>Ga0307509_10010737_pt1 | contig 11173 bp, 17 predicted proteins | sample 10_EM_MG_FD_202245 | JGI IMG/M metagenome (GOLD analysis project Ga0307509, IMG submission 202245) | Populus trichocarpa ectomycorrhiza microbial communities from riparian zone in the Pacific Northwest, United States - 10_EM | ecosystem: Host-associated > Plants > Roots > Unclassified | place... | reverse complement strand
GGCCCCAGACGCGGTGGCGTTTTGTGACGATCGTGATCATCTCCGGTCCTCTTTGACCTTCATGGCTTCACGCCTGGCGTTTTATCTAACTCTCTTTCTCTTCTTCTCGGTAAACACGCTTCAGTCTGCGTCGTAACGCATGCGCTCATGTTTCGTGCTCAGATATCGCTGGTGACCGCAAAGAAGGGAAGCAAATGGGAAGCAACTAGCTTCTGCAAATGTACACCGGTTCCATCCCCCGTATGGACTGAACGCTGAACAGAAAGTTCCAGGCGTGTGCTTTGGGACCAATTACAAGATCCTGCACCTGGACTTCCCAGATAACCCGAACAAGCCGTGTCTGTCTTGCACGAAGCAGTGGTGTCTTAACCAGAACCTTCCGATCTGCGCGGGCGCCACGCTGGGAGATGCGGATCCTGATACTGCTACTGGGAAGGAAGGCGACGTAGAAGCACGGTGCTTCCGTGAGTGTCCATGTTCGGGCCCTTATTCGGGTGGAGAGAGCTGAGAACGGTGTTGTGTTGTGATCAGAGAGGGATTCTCCCCGAGACCAGCTTGTTGTGAGCCTGTTCCTGTTGATCGTGTTCGGCTTGCTGCTCGGCGCAGGTATCAAGGGCAAGATGGAGAAGGCAGGGTTGGAACCGCGGTTCAACTGGGCGGTTGGGAGGGAATTGTGGGAGGTGCGTTGGCCTGTGTGGTTGGCCTGTCCCCCGGTCGAGACTCACGATCGCGCAGGGGCTCATACCGCGCAGACGTTCAGAAGAGTTTGGGCTTGGGGTGCGAAACCTGTTCGGAGGTCGAGGTGGTGGTCGACGGGACGAGTACAACACTGTGCCAGATTCGGTTCCGGGCTGAAGGTATATTTTGTGGGGGGGTGTTACACGTATTATATACTTCATAACGATCTTCGTTGAGGACATAAAAAGCACGTAACCTGCGGTTGACTTGCGGGATGGACTCGATGGATCATCGGAGGCGATCGGTACCAGGGATCGACATTGAGTAACCCTCTCTCTCTCGATCGCCAACACGGATGGGTGCGCTCTGCTCAAAGCCAGGAGTGCTGCAAGGGGGCCACAGGCTCATCGGGACGACGCAAACGCTGGGCGGCGACAGCGTACCAGTAAACCCTCGCCTGGCCGCACTGGAAGCTGCGGAGAGGAGGAAACAAACGGTCCGTCTCTTGATCGTGACGTGGCGTGGCTGCGGAGGGCATCGGGGGGACTGACACCCTCCCTTTGACTGGACAGCAAGCACGAAGGGGGACGAACGATGCGAATCCGAATGCAGGGAAACTTGCTAAACAGCTCGAGGCAAAGAATGCGAGCAAGGACCCGGAACCGCGGCAGCCAGAGCGAGTCGTGGTGAGCACACGTTCTTCGCTGTCGTCTGGATTGCGGCTAGCTGACGATAGGGGGACACTAGTGGGATTGAGCACGGATTCTTCTCGCCATCTCTCCGCCGCGAGGCTTGACTTATCTCGTTCAGATAAGGTTCGATCTCAATTCCTGCTGCGTCCGTATTCATTTCCCAATCCACTTCTAGCGGGAGGGCTCTCTCTTCGTTTTCGTTCTTTGAGGGTCTTGATTTCCCAGCCCATACCTTTTTCTCTCACACTGCCTTCTATACTTAGTTTATTCCTCTTTACCCTTTTCAATTCACAACACCGGTTCTTCCTCGGCCCACCTTCCGACCGACACGTGACCCTACCACCGACACGTAGACATTCCGTTTCCCTCAAACTCAGTCTGATTCCATCCTACCAAACTCATCTCACTGGCCCCCGGAGGCCACATGAATGTCAAACGAGAAATGGGAACAAGTCCTTTGGAAGAGCCAGCCGTTTCCTGACAACTACGTCCCACCCTCCTTCCTCTCCTCCCTCAGGAGGAACTGTGCGTGAACCTCGACGCCGAATCTCTTTCCATCCCGGGGCTAACTTCAGTTTTCAAACCCAGCAAACTTTCAGCCCCACTCCTACACGGAAGTCGTCTCCCTGTCTTTTCCAATTGCACAGCATATATGTACCATATTCATCTTCCTTGCCACCTTCGTCCGGATCAAGAAACAAATATTGGACCCACGTCTCCTCGTGTGGGCATCCATATTCGGCTTTACCCTGGGGTATCTTGCCTGGCAAGTGGTCGAGGTCCGACTGGCGAGAAAGTTCCGCCAGGTGCGGGATCCCACGAACCGTATGTACTATCACCCCCCTTCCTCCTCGACGACCGGTGTCCTTAGGTCGGCCGTTTCCACAGATGCAAAGACCCTTAAATCGTCTATATTGGCGTTCCTGGCGCTGTTGTCTTTGTCCCCGGTGATGAAGACGCTGACGGCGTCCACGTCCTCGGATTCGATCTGGGCACTCACTGCGTGCCTGTTCGTTCTCAATGCTTTGATTGCGGACTATAGCTCCCCGCGCCCAGAGATTTACACCCGAGAAAGGTGCGCCTGCCGTCACGTTTTCAGGACCCGGGGGCCAGACTTTTTTTTTTTTTTTTTTTTGACTGTTGGTCGTCCAGTCTTACATCAATGCTTTCCATCAACGCTGCCATATCTGCATCGGTTGTGCTCGCGTCGCGATTACCCGACGACATTTCGGTGTTTGCCCTTATGTTGTACGCCGTGGTGCTGTTTGCGATGTTCCCCGTCCTACGCCACCGATTACAGGTAAGCGTTTCGGCCAGGTGGCTATTCTCCTTTCGGGTATCATAAGCATCAGCCCGTTATGTTCATATTCCGACTTTGGACGTCCATTCACGGAGGTCGACATAGGAAGAAGCTCGCTGACAGTCGCTCCATCGATGGGGGGCTCAATAGGCCGCCCCATCATTCTTCCAGGCATTCCTTACGATCCTTCTATCTGCGTTATCGCTGCTTCTCGCCGCCCCCCTATCACCACTAGTTGCATGGATTTACGCAGGGGTTCTAAGCTTGGTCCTCTTCGTCGCCCCGGCTGCCCTCGTCTGGGCACAAAGGTACAAAAAGTGAGGGTTTCGTCGGTTGTCATCTCTCACCGGTTCGGTCACGCTGATGCCCGATCGCTTCGCGACAGTGAATTGAGGGGCTCGTGGGATGTCGCTGTTCCCCGAGTGAATCGTCGAAGGCGGGGCAAGTCGGTGGCTCTGATGGACCGTCTCCATCAGGGGGGAGGGGGTGACGGATGACGTGCGCACAGACCGTCGTGGAGTGGTGGGGGGGGGCCTCGAGAGAGAGATCGTTTACCGGAACCGCCCTCCGCTGTCACAATTGGAGTCCGATCATGGACTTTTGAATTTGAAAACACCCTGATACGGTCGATCTGGGGCTAGCGCGGATGCTCGTGGAGGCGCTCGCTCAGTCGATTTTGATCCCTTTGAGTATCCAGAGCGCTCGTCAGAGACGCCCTCCCACTGCCGTCACCTCTAGGGTCTCCCAGGCCGGTCGAGTGGCGTTCACAGGACATAGGCGCGACAACCCAGACGCCCCCATCATCACCCGCTTTCGCTCGCTTTCAATTATCTCCCCTCCATCAATCTCAATTTTATCCCCTTTTTCTTTTTCTTTTCCCATTTCTTTTTTTCCCTACCTCCCTGTCCATCTGTCCGTTGCGGGCTCCCTTTCGCAAGTTGGGGACAACCAGAGCGCTTGGTGGGAGAATAGTATCCGAAAATACAAATCTTGTGGGAATGTTCCTAGTCCAATCGGTCCGCTAGTTCCAGGGTGCCGAGGTGACACCGAACCCCCGCGCTCCCCCACGTCCAAGCGTATGCTGTGGGGAGACACGTATATCAGTTCGAATACCTCCTCGGAAATGACCAGGCTCTTGAGGGACGGTCTCCTTGTTTTGGCAGGAGCTGACCACAACTTGGCCACCAATCCTTTCGAGCGCGCACTGATCCAGCGTCTCTCTCACTTTGCTCCGGGCACAGATCGTGTCAGCAGGCAATCACATAATCGCCACAACGTTATCCTGGACAGCTGACGCTGACGAGAACCGAGCTTTCAATAAACTCGACCGATTGAGAGTGGCGGGGGGGGGTATCAGCGCAATGTACCCTCAGAAGGTCGTGTTCATGCTGGTGGGGGAGGAGAGCCCATACTACATACATACTTGTGGATATATCAAAAAAGGATGGTTGACACTGATCATACATGACTAGGTGGTTATCCAAATGTGAGTGTGTGCAAAGTCATCATGCAGAGGAGCTCGAGGATAGTAGATGCTATAAATCTAATAAGGTACAGCGAAACATGAAGGAAAGCGGGAGAGGCCGAAGAGAACCGAGAGAAAAAGATGGGAAGGGAGAAAAAAAATAAAAGATGTGGAAAACAAATGGACTGAGAAAGCGAGAGTTCGATCGTGCGTTCATGCGGCAAGCAAGGGGTACGACAAGTATTGCGTATACGCGTGTCAGAGCGAAGCAGAGCATAGCAAGGGCACCACATAGGGGGTTCTGTCATGGCCGGTAGTCGGCGTCGTCGTCGTCATCTTCCAGTCTCGGTCGCTTGTTGCTCCTCGTCATCCCGATCCCAATGCCGCGGGCCTCAAGGGCTTCCATAGCCGCCTTTGCAGCCCCCTCGGAGCCCTTTTTCTGCCTGGTCCGGGTGCGACGCAGGGCACCGAAAGCCTGGGCCTTGATGACCGCGAGCGTCGAGCAGATGGGGGGTCCGGAAGGGGACGGGGATCGTGAACGTGAATTTGTTGCCCTCCGCGGAGCGTTGTTGTGAGAGGTATAATGGTATGACTCTGCTTCGCTGTTCTCGCGATCCGGGCTGGTGGTCTCTGTGTTGTTGAAGGGTGGTATGATCGGGAACGATTGTGGGTCTGGGCCGTTTGTAGGGCGGCGGGGAGCAGCCATCCGGTACCGCTCGTCGTTGCCCATGACCGAAATGTGGGCCGTCCCGCCATGCAAGGTAAGTTCCGCTCCGTTGGTCGAGTGGCGTCGGAAATTAAAGTCCGACCGGTCGTTTGGTACAGGATTTTCCGGGAAGGGGAACTGGAACGGTGAGGTCATCGTGCTGGAGGAGCTGGAGGTGGTTGAGGCGGAGGGGGATAAGGGGCGGTTCGAGGTGAAGGTATACGGGGCAGAGGTATCTAGATTGGGTAAGCCCATCTTTTGGTCTTCCACATATCTCGGGAGGTAGGGGATTTCCGGCGAGGTGAGGTTGGATGGTGGCCCTTCGACAAAGGCGGGAGAATGTGTGGGGGTAGTGCTTCCGGCGTTCATGGGGTCGGCGTGGGAGATAGACGACTGATTCATGCCCTGTGTCCAGCTGGGATCACGAACGTTACCTTCCACGTCATAAGGAGAATAAGGACCATACTTGGGCAGGCGCTGTTGGGTGTGAATGGGTGAACCGCGGGTATCCATGGACTCTGGGCCAGCGTAAGAGGTTATTGAGGGCGAACGAGACGAATAGTCGTGCTGGGGCTGGGCGGGGTAGGGCATACCACCGCCCATCTGGCCGTTGGCGTCCCTAGCGGTTTGATAACGGTGGGACATGTTCTGATCCGGGTATTGAGAGACGTGGGACGGAGAAATCGGGGAGGCTAGCGGTTGAGACTGGCTAGACGAGAGACTAGGTGAGGGATAGGGGATCTGGGAAAAGTCATCCGGGTGGGGGTCGTGTCCTTTCCTCTGAGCCCAGAGGGCGCGCCAGAATTTCTCGCGTTCTCGGGCCTCGTTCTTCAACCGGGCGTTCTCCTTTCGAAGCTCGGTCGATTGGGACTTGGCTTCGGTGCACGACTCCTGGAGCTGGATGACTACCGACTCGAGGTTCGTAACTGGTAGGGGGAAACATCGAGGTGATCAGAGGAGGGTTAGGAAGGATAAGGATTGGGGAAAGGTAGACTTGCCAGCTTCCTCGAGGGTGGCGATGTAGTTTGCCCGCCTGGCGCGGAAGGCAGCTTGGGCATCAGCGTTTTTCTTTTTACGCATCGCAGCGTCGTCGGTGAGGGACTTCGCGTTCGCGGGGGGCATCCTTGGTGGAGGGAGGGGGAACGAGGACAAGCTGGGAAATGATGGGATGGACAGAAGCGGACAATAAAAATCCTCATGCTCGACGTTTTATTATTTTTATCCATATTTTCTCCCTCATTTTTTCTCACCCAGCTTAGCCGTTTGGGTCTTCAAACCTTATTCGGTAAATTCTGTCTCTCCATCACTGTACCTTGTCCCCCCAATGGTTCAGCAGAGTCGGCCATCAACTGCATCAGCCATCACCCGCTCAGTCTGACCCATTTGCCTCCGTCTGAACCTCCCGAGATATCCGTCAGGACATCCCCGGCGAAAATCCGCCCAGGCCCTCCCCATCATCACTCAACACCTCCGCCTCCCCGGCCATGTCAAGAATCTCGAGCGCCATGTCCCCCTTGTCCAACACACACGCCACCCGCCGGCCGACTCGTCCATTCAGAGCGAGCTCGATCCCATCATCCGCTCGAGCGGTGAGTTGCCGAGAGCCGGCTGCTATTTCCAGTCGAACGGTGGTAAGCTAGAAAATGCAGATCAGCATCCGGCGAAACCTTTGCTGCGCCAGAACAGCAGAGGGGGGGGGGCGCACCTTGCCGTCTCTCCACTCGTTCAGTGCGTCTATCAACAGTTGCTCCCTTGTCAGTCCTTTTACGTCAACCGGCCGTTCTTGGTACTCGAGTCCCCCATAATCGGCAGTTCCAACGCTCGATGTGTAATCTAAGCCCTGTTCGATCAGCTGTTTGCGGAAAACTGATTACCTCAGGCTCATACCGTCCTCTTGGCTCCGAAACGCTATCACCAACAGGGACTGATCAAAGAAGTCTGCGTCCACGATATCCACCCACTCCGTGCCGTGGTGGCTGCACTCGCACAGCGCAAATCCAATCCCCTCCGGCCTCCCCCCTCCTACCTGCATCCTGTATAAAACCCGCACGACGAGAAGGACTGTCACGTGTTTGAGCAAATCTCTTCTGATTGGATTCCTGACACGACCTACGGTTCTTGACCGCCGCCCCGGCTATCCGCATCGCCAGATACTGCTGCGCTCCATGTCCCTGTTCCCCCCCCCCCTCAATCAATCCCAGCGGAGAATTAACAGGAAATCGAATTCGCACCTCTTCCCCATCCCTCGCGGTCCGTTCACCTATCACAATCCGTTCACCTTCCCCCAACGGCACATCACTCGCGGCCGTAAAGTGCGAGTTGCCGTCCTCGTGTGAAACGGTAGCAGAGGCACACGCCGCGCTCGTGGTCCGGCTGAATAACCGAGAACCTCGGAGCGCGAGTTCTTGGGTCAACAGCTCCAAATTTCGATCCAACCCGCTCAGGTCTCTCCGTTTCACTTCCTAACGACCCGCGACGTGGTGAACGACGTTCAAATTAGCTCGGCAATTTCATATCAATCACCTGAGACACGGACGCACATGTTGCCATTCGATCCCTGCCGCATCGTTTGCCACCTTACGCGCCCGTTCCATGACTTCTCTTAAATCTCCCGTCCCTCCCCCTACACTCCCAAGTTCTTCCAGCGAGAACTTTGGCGCTTGTCCAGAAAACCACTTGTCGAGAACGCTCTCCACGAGGCCGGATATCATGTACTCATTCGCTTGCATGATGTCGTACCGAGCCGGGATGTGAACCTGTGAATCTGGCGCTTGCGCGTTCTTTGCAATCTCTGCAACGTGAACCCGACGCGTCATCCATGCCCGATTAACCAGCGGATCCGGATGTACCCATTGCTGTCCTCACCGTATCGGAGCCAGCCCATGAATTCCCGAAAGCGAGTGAGTTCCACCCGCGCCGTTTTAGCGAGCCAGTTCCCGACCATGATCAGCCTTTGGATTGCCTGTAGGCACCCCTTTGCTTCACTCGCTGAGAATTCACAGAATGCAAAAGTCGGCCTAATACCGTGTGGGATCAGCGAGAGGGACCGTCCGGACGTTTCAGAACCCTTTACAGTTGGGCCCATCCTTGTACCTCCTCTATCATGAGGTGTAACCGGTGTGCAGCAGGTACCACCCGCTTCTCCGCATAGTCTCGCACCTTCAACAACGCCTCGAACACGGTGGACTCCCATTTGTTCATCCCCTATCATGTGGAGTGTGAGAACCAGCGTGGAGTCTCCCTCCCTGACTTACCCTTTCGGTTGTTTGTTCTGCACTCCCCAAGAAATCGCTGAGAGCTTCAGAAGCCCGTCCCGTCAGGAGCAGGCATGACAGGTCCAGCACTGCCGATGGTTGCCTCTCTGTGGGGCGGGCGTAACGTGGAGAATATCAAGTGGAGCGAGTACGACGTACGACCGAATTGTGTCTGCTTCTTCTCCAAGGCTTCGACCCACTTGGGACCCATAGTCCGCGCACCACCTTGGAGATCTTGACCGTACCAGAACTTTTGCATCTCTTTCACGCATCGCATGATATACCAGGTCAGCTCCCTAGCTGTTGACGAGGTCCTTGCAACGTCGCGAACGCTCCGACGCTTCATCAGCGTCATTTCGACGATCGTGGGTGCCAGGCATGTCGCGCTTTCCGCAGTTCGGATGTTGATGGAGAAAGTGGGTTCGTCTGGTTTCTTGCACAGGCTTGCGACTGGAAAATTCGTATTGAACAGAAAGGTACCAAGCGGGAAACTGCCGTCGAGGAAACAGTGGACGTTCCCCATGTCATCTCCAGCGCAAAGTATACTGTTGGTGTTGCGGTCGTCGACCTCATCAAGATCCTCCTCACCCTCCTGACGATACCTTGGGGCGTCGGCGGGTTTTATCGAAGCTGATAACGGGTCAGGTGGGAGCGTCGGCCATTTGGCGATGACCTCGGGGAATTTGGCATTTACGGAAGGTCGCTTCTTCGACCCTTCGAATGCAAAAAGGTCTGTCGCACTGGGTCGGGTCAGCGGAAAATCCTAATTCCCAACTACTGGGCTTGCATACCCAAGAGGCTTTGTGTCATCCTGTAACGTGTCGAGCAAGGGTAGCATTTTAAGCATCGAGTGAGCGGATCCCGGCTGCGTTATGATTAACGGGGGGGAGGGGGACTGTTGGGCACGTTCCAACGCTTACGATGTCGTTACCCCGCTTCAAAATATCTGGGATCGCCGTGTTCCCCTGACTCAATTTTTCATCTTGGAACCACGAGATTGTTGTGAGGTGCAGAGACGGCCGAAGCAGATTCTGCTTGATAGATAGGCTGCGTTGTTCGTGTCCATTTTGCACAGAGTGGATAGTTATGCGAGGTGGATCGTGTGCAACAGCGATAAATTGACCTAGCTATGGGCATTTAGGCGACAAGGGACTGATTTCTGGCCGACACGCACAATCCGGACTCCACGCCAAGGCGACTATTTCTTCGGGATTGGGCCCTGAAGCGTCAGCTTCCACCTCCCATTTCTTCGATCCCTGTAGATTCCACAGACTCAAGCGATCTTTGCTGTTCAGAGTGGTGATGAGCAGCAGCAGATCTTTGTCGGGACATAGAGCCGTTGGCAGCAGACGCGCCGCCGATGGCAGCCGGAACGAAGCAAGCAAATCGATAGGGCTCTGCATTCTTCGAAGGTGGTGAACGAAGATGACAGGCGTGGTCACGTGCTTCCTCGAGCACATCGGGAACCCTACGGCGCAAACACGTCGAGGTATGCGATGACCCCCGGGGCATAAACTAAACTACCGTGACTTCCTTGGTCGCTTTCCAGCTCGTCCGACTGAATCTCCTTTCTTCGCCCGTAGGCCCTCGGTTTTTGGACGTTGGCTGAGATCGCGGTCGAAAGAGCTCGCACCCTTCTGCTTAGGTACACCTCGTGTCCTCTTCGCCTTGGTCTTTTGTGGGCCGGCCTCAGGAATACCAATCTTGGTGGGTCTCATGGCCTTCTTCGCACTACGGATGGAAGCTCCAATAGCACCACGATCCGTTTCGTCCTCTTCCATAGCCATCTTTCTGCGTTTTGCGCGCCGCGTTAACCCGGAAAACTTCTCGCGTTTGGGCTGCGGGGAGATATCGCCAACGGCTCAAAAAAAGGGGCGGGAAGCCATGACGCACTTTATCAGCTTCCGATGCATCCTGCCTCTTCTCGGATGTCTTGGAAGACGAACCCGATTCGTACTGTTGTTTGCTCACAGCTGCAGAGACGTGAGCAACCGAGCGTTGGAGCGGCTAAGGATTCGCGTACCTTTCGCCCGCTGCTTCTCTTTCTCGCTCTGGAACCAAGTACGGGCCGGCCTGGAATATATCTCATCCCCATGTTCGAGTAGATTTTGGCCCTTCTTCAGCTCCATCTCGGCCTGACGTAGCTAGGGATCGATTAGTATGGTGTTGGAGGAGGGCACCTCGTTACCACGAACCTGCTTCTCTTCCGTTTCTTCCTTCATAACTTCAGTTATCTCGCCCTTCAGGCTCTCGAGTTTCTCCGCGAACTTCGCAACCGTATCTGGAGGGACGATACGATGTCGAACCTGATCTTCGCCAGCGCTGTGTTTAATGGCAGCCTTCAGCACCTTTCTGTCTGCCTCTCCGACCAATGTGACAGAGCTAAGTTGCGTGGGTGTCAATACACACTATATAGGCGGATCCAGTGCTGCGATGCGCTCACCGACCCTTCTCCCCGGCTCGCGCTGTTCGACCGACGCGGTGGAGATATTGTGCGAGTTGGCCAGGCATGTCATAGTTAATCACAGTCTCAACTCCCTTGATATCGAGACCGCGAGAGGCTAGGTCGGTGGCCATGAGATAGTCAACGGCACCGTCACGGAATGCTTGTAACGCCCTTAGCCGCTAGGTTGGACCAGAGTTCAGAAGAATGCCGACTTGGAAACGGGTTGGTGGAATACCTGCTCTTGTGTCAGATCCCCATGCAGCTCATCGCTTTTGAGACCAAGCAGGCCAAAGACGATCCTCATTTGGTGGGTGAGCTTCTTACTACGGAAGAAGATAATGGTCCGTTGTTTGAAGGTTCGTTTGCACAACGACACGAGCAAGGCGGACCGATCGGCTTCCTTGCCTGCTCGCACGCGGACGAACTCCTGTACCAAGCCCTTTGCTGTTGTGCGCTTTGGGTCTACAAAGAGGCGAACCGGCTTGTCCAAAGACATCTTGATGAGTTCATCAACGGAATCCGTCATGGTGGCTGAGAAAAGCATTGTCTGTCTTGATTGGGGACACGACTTGATAATCTCCGCAAGTTCATCAGCGAAACCGTCCTCGAGCATCCTGTCGGCTTCATCCAGG
>Ga0307509_10010736_pt1 | contig 11174 bp, 15 predicted proteins | sample 10_EM_MG_FD_202245 | JGI IMG/M metagenome (GOLD analysis project Ga0307509, IMG submission 202245) | Populus trichocarpa ectomycorrhiza microbial communities from riparian zone in the Pacific Northwest, United States - 10_EM | ecosystem: Host-associated > Plants > Roots > Unclassified | place... | reverse complement strand
CGCTACTGCTGGCTTCAGAGACGAGACTAGACGAATTCCGAGATGGCACAGCGCGGATAGTGCCGCCCTGGGCCTCCCAAACATGGGTGTCTTCCTCGTCATCCGCTAGCTCGGCGAAAACATCTGGCTCTTCATCTTCCGGGGAAAGGGTCGATATCCAGCACATGCGACCAGGATCGAATATCATGTTCCCAACTCTCCGAGCACCAGATGCGAAGGGGCCGACGGGGGATCCTACTGAAGATCCGGTTAGTTGTGTAATGAGCGCCGGTCGGGTTGGTGCCATAGCCGCATCAAATTCCCGAAGCGCTTGATCATTTCCCTCCCACCGTAGTGTCTGAGGGTTCCACTTCATCTCCCCGACAGCTGGACCTCATTGTCAATGGAAAACTCGGATAGTATTAATAGATCGGCGTACTCTTAGGAGCATTGGAGCCACCAAGATTTCGAATTAATGTTGGTTTCCGCCGCGTAGGATTTAGTGGAGATGCCACTTTCTTCCGTGGCGGGGAACGATCGGAAACTGGTAACTTTGGAGGGAGCTCTATTCTTCCTGTACGTTTGAGAGTACGAGGAGGCACATCTGGGGCTTGATACCCATATATGAGAATATACTCGGAGTACATCAGAAGAAAAACATACCTGAACCGCTCGTGGACAGAGAGCGAGTAGACTTTTTCCGAACCGTAACCTTGACAGAATCTTTGCTCTCAACGCCCTGAGGTCGACTCAGACTTCTACTGTGTCCCTTCGGCTGGACGTGATACCGACTTTCTTTATCTCGATCCGTAGGCAAATCGTCAAAAGTGTCGAGTTCAGTGCCATCGCCATACAATTTTTGTCGCTTTGGCTTCTTGAGTACTTTCGGAGCGGACGTGGATGCAGTCGAGCTACTTGTCCCAGGTCGCGAATGCAAACTGAGTGACGATGGGGGGCGTGGGAGTGTAGGGGAGGAAGCACGAGGAGTGGCAGAGGAGGAGGGTGGAAAGACAGCAGAAATAGGAGCGCGCGCTTTCAAGCGAAAGGACGACGTCGGCATGGTTAGGCGTAGCGCGGCTGGGTTTGAAGATGGTGTGGTGGGACGTGTCGGCGGTACATTATAATCGAGAGTGCGCATTCTGCTCGTGGAACTCGTGTGTGACTTCGCTCGTGAGGACGCGGTCGGCGCATCATACCGAGCAAATTGGGCCGAAGGTAAAGGTGGAGGCACGAAAGATGGATCTGCTCCAGTACCAGAAACATGTGAGTGGCCGAGTTCCATCAACGAAGATAGCGAGGCCTTGCGAGTGAGACGTTTGTGGGAGGAGGGTGGTGAGCCTGGTTTGAGACCTGAATGGGACTTCTGACCACGCAAACTGCCGGATTTTGCCGTGAGGACGGAACTACTACTTGTAGTAGGTGCAGAGAGCAATGCTTGATAGGAAAGAGCGCGTGTCGGCTGAGCACGTGGTGGTGGGGAGGGTGATAATCTGATCTTCTGAAGCTGCCGTGAGGAGGACGGCGGTGGGGCGATCGGGGACTTGGTGCGCTCTGTCCGTGTTTTAGTCGTAGGCTTGACGGTTGGCGGGCGGGAGCCTATACTATTTGTACGGCCCTCTGAAACAGACTGGCGTTTGGACGAAGAACGTTGAGTGTTTTGAAGCAGTCGACTCGGACTGAAGTCTGCATCATCGTCGATGACAAGACCTATCTCCATGTCGTCTTCTGGGTCAGGGGTCTGTACCTTGGGTGTGGTCTCAGCAACTGGGGCTTTTTTCTTCATCTCCAGGATTTTGGCGAGTTTCTTGCCCGACTCGAAGAGAGCAGAGGGAATGACCAAGCCTTCAAGTTCGCCCTCATCGTCGTCGTCTTCCGTTTCCGTCTCCGGAAGAGACGTGGAGGTAGAGGATGTGAAGCCGTGGTCAAAACCTAAGGTGGAATAAGTGTCGGAGGATTGGGAGGAGGATGACGTCTGGTCCTTGTCACCCCATTCAAGTGAATTCTTGGATGATTGATGCGAGAGGGGCCGAAGAGATAGTTTTGTAAGATCCGAAGGGAGCGCAAATGCGGATTCAAAGTCTTCGTCGATGGCGGGGGGAGCGGCGGGTGTTGGGTCGACCTTAGGACGGAGGGTATCTATTTTGATGGTAGATACGCCTTCTTCTTCGTCCTCTTCATCGAGAGTGGGTTGTAATGGGGGGCGGATAGTGATGGATTGTGGTGGGGGAGGGAAGGACCGCTCGGATAAGGCGACGAGGCTGGTGGAACCGGCCATTACCCATGCCCCACCCGTCTCACCTAGATCCATCTCAATGTCCCAATCCTCGACATCATCCTTGTCCGACTCTGGATCGAGGGCGTGTAGAGGGCCGTCGTCTGGGAGGTCGAAATCAGCATCCGGCCATTCTTCGGTGATGGGAGGGGCAGGGATGCGATTCATGGGACGCAGAGAGGAGCGCGTGGAGACTAGGGTGGTCCCCTAATTGAAGAAGAGGAAAATGATTAGAAGAAAAAGGAGAGAGCGGGAGATTTATTGAGAATACAGGGCGGGTGAGGGAGTGTGAGTGCGAGCGTGGGTGCGTGGGAGTCTGTCGGTGCTTGTGCGTGTGTGTGAATCCATCTCCGTGCCATGTCACATCTGTCACACTTTCATTCCCATTCTCATCACATATGTCACAACATACGTCACACTTATTGTCCTCGATCAACAAACACAAAAGGCCTCTGGCTTAATATGGCTTCAACCTGGCTAGCTCCCGTGAATTGTACTCAATCTCGTCCTCGACTCCATCTGGCTCTTCGCCCCTGATATGTGACTCCTTCCCATCCCACTCTTCAATAACCTCCTCTAATTCTCTTCGTACCCGCAAACCTCGCTCAGCCATCGCCTCCCACAGGCTCTTCAATTCATGAGCAGAGAAGGCCGGCCGGAGGCGATCAAACGCTTGCATGTAAACATCTTCGTTGTATGCTCAGCAATGTTGCCATTTAGATGTGCGAATATACACCTACCTTTGACCAATGGGCACGCTCCAATAGCTTGTAATAGCACATTTTTTGCCCTTTCTGGATCACCTGCCCGTATCTCGAGCTCCAATAGTAGTCGCCATAGTACAGGGCTCCCCCGTGTGCTGATCACAAATGGTTTCAAATTAGTTATTCGCATCGTGCCCGGGCACACGCACCGTTCGTTCTCAATGGCCGCTGTCAAACGGCTTCGGATCCGCTCGACTTCCCAGAACCACCGGCCCTTCTCCCACCCACCTAACCAAACTTCGGCAGCACATCTTGAAACACCCTTCTCATGCACCACATCACCGGAGATGTTGCTATCTCCTAACTTCCGTACACGGCCCCAAAGCCCTTGGCCCCTTTGCATCTCCAGGAACATGCCCAGAATGATAGTGTTGTTAGGAAACAGTTGCACGGCGCTTTCTAACCGCTCACGAAGGATAACGGGACGCGTTGGGCTCTTCAGGGTAGAAATGTGGTGATAGAGCATCCCTAGTGATGCAATGGCCATGCCCTCCTGGGCCACGGTCCCGACCTCGAGAGGCGCCGTCATAAATGACGGTAAAGAATTGCCCGTCAACAGTTCGAGTAGAACACCCAGTCGTGTCCATGCTTCACGCACTTTCCACAAGGCTTCGGGGATCTCTCGGGCCGTAGCTTCAAGGGCACGCTTGCCCCGTAGGATAGCCAAACCGAGACCTTCCACCTCAGCAGCTCGTAGTACCACTCTGGTGGCGGCGTCCGAGTCACCAGCCAACCACTCCATTTCGGCCCAGTCCCACCAGAGTGGACCCGCACTAAGTCTACTCCCAGTGGATGCCGGTGAGGAGAGTACCGTCTGATAGACCTTGCGTGCTTCGTCAAGACGCCCTCTTAGGCGCTCTAGTCGCGCATGAGCGGCCCAGTGAGGTAGAGACTTTGGTGCCGATGCAAGGAAGCGGCGCGACCTTTTCAATGCACTGCACAAATCCTATTAGTTGTACTCGGACAGGGGACCGAACATGCTCACCCTTTCACATCGATCGCAGCTTCGAAAGCCAACGTCAGCCGATCCCACTCCATATCGTCATCACCCATGCGGCATTGTTCGAACACCCTCCTCACAAAGTCAACGTCAAGTCCAGCTATGTCTTCCTTTGTCCACATGGCCCACTGCGCTTTTCCGTTCCGGAATTCTGAGGCCTCAAATGGACCAAGACACCGATAGCTCCAGTTCTTGATTGGCCCAAAGCTGTCCATATACTGCTTCTCTCTGCCAACAAGCACCCCAGCAAGTGACTCTGGCGCGGAGCTCTGTGTATCGGTCGAGGACGGAAAGATCGCCTCTATGCACGATTTTGAAACAAGGTGCAGTTGTGCCCAACGGTCATCATCACTGGCTCCCATCACGGCCTCCAAGCCAGGGACATGAAGTCCCAGATAAGACAGCCAGATAAGCCGAAACAGTCCCTTCGAGTGGTTCGAAGTGAGTGCGAAGAGGAACGGACGAATGTCCGAGAATAAGATCGTTGCGTAGGGGTCCAGTTCGGCATCAGGGTCGGTCGACCGCAAAGGCGGTCTCAGCGTTTCACCTGCCCGCACTTCCTCTTGCGCCCAGAGCTGATATGGGTCCGAGAGCGAAGCAGTAATGGTCACAGAAGTTGAACTTTTACTGGATGGCGTGTGTCCTGGCGACCGATCTGGCTTACCCGCAATGTACCAATCCGCCCAACCTGTTGACCCATGCTCCCCTATTCGTGGGGCCTCCAAATCCCAATATTCCTCGAGGTGATTTACCCGTTCTTCCAGTGGAATCTGATTGATCGCTGTCGGGTAATGAAAGCCTGCACTGTAAGAAAAGTGTCGTAAGTGAATGTATGGGTAGATGTGACAGCTGGGAATACAGTTCTGCTTGAGCCTGGAATAAAGCCATGGATCGTTCGATGAAGCCTGAGGAAATATCAGCGATCTCACAAATAAAGCAAAACCCGAGCAAGATCATTCATACCCGCTTGACGTAACGCGCAAGCCAATCGCCAAAAGATCCTGAGTCTTTCCACTTCACTCGCCGCAAATTCGAGTACTCGGGTGGCGGCTTGGAGCATGCCGTCTACCCCTTCAGATCCGGTTCGAATTCGCCAATCAAGCCATGCCAAGCGGATATTGACGTCTCCTGTGGTCAATGCCTTTTCCCACTCTTGCGTCAACTTCTCGCTTGTCCATGACTCTTCTCCTGCATGAAGATGCAAGAGGCGGATACGGGTCGAGGAGGAGCCTTCCTGAAGAGCTGGTAAAGCGCGACCGAGGATCGAAAGTGTGATCTCTGAGCGGACTTTCGAAGAGTTCTTAGATGCAGCGGGCACCTGAGATAATGAAAGTGACAGGAGGGAAAGCCATGTGGACACAGAGGATGGATCTCTCGAAAGTTGCTCTTCGAGAGATCTCATCTTCTCTTGGCTCGAAGAGGGTGCGGTCCCGTCTTGTTCATCATCATCGCCGCTGTCTGATGTCGCCGATGCCGATGAGGAATCACTTTCAGAACCGCGATCCTTCAAAGGGCCGATAGACCGGTATTCTTCTGGTTCGACAGGACGCGGCTTGTGAGAAGGCAGGGGAATAAACCCGTCCGTCTCCTGATATTTGTGACTTGCTTCCGCCGACGCCACAAGCCGACGCCGTGGGGTAGCTTCGAGGAGGCGCCGGGAATTTACATCGCTAATGCCAAGGTGCTAATCACCATGCGTACGGGACAGTGAATAAGGAGCACTGAAGCATACCTTTTGGCGTCTACCAATTGCAACCTCCACCGACCTGTTGCTTCGGTGCACAACTGTCAAAGCTTGAGGTAACCCGAGGACTTTCCTGCCCCCTTCAACATTATTAGTAGTCATACGACCACGAAAGACGCAACCCACATCCAAATGGGTGATATTTTGGTATATCACCTGCGTGGATCCCTCCATATTGCATACTTAGTGGGTCACCCTTCTTATCCGAAAAGAAAACGGGTTGCGAAACATCCCGTTGTCTTGTCCTCCGTGCAGAGTCTTCCTCGGCTTTTAGTCTTTCATCATCAAAGGTTCGGACACTGCTTTGAGAATCCCTGATTCCGTCTACGCGTTCACGGGAAGGAATTTGACCCAGACGAGGCTGTTTGTCTCGTCTGTCTCGTTTCTTCTTTTTGCGGTCACTGTCTTTGTCCTTGTGTTTAGAATCTCGCTGCTGCACTGAGGCGGTGACGGGAGGTTCTGTCTCTAAGTCATTCCTAGAGCTACCTCCTAGATCTGGGAACGAGCTGAATGAGGGTGGGAAGGAGGAGAAAGAAGGAGGAACAGGCATTGGGGACGAGAATCAAGAGCCAAGTGCGGTTCCGGTTCAGTTAGCAGGTCCGCACCGACCGGGCCGTGCTAGCATTCATATTACATAAATGGAATGCGTTGATACGAGTCGAGTCGAGTCAAGGTCAGGACACTGTATAAATTTTCATAGAAAAGCTTTTCTCCGTTTTTCTACAACCGCACATCATGTCGGACAAATGCTTCTGGCTACGATGCGAGAAGAAGCCATTCGAACACCGAGCTGCCCTCACTCCCACTACGGCCCGCAAGCTCATTGAATCTGGTTTCAAGGTTTACGTTGAGCGCGACCATCAGAGGATCTTCGACGATTCCGAATACGAAAAGTACGCACGCGCAGATCGACCTTTCGCGAACCGTTTTAATTCACGCGATCAGAGTCGGGTGCGAGCTCGTAGAGAACAACTCTTGGCCGAATGCCTCGACTGATATACCCATCATCGGGTTGAAGGAGCTACCTGTCTCTGATGCCCCACTCCCTCACACGCATGTGCAGTTTGCGCATTGCTTCAAACAACAAGCGGGCTGGTCATCCGTTCTCGCCCGTTTCTACCGCGGAGGTGGAACCCTGTACGACCTGGAATTTTTGAATGACGCGAACGGTAGGCGCGTTGCAGCATTTGGGTTTCATGCAGGTTTCGCTGGAGCCGCGGCCGGAGCGTTAGCTTACGCTGCACAAAAGAATGCGGAAAAACTTGGCCGTTTGGAGCCATATAACAACGAAGAAGCCATGGTAGCCGATGTGAAAGCTAATCTTGGAGGACGAGGGAAGAACATGAAGGCCCTTGTCATTGGTGCCCTTGGACGCTGCGGACGTGGTGCTGTCGACCTGTTCAAGAAAATCGGGCTTGATGAGTGCGTCCGGGGTTGTTATGGATGCGACGTGGGTTTAACCTAGCGCGTGTAGTGAAAACATTATCAAATGGGACTTGGACGAGACTGCCAAGGGCGGACCCTTCCAAGAGATACTGGACGTTGACATCTTTGTCAACTGTATCTACCTCACGACGCGCATTCCTCCGTTTCTGACTGAGGAACAAATCAACTCCGTGGGGAAGACTCGACGATTAAGCGTCGTTGTGGATGTCAGTTGCGACACGACGAACCCAAACAACCCCATCCCTATTTATTCGGTGAACACCACATTTCCTGAGCCGACGGTGGCGGCGGTCGTCGGGTGAGTGGAGTCGGATGCCCTCGGGGACCGCACTACCGAAGCTAACGCATGGTTACCAACAGGGCGGGAAACCCACCTTTGGATGTTATCTCAATTGACCACCTTCCTACACTACTTCCCAGGGAAGCATCGGAGCAATTTAGTGCTGACCTTCTTCCGTCTCTGCTCGAATTTCCTAACAGAGAGCACACTCGTGTGTGGACGGACGCTAAGAGGTTGTATGAAGAGAAATTGGCTGAGGCAGTGAAACAGGAGAACGCCTGAGACGTAAAAGAGAGGGATACTGTATCGGAAAATGAAATGAAATTTGTTGTATTACGGCTCAGATTATGATCAGTGCGATGGTTTCCAGGCAAAAAAATGGCGACAAGGCGCGGCCGGACTCGGACGAACGCGGTTGTGGTAACAGCGCTTCCCGGGACCGGCCTTCTTTCCCAGACTCTCAACCAGAGTTGCTTTTTATTGCTGCTTGACTGTCCATATCTCCTCCTTCGCTGTTATCACTCTGGTGCTGGCCGCCTCCCTCACATCCTTTACATTTTATTCTCCTACTTCTCCCTATTCATCTTCACCTATGGCTCTCTCTAGCCTGTCCGTTCCTTCTATTTCCATCTCCCTTGCGCCCGCGGATGATCCTCCTGTCGAGCCCTTCTCTCCTTTTGATAGTCAACCTTCCTCTCCCGCCATTCAGGATGACGGTTATAGGCCGTCTCTTCTCAGCCCTCCTCCTGTGATATCCCCCCGTTTTCATCGGCAACCTTCTCCTTTACGCCCAGCCGATGCTCTATCTGCCGCAAAAGGACTCGACCGTGGCCAGTTCGAGGCACTTCTCGCATCTACGAGAGAAAGAAATGCTGGTGTGAGGAAGGAGCCCGACCTGCGGAAGGAACTCGCGATGAAAGCCCACAAGAGCAAGCAGCGTATGCTCCTTCTCAACTCTTGTTTTTCGAGTCTCGTACTGATTCCCTTTTAGTGGAACGTCGCGCCTTATTCCTGTCCAAAATCCAAGCCCCTCCCTCCCCCACGGCTACAGTCCTCCCAAAAACTCCTCCCGAGTCTCCGGCTATCTTTCATTATTCCCTCCCCTCCCCGGGCCTCGATTCCCCGTTGGCTTTGTTCGAGTCTTTGCAACAGAAAGACGTTTCTGGACCAGCCCGGCCCCCTGCTGTCCAGCCGTGGGTCGAACATGTACAATATCGTCAACTGAAGAGCGCCGGCGTGCGTCCCCCTTCCCTGGAACAGATTACGGCTCACTTGAGCTCCCATGGCAATCCGACCACCGGGAAGGACAAGGACGAGCCTTACCGCCCTCCCATCCCTCTGCCCACCTTTCTCCGTCCCGCTCCCCGCATGAAGGCTGTTAGGAGTACTTTTCAGCCTTCCGAAAAAACAGATGGCCGGCACATTGTTGAGTCTGAGATTGCGCCGCCGGTTCCAACGGAAGCAGAGCTTCGTGCTCTCTTACCCGAGACACGCGTCTTATCAACAACCTCTCACACAAGCCTGGAAGTAACCACCACGATGGCCCCGCGGTCCTCTAGGCCATCACTGACCGAACTTACGGAGGTTAATCTCAGTGCCCTCAACTCTCGTACTGCCACTGGCCGCGACATGATGTCAAAACTCAAGCGTCGTACATCCGGCATCCCATCTGCTGATGATATGGGTGGCCGCGGCGTGGATGATGATGAACGCCGTGCGAGGCGAATCAGTGCCCCCGCCGAATTACCCAAACGTGCGCGTGATGGGTTCGCTCATCCCATCCTCGCACTACCGGGTGCGTTCTGATACCTTTCTCCCCGTTTCATTGGGGAGTCGACGTGCGCATTGATCGTTTCATTTGATTGATTGGTTCACATCTTTTGGACACTTTCATCTGCCTGTTGTGCTAGGTAGATCGGAGATATGTATCGAACGGACATCCCTTTGCAATCGTCAGTGTTTTTTATTTATGTACTTTTATTGCGATGAGAGGGCTGTACATTCGTAAGTTTGTAGGCCCTCCCCGCAGGACCTGGCACACAGCTCATACTTTCACACCATATCTCACTTCCTCCTGCACGGGTGTGCCATGTAGTTGCTTTGCTTTGCTCAGCATGTGGCCCAGTATAATGTATCTGCATGCATGCAGTGTTCTCTTGCGTGTACACCCCGCTAGCATACTTGACTAAATGATTCGAGAACCCGATCATGACTTCTTGGAAGTTGTGGTTCAGAGGTTCAGCATAATACATGCAGGTAAGCTACACAACTACCAAACAACTTTGCGGGAAAACAGGCTACAACATTCTAAGCGGTGAACCAACAATACCACGGTCATATAAAGCGAAACCAGTCGCTGACAGCTCAGCTTCTGCACATCTCCCCGGCTGTCACGTGGGCAAGCCCATCACCCTCCAAGAAGAGCGTTATACACCCATACCAGATCTTAGCAGATACCAAAACAAAAAACACGATGATGATGAGGAAAACGTTATCCTGAAGTGGGGAACCGAGAGGGCGTTGATGGCGGTCTAAACAAGTCCAAGACGTGCAAGCGGCGCTCTAGCAAGGCACTGTCAGTTAAAAGGACAGTAGGCCTTTTGGAGAGCACCTACGGTAGTCCAACCTAGCATGGTCATCCAGGCCCTCGTCATCCGAATCAGCGAGTGGGTCAATGTTTTGCATACGGAGCCATGATTCTGAAGTACAAAGTCAGAACGGTGCGAGGATGGCCGGTAGGAGGACTCAACGACGTAGCAAGGAGTAATCATCTCGGTGCTCGAACCATTGCTCCTTGGCACGTACGCTGGCGTTGACTACTATGTGTATAGTCAACTAGTCGGTAGGAAGACACAGAAAAGGACCAAACCTGTCAACGGCAGTGGCTGACTCGGCTTAATCTTGCCTCCATTTGTAGGGACGTAGTGGTGAAAGGTGGTCTTAGTCCCTTCCAATGCATAATACTGCTGAGCGCGAGGTCGACGGGCCGAGGAAGATTCGGCATCTACAAACGCGTCAAACAGATGTCCCGTACATTAATAGCGGGGATAGCACAAAGAACGAACCATGCGAAGACGAGCCAGACAGTGTCCTTGCTGCTTTGTCGAGTTCACCCCCAGCGACCAACTCCTGCAGAAAGCGGCTCCTAGCCTGTGCCATCTTCCTGCCCCACTCCAGTTCTTCAGGTGGGTCGATGTTTTCCTGCGCTTGTTCTTCTCTCGACAGACGATGTAGCCATGGTACTTTACCAGGATTGCGACTAGCATGATCGTCGGCGAAAGGGTTCGGGACATCGGGACCCTCATGATAGTGGAATATCATCCACAGAAACGCCTTCGCGCGAGCAGCCGAGGATATATTGATGGGGAGGAAGAGATCTACGAATTCCACATCTGGTTCAAAGTGGATAGGCATTAAGGACTGTTCCCTTATCAGATGAGTGATGCAGGAGTACGTAGTTACTCACGGAGGAATAATTGACCAAGACAAATGTCAAGTTGACAACACTGGTTGGAGGGATATGGCCAGCTTTCTAAACGTCAGACTGTGAATACACGTGTGCGCGACCACTTGAACTCAAGTTCATACCGCGCGGGCAAGGATATCAGCAGGGGTAGAGGGAGGTGCTGACTTCTGCTCCCCGGGTAAGAAAGCCGCCTTGAGACAGTTCTTTATCCTAGGAGCGTCCT
>Ga0307509_10010734_pt1 | contig 11174 bp, 9 predicted proteins | sample 10_EM_MG_FD_202245 | JGI IMG/M metagenome (GOLD analysis project Ga0307509, IMG submission 202245) | Populus trichocarpa ectomycorrhiza microbial communities from riparian zone in the Pacific Northwest, United States - 10_EM | ecosystem: Host-associated > Plants > Roots > Unclassified | place... | reverse complement strand
TTTGGGGCTTGAGCCTTGCTCATGATTCAACTAAGTCAGCTTAATCCTATCAAAATAGGTTTAGGTAAATCTATTTTTGGTATTAATAAGCACAACAATCAAATAGTAGCAAATAAGCAATAAAAAAAATTGTTAAACAGCAAACACAACATTGAAAAGAATTTCACCTTGAAGCTTACACCTCTTAATATATCCTTCTCTCCAAATGACTTGTAAACATTTCTGCATTCGATGAGAACATCAGAACCATCCTCCAGATCACCTATGGTGCTTAATTTCTCTGCTTTATATGAATCCTAGTTACGTAATCCATTCAAACCAATGCAAAAGACCATATCAATGAAATTTAAAAGATAGAGAAAAATCCATCCAATTCACAACTACATCATCTAACACAAAGAAGGCAAAACATAAGGTGGGCTGCAGTAAAAATTTCCTAAAATACCGAGCATGAAAATAAGCCACAGAAAAACACGATGAAAAAAAGAGAGAAGAAGAAGATGAAGCATAAACAGCAGCATTCTACAAGAGTATATAAATAATGCAAAAAATAATACAGAACATAAGAAGGAAGGAGGAGAAACTTTACAATGAATTTGGTTGCAGCAAATCCATCGCGTCCTATGTTGTTGGGTGGAGGAGGTGCCACACAAGCACAAACAATATTTCTCAGATTCTTTCTAAAACAAAGTGAAGTGTTGAATGGTAACCCAGTCCCAGTGGACGGAGCATACCCATTTGGTATGCAAAGCGTAGATAATAGCATTGAACCGGATGAGATCAAGCTTTCTGTAAGCATTTTAAACAAGACCCAGATGGAGTTTTGGGCCAAAAATTACGAAAAAGTGAAGGGAAATTGTGTTTTTTTATTTTTGATAGATAGATTGATTGATTCTATTCTTTGACAAAGCAGCAGGGTTTAGCTTTCCTTTCCTTTCCTTTCTAAATTCTACAAGAGATTGTGAAATTTGACACAAGCAATCAAAATTGAGGAACGAACACGAATGTGTGCTCTGATAGAGGAGAGAGAAACAAAAATAAATTACACACAATGCCTTGTGTTTATTAAAAAAAAAACAAAACACGTTTATGTTGTGCGTGTGTTCTCACTGATTTGCGATTGTTTATTAGATCGCATTTGGTACGAGGCAAAAGTTATATATTAAAAACTTGAATTTTTTTTATTTAAAATTAATTATTTTAATGTTTTTGAATTATTTTAATATGTTAATGTTAAAATAAATTTTAAAAAATAAAAATATATATTATTTTTATGTATTTTCAAATAAAAAATATTTTGAAAATTAATCATTATCACAATGTCAAACACTTTATAAAAATTTAGAATTTTTTTGCATAAAATTAATTTTTTTAGTGTTTTTGAATCATTTTAATATTTTGATGTCAAAAATAAAAAAATATTATTCTCATGTATTTATGAGTGAAAAATACTTTGAAAAAAAAATTGTTAACACAATGCTAAACACGCTCTTCGAATAACAGGTGGTTACGCGGCTCTGATTAAATTTTTTTAATATAATAAATTAGGGTTTAAGAATTGGAACTTTGTAAATTTTAATTTAGTCCATGTTATTTCAATTGTAGTACAAACACCTTAAATTGACTCCGAAACTTTTTAATTTTCGCAATCGCATCCTTGGAAACTTTGATTGACTCCTCTGATTTGAGCATTTGTTTTCAAATTGGTTTTTGGTTTTCAATTTGTTCAATTTGACCCCTATCAACTATCAAATTGACCCCTGAATCTGATTATTTCAGTCCCTAAATTTGCATGTCAGTTGCACTTTAGTTCTTAGTTCTGAATTTATTCAATTTAGCCCTTAAATGATCCCCTAAACTTTGATTTTCTTATAATTTCACCCCTTGTTTCATCCAATTAAGCTTCTAAAAATTAAATTTGGTCCTATAAAATTTTAATTTCTCAATTAAGCTCAAATTATGCTTCTAAACTTAATATTTCACCAATAAAGTTCTTAATAAAATTAATTTGACCCATTAAGTCTAATTAAGTCCTTACACTTAATTAATTACTTTAATTTCGATCTAAATTAATTTAAAAACTTAATTAAACCCATAATTAAATCAAATCAGCCTATAAAAAATCTAATTAAGTTCTTAGACTTAATTTTTATATCCAATATTCATTTAAGTTAACCTTGAATTTGATTACCTTTCATATTTAGGTCCTTCAAGGGTGCAATTGAGTTTCTAAAAATGTCAAAGATCTAGTTTGGTCCCTTCATCTCTTATTTAAGCATGTAGATCCCCTTTTTAGTTTGTTCTTGCCAACCAACTTGCTTGTCTTTTCCTGTATTTTATTTTATTTTTCAAACTTTTTTCCCTTTTTTTATTTTTGTATAAAAGTAAATTATAATTTTAGGAGAACCTAAAATTAGGTTGTGACAAGAACCAAATTGGATACCAAATTTAAATGAAATAAAATGTTAATGGATGAAATTGAAAAACAAATCAAGAAAATGTTAAAAAATTAAAAGAATTAGGACCAAATTGAATACAAAAATTAAATGAAATAAAACGTAAGGGATAAAATTGAAAAACAAATCAATTTCAAAAAACATTAAAAGTAAAACAAATAACAATCAAAAGAATGATGACTAAAATTGATTCAAATACAAACAAGCAGGACACATTTGATTTTCAAAAGGGCTAGCGTGAAATCTAAGATGAAAATGGAGGAAAGAGGGGGGAAAGAAAAAAAAATTAATTGGAGCCTAACCACTACTCCTTCATAAACACGAGCTGGACCACTGTGAAAAGAACAATGAGGTGCATCTAACTCTATCACAAAAGGTAACGTTTCACAACCGGGAGGCACCACACATGCCATCCAACTTTGTCACGAAAAGCAATGTTTCACAACTGAGAGGCACCACACGTGCCTCCCAAAGTGTATGGGTGTATCCTACTCGCTAATTAGACGTGCATAACACGCACTAGCTACTTTTATTTTTTTAAATTATATTTATATTTAAGAAAATACTGAATTGTCCATGATTTAAATTGATTATAAGTAAAAAAAAACCAAGATGAAATACAAAATTGTTATTGGATGTCAGTTTTATTTTATTTTGTTTCCAATAGGCAAGTTAGTTATGACATTATGCAACCAAATCACTAAATGATTGAAAAGCCCCTAGACTCTAGTTTTGACTTTTTTTATTATTTTAAAGATATTTAATTCACTTTACTTTGTATTCAAGATGTAAAAAGATTAATTTACCCTCGATCAATATGACAATGATAATGTACCCCATGTAAAAAACTAATTTTGCCCCTAATAGCAAGTTAAGTGATTTTATTTGTGAAGGGAAAAATAGTCATTTTAATATTTTAATTCACAATGAACTTGTCTTGGTGGACAATGAAAGGCTGATGGATTTTTTTTTTAAAATAAGATTATGGAAAGAGATGGGTAAATAAGAACAAGGATTTAAATAAAATTTAAACAATATCCCTTTTTATTATTCAAAAATGCATTATTAACCTCCCCGTAAGAACAAGTGTGCATTATGGCAAATTTTTATATTTTGGCACTTGTATTTTGCAAGGTTTACAAATCACTCATTAAATTTTATTTTATTTTCAATTTAATCCTTGGAATTTATCTTTTCATGGTTTTATATGCTTAAATATGTTTTGATTTGTTTTCCCTCACATATCTAATGTGTTGCAAAATGTTATGACATTAAATTAATTACTAGTTTTGCAAAATAGAGTTTTAGCTTCTTTTTAAAAAATAAATTAAGAGATAAAGGATCAAAATTGATATAAAAAAAGAAATAGAGGACTTTTCCACAAAAGGTATGTAAAAGTTCCATTGGATCTCTTAAGCTTCAATTTCTTCATCTTATGTCCTTGTTCTTTTAGTTTAAAGAAAATTACACTAAGTATCTTGTACTTTTTGTTATTTGTTTTATTTTTTCTCTATTCTTTAAATAATTATTGTTTATATTTTAGAGTTTATAGGTTCATAGAACTTTACATCTTCAATTAGACACATAAAAAAATCAACAAAAAAATTGAATTATTTATATTGTTTTTATTATATTCTATTTAAAAACTAAAGAGCCCATATTGTGTAAAAGTAATGAAAATGCCAATGAAGTTATTGTTGCTTATTTTAAAAAAACGAGTCGTTGTATATTTGCATCATAATTACAAAAATGTCATCATTTACATGTTCTTAACTACATTTCTTCCTTTTTCCTCATCATTTCCATCCACAAACACATATCAAATTCTTCATTTTTTGATACACTATTCTCCAACCAAGCAGCCATTTCCAACAAAAGCCACTTTATCAACAAAAAAAAAAACCATTTGATCACACAAACTCACCACTATATTCATCTCATTCTTCCCTTTATTAACCATAACTCAAAACCAACATATTCTTCCCTTTTTTCATAATAATTCTAGGAAACACATAGCTAAAATTCCTATTAAAAAATTCAATAAACACATAGTCAAAATTCCATTATAAACCTTACCTAAAAAATCCAGCACACACACTACCAGAATTTGAAGGCACATATACAACCAAAAATTTCAGCATAACAAACACACACATTATCAACTTGTCATCATCTATATCAAATGTTAACAGCATACAAGCCTGTAATAACTTTGATGAACTAAAGTTCAAAAACAGAAAGTGCATGAAATGTGGAAAAAGAGTAGTTGTTAGGTTATAAAAAGTAGAAGCTCGGAAAAACAATCTATTTTATAAATATTATGGCAAGTCATCCAATAGTATATTCATTAATTGATGCAAACCTATAAATAAAACTAAATTAACTACTGGAGAGGGAGGAGGTGTTAATGATGTCGAGCAAATACTAGATGAAGTGAAGAAAATGAAAGAGGAGATACATATAGTTTGAATCAATAATCGCAATATGGAGGTTAGTTTTGCAAGTGTAAAGTTATTGTTAATAGTTAATTTAGTGTGTATAATATTAATGTTTCCAACTATCATATTATTCTTGTTTAACAAATGTAATAAAACATAGTTATTTCTTAGTAAACAAAATACGAGAAATATAAATATCAAATATAACAAAAGCATACACATTAAAGCAATCTCAACAAAAAGTATGCATATTAAAAAATGAAGATAACAAAACAACAACCATAAAGATCCATAATATTTTTCTTCTTGTTATTTGAAACAATTAAAACAAATCCATATTGCTCAAAGTCACCACTCTTCTCCATTCTTCAATTAATGCAGCTAGTTTGGGTAGAGTATTGAGAAGAAATACCAACACCAATCTAAAATTTCAAAGAATATTGATTACTAATAGAATTATAATTAAACTAATAGAACTACCATATATACTTAGGAGACTCACGTATCTTTGTGCTGAGGGTTAAGAAGAATCACCACTTCTACCATCTCTATCAACTATCCCACCTCTAAAACCTTTTAATCCTCTACTAGCACCATTGGATCCTTTATTAGTACCAATGAATCCTCTTCCAACATAATTGAATCCTCTACTAGTACCATTGTATCCCCTGCCAACACTTCTAGATACCCTACCAACACCATCAGATCCTCTATCACTACCATTAGGATTTTATGTTATATAATCCTTTACTTTCTAGGTACGTTTAGTCTTTTTTTTGTGGAGTTATATAACAAAGGGGAAAAGTCTTCTTTATAAGAGTCTTGTAACATGTAACAGTCTTATGGCTCTGGTAGAGTTAGGGGTTATACACTTGTTTTGCAAAGAAAATGAGAAGTATTGACTTTATTATTCTTCATAATATAAAAAACATAATAGTTAAACTTTCCTAAAGGTTCACTAAGCAACCCAACTTCAAGATTTATATTTTCATATCTTTGTTAAAGACACTTCTATGAAGTTAGTTTTTTCTTCTTTTGACAATAAAGATTTTTTGAGTCATTAGAGAAAGAATTGCATAAAGAGCACATACAACCAAATAGATCAAAAAACTTGTGTCTAATGTATCTTCTCCCAATGACTTCAGATCGATTTCCTGCTGCAATGTGGTTTATAAGGTGATATTGAAAATTCTTGCTGCTAGACTGGCTGATGCCCTTTCTGGTATTATCAGCCCGCTTTAGAATGCCTTCCTAGGTGGTCACCTTATGGCTGACAATATTCATCTTGCTCAGGAACTTCTTCGTCATTATTAAAGGAAAAGGGCTTCCCTGAGATGCCTTATACAAATTGATTTTCGAAAGCCTTTTGACTATGTTCAGTGGTCATTCATATGGCATCTCCTCCTCTTTTTTGGTTTCCCTGCTTAGTTTGTTCACCTAGTCATGACATGTGTTGAAACTGCTTCCTACTCGATTGCTATTAATGGTGCTATTTATGAGTTTTTCCCTGGGCGTTGTGGTGTGCGGCAAGGTGACCCAATATCACCGTATCTTTTCATTGCCTACATGGAGTACTTCTCTAGGATGCTTGCTCTAGCATCGCAAAGCCCCGAGTTTCGTTTTCACCCAAAGTGTGCTCCCTTGGTATCTCTCACTTAGCTTTTGCCGATAATGTTCTTCTTGTCTCTCGAGGAGATAGATCCTCCGTGCATGTTCTCTTACAGCAATTGCAGATTTTTAGGCAAACTTCTAGGCTAAGTGTGAATGTGGGCAAGGGTTCAATTTACTTTGGTGGTGTTAGAGAGAACTTGAAGCAAGTCATCCTTCAGGACACTGGGTTCAAACAAGGTTCCTTCCCTTTCAGGTATCTTGGTGTCCCTTTCAGCCCTCACAGGCTCCTAGCTAGCCAATTTGCTCCTCTCTTTCACAAGCTGGAAGGCGTTATCCAAGGTTGGATGGGGAAGCATCTTACTAATGCTGATCGATTGGAGCTCATTCAGTCTGTCTTATACGGTATGGTTCAGTTTTGGCTTAGTATTTTTCCCATGTCGCGTGCTGTTCTGCAGCAAATTACTTCCCTTTGTCGGAACTTTTTATGGACTGGTGATATTTTACGAAGTAAATCTACTTTGGTGGCTTGGAAATTTATTTGTCTACCCAAAAAGGAGGGAGGTTTGGGTCTGCCTGACCTCAAGGCTTGCAACTCCAGCTTCATTGCCAAGCAATTATGGAGCATCCACTTGCAAACTGATTCTATTTGGATCTGGTGGATTCATCACTTCTACTTACAAACTCATACCATTTGGGATGTTCCAACTAAGAAAACTTCACCACCACTATGGAAGGCCATCATTAATTTAAAAAATCAGCTACTTGGAGATTATGGAGGTCACCTGGCAGTCATTGATCTAATGTGAAGCTAGGAACAGGATGTTGGTTGTTTCTCCTCGAATGCATATATCTTCCTTAAGTTTAAAGGGCCTACTGTCCCTTGGGCAAGTGTGGTTTGGAAACTTTGGTCTCTACCCTGTTACAAATTCATCCTTTGGCTGGCAATGTTAGAGAAGCTCAAAATAAGAGACAGGATACGATTCTTTTCTACTGACACTTCTTGTATTTTCTGTCAGTAGGAAGAAGAGAATTATAACCACCTTTTCTTTGCTTGCAGTTGGTCGTCCCTCTTGTGGAATAAAATTAAGTCCTAGCTCCACATCATTAAACATATGTCGACTTTGAGGAGTGCTGCTAGAGGGCTTCATACAACTGGGAAGAGCCTTGAGTCTAGAATGAAAAAAGTCTCTCTCAGTCTCACTGTCTACTTGATATGAGAGGAGAGAAATAAGCGGCTTTTTGATGGCAGTAGCCATTCGACTGATGTGGTGTTTCGTAAATTCCAAGTCTTATTTTATATGGTGCTTCACTTTCATGAACCAAACCATTCTCTTATACATGTTGGGTAATGTTGAATCCTGATACTTTCTGTCGGGCTGCTATTGATCTGCTGCAGATGTGAGGTGGGCCTAGTCTTCTTGTGTTGCCTTGTACTGTCATGATAGTTGTTGCCTGCTGGATCATGCTTCATAATTGTGATCTGGCCACTTATTATTCCTTGCTTTGGGATGCTTATTTGCCTGGTTCCAGCTTCTTCTTGTGTAATTAGGCTTCCCTATGCTTAGATTGGTTTACTGGTTGCTCTATGGTCTTGATTTTATGGTTAGTTGTTTGCTACTGTAAGATGCTTTTCTTTGGCTTGTGATGCTGGTTGGGTTAATTTTGACACCTGCAAACCTTGTTAGGTTTCTTTCTTGACCGTTGCTACTCACTTTTTTGGGCCTTACATGGCTAGTCTTTTATGGGAGCATGTTCCCTCTTTTGTTATCGTATTTCTCTAGTTCTATTATGATGGGAGTCTGTTCCCTCTTCTGCTCTTGTATATCTTGTACATGTTTATGAACTTGCGGGTTAACCAGCATGATTACTTTTGATGTTAATACATACTTACATTCTGTTAAAAAAAAAAGAGCTTGTGTACATCATCATATTCTGCTTCATAAATAAGACGATCGTCAAATAAAAACTATTGTATAGGGATAAGAAGTGGTCGAGAATCTTCATCAACCATTATAACATCATCAATAGAAATTCTTAATGATAAGGGTGTTTGTTAGTCTTTCAATAAAGAGATCTAGACTAATCCATCTTTCTTAGTGATGAAGACTAGGTTAGAACTTTATAAAGGTTGAACTATAGAATGGAATTATTCATAGTTTGTTACCAATGAGTTAGACAATATTTGAATGAGCTCACTCTATTGAGTTGTTGAGGAACAAAGGTACAAGTTACAGTTTGTCCAACTTCAACTGTTAACAAGAGAAAGTCTTGTTAGAAAGGGAGTTGATAAGTCCAAAGCATGAGTTTGGACTCGGTAAGCAAGTTTAACATGGAGAGTGGCAGAGTGGACATTGGATATCATAGGAGCACTTATGATCTATGCATGTGCTTTAAGAACTCTAACTAGACTTGGATATGTAAGAGGGATGTAGAAATTAGGAAAGAGTGCCAAGAACACCATTTATGCATTTAACATTGTTTGGATGTTTGTTAATGTTGCATAAAATAAGAATCAAAGATTACATAGAGTCTTTTCCTACCATAAAAGGTAAGGGAAAGTTGAATGACTCCTATATAGACATGAGTATATCCTTGAGCTGGCCATTGAATAATTAATTTGTGTGGGAAAGAGAGGGTGATAAGGTGTTATATGGTTGACGATGGGATCAAGTGTTGATAAAATCTTGAAGCCTATACAAATTCCTTTATAGAATGAGATCTGAGGTTTTATCAAAATTTTAAAGGTTTTTTTTAGAAGAAAATAGAGTTATTTTTCTTAAAGATTTTATAAGAGTTTACGAGAAGGATGCTTGTAATATGAATTCTTGAATCTTTAGGTAGGTGAGAAATTTTATACCAATAATCCAGCTTAAAGGTTGACATAGATCTTAGGGACAAAGACAATGAGGATCATGATAAGGAAGATAAAAAATGAGATAGAACGTGTAAGATCCCTAACCTTTTTATAAAAAGAAAAAACAAGGACTGAAATTGTATGAAGAGAGTAGGGCTAAATTTTAGGAACAATTTAGAAGGGAAGCACCATAATTGGAAAATAGAAAGTCTAATGACTAGAAATAAAAAAAAAAAGGAAAAAATCATTTCTCCTAGACTAAAAAGGGAGAGGGTACAATTATTAAAAGAACAAAAAAAGGAATAAAGGCAAAAACCTGAACTTATTTTCTTTGTGAAAGAAAAAGCTTGTAGCCTGCAAAGTATCATTGTAGGGAGAGAGTGGTGAGGTTGTAGGGTATTCTTCCAAATGAGAGAAGCACTTATAAAAAAGAAGAGAGAACGTATAAAGATTTCAAGAAAAACAAGAAGGAACAGAGGGATTGTGGAGGAGAAGAAGGATTGATCAATCAAGGTTGAATTGACATCACTACAAGATTTAACAGTTTTACCAACGGAATTTTTCCGTCGGCGTAAGACACATATTCCGTTGGTCATTAATTTACCAATGAAATCACCGACATAAATGCTCCGTCGGCGAATCTTTCATCGGTAATTTTTTGTCTGTCGGTAAATCCGTTGGTAATAAAAAAAATATTATTACCGACGGAACAAACGCATAAAAACAAAATTACCCGCTTCATTCCGTCGGTATATCCCTCGAAAAATACCATCGGGAATTCTGTCGGTAATTATTTAAAAATATTTTAAAAAAATCCATTTTATAAAATTATAAAATAATTAAACTAACATAAATCAACACTCTATAATATATACTCAAAATGCTTGGAAAAAAGAATAAGAAAATCAACTCAAACAAATTTACAACAAATAAATAAAATGAAAAAATAAATTCATATGAAAAAAATGAAGTTGCAATTGCTAAAAATTTAAAAATCCTATAAATAAATCAACTAAAAATTGATCTCATATGAAAAAAAATCTCACAACAACATTTATACAATTATTAAGAACAAAAACAATTAAAAAAAATAAAAAACAAATATAGTGAAAAAAATCATGAAAAAAGAAGAAAAAAGAAAAATCTTGCCTTAACATAGTTGCAAGTGAAGCTAAGAAGAGAAAAAAAAATTATAAAGCATATTAATTAAAAAAAACTAAGAGGATAAAAGAAGAAAGAAGAAGAAGACATACCCGAGCATGGAAGAAAAGAGAAGGAGATGAGGAGAGAAAAGAAGAGAAAGAAATAGATATTGATGTTTTTTACATATAGTGAAGAAGAAGAAGAAGAATAATAAGAAATGAGTCGGTCTCTTGTGAAATAAGGAAATTCAGGCTTGTTATTGGGGCACGTTAGCGACGGATTTACCGACGGATATTTGAATATTAATATTTTTTAATTATTTCACCGGTAATTCCATCGGTAATATTTAATTTAAATTTTCAATTTCGTAAATTTTTTTCAGAAACCGCCAACAATTACCGATGATTTTTCAATCCGTTGGTGATTTCGTCTGTAATATTTAAATGAAAATTTTAAATTAATTGAATTTTTTCAGAAAACCGTCAAATAACACCGATGACTTTTCAATCCGTCGGTGATTTTGTCTGTAAAGAACAACAATTAATAGTGCAATTGGAAAGTGAACAGTTCTAGAGCTCTCTGGAAAATACCGACGGAAAATTCCGTCGGTGATTCCCTTTGTAATTGACATGATGAACAGTGTTCACAGTTTACCAACGAATTTACCGATGG
>Ga0307509_10010732_pt1 | contig 11174 bp, 15 predicted proteins | sample 10_EM_MG_FD_202245 | JGI IMG/M metagenome (GOLD analysis project Ga0307509, IMG submission 202245) | Populus trichocarpa ectomycorrhiza microbial communities from riparian zone in the Pacific Northwest, United States - 10_EM | ecosystem: Host-associated > Plants > Roots > Unclassified | place... | reverse complement strand
TCATTCTCGATCGTGCTGTAAAAATCAGAATGTCGTTCCCAATTGTTATCTGCCACGGCACAGCCACAGCCCCTGTGTTATCTGTGACACCTGTTCTGGGATGGGATCCTAGCCCCAAATAACACCCTTCAAGCAAATAAAATTGGACTCATTACTTGCTTAAAAAGTTTTTTGTTTTTTTTTTTTCCTTTTTTGGAGGCCCAGGCCCCAAACATCCATAGTCCCACCTGATTCTTGGACATTTCGGGCAACAAAAATAAGATATCACACAAATATCACAAGGATTTGCATTGATAAAAGTAACCATTGACAACTCTCTTAAGTGGTTTCTATATGATATGGTTATGTGATATGGTGGGATGTTCTTGGGCACCCGCATAGTTTTTTCAATTTTGTCCCCCTTTCTTCAAGCAGTCCAGAGTCATGAAATTTGGAAAGGGGTAAAGATAAATATTTTAAATAAGCAGCATATCATGGCCGTGTGGCGAAATGGCATCGCGTCTGACTACGAAAATTCAAAAAATTCCACATCAGGAGATTGCAGGTTCGAGACCTGCCACGGTCATTTTTTTTTCATTCCCAAAAGTCCTTAGCAACCATCAGGAAAGGAGGGAGGCAGAGGAGCAATAGGTTTGCGCCAAGTCGTCAAGTTAGTTCCTCATTGAAAAATAGAAAATGTAGGAACAATGGTTGCAGTGAGTGCAGATGCAATAGATATTTTTTTTTTTTTAAATTTGAACTTTCGCAGTTATGGAAATAAATGAGGGACATCCATACTATGCAAACGTTAATGGTGAATTCAACAAAGATCTACAAACACAGAGTTCACTTCAGTTCAACAACAGTCTGCAAATGCAGAATCACATAATCCTGTGCACAAGAGTATCCCAAATTCGAGAAAGGACAGTAAGTTATATTTGACGAGGTTCTTGTTTCGGCCAAGTCTTAGATTTTTCACCGCAACGATATTCCTCCGTGCCCGAGTTTCATCTCTTGACAATCCTCTGCGTTCGAGCATTCCTCGGGGTTGGTACAGTGCTCATGAGCATACTACATACTTCAAGACGTGCCAGTGGGTGGTGGAATGGTAATTTCAAGGATTAAATCCTTCCACCTGGCATGCTGTATCACTCTGTAGAAGGGCCAAACATGCGTCAAATAATCCAAACAAGCACAAGAGTGTTACTCGTGGTGGCGGAGAAGGAATGCCATTTGGTGGGTTTGGAGATTTTTCATGGTGTTGACCCTATTGGTAGCCTAGGTAGAAGCGTAGGTTTATTATACTCTAGCACTTTTAAGAAGATCGAGTTTTCCCTTGCGCTCAGAAGCGACGTTGATGGGGTTCAGACAAAGGCCATTAGAGCAAGTCCCCTATCACTTGCAGACCCCCAGGGGTTGGCTTGGAGAGAGATTGAACGGACTTTTTGCATCGTCAGTCTGGGAAACAGTAGAATATACAGGGAGATTAAAGAGAGTTTTTTATCTCCTGGTCGGCCTCGGCCGCGGAGGCAGTACAGTCTTGCGATGGGCGCAACGGGCATGAGGTCCTCGAATTTTGTAGGTGTAATAAGGAACTGGCGTCTCTTAAGTGCATCAAGGGAAACGGCTTGAAGCAACCCATACGTATTTCCATTGTATGCAATAGGCATTTTTCGTTACCTTTATGGGAAGTGACCATTCGTCCGGCTCTTGAAGTACATGGTGCATGGAAGAAGTCTCCGATGATTATAAATTAACTTCAGTCGGTAGAGTATGAATCAGAGCCCGATGGCGGCTTCGACGAGGCCGGGGACTGCATCCCAGAAGTCGAACACTGAGAAGAATGGTGAGTTCAGGACGAATCTTTCAAGTGGTAACTAGAAATCGTACGTACTGATTATGCCGAAACGTTGGCCCTTCCTTGCTTGCAACCAGGGAAGAAGTTTCTGGTTGATGCCTGGAACATCAGCACCGTTTCCCACAGCGAAAACCTAGAACAGATCAAGTTCCATTCGTATATAAAATAGGGAAAGATGAACCTGGGGTGTCATGGCAGGGGTATCATCAATAAATGCGGCACTTGCAAAGCTGATGTAGAGTTGGTCGGGATTCAAGCTCTTGGAGGTTGCATTCGTGATATGGGCGGTAACAACCTCGAACTTGGAATCAATGTACGCCGTTGCGCCCGAACCCAGAGGTACGTTGTTGATGCCATAGAAATCCTTCAGAGAAATACATATTTATGATGTTCGAATATTGAAGAAATGTTCTCTACCTCGATGAAAGCGACTTGATTCTTGCCGGTGTTGTACACTAATTCGATGGCCTTTCCATTATCCGTCCAGGATCCAGGGTCAAGTTGAATGCCAATACGCTTTGTCAAGTTAGAGGGAAGCAAGCTATAGCTCCAGCGTTGCAACAGAGTTAGCTTTCCGCGCGCCTCTCCCAGTGTGCCCAGCTAAAGAAACGTATCGAAGGAAGAACGGATAAGGAAGGGTAAACTATATGAGAATGAATTTTTCGCACCATCCCATTGACTTGAACCCAGTATTTCTGTGCAAGAGGGGTATTCAAAATATGATAAAGCTTTTCATAGAGGGCAGAGTCGTTCGGGGTGCCTGTTCCGCCTTCATGATTCATGGAGACCAAAACAGCTTCGGTGGGGTGATTGTCAAGCCAGTTGTACAAAGCAAAGAAGAGATCCTCCATTCTGGTGTTGGGTGCCAAGAGCGCCTTGGCTATACACACGGCATTTGTCAGGGAAGAAATAAAAAACTTCGAAGGAGGAAGTACAATGGTAGAATCCAATGGTATCATTCCCAGGATTGTAGGCAAAACGGAGGTCAAAAACTCGTACGCCCGCGTTCAATGAGTCCAAGATAGAGGCCTGTTGGCATCGGAACACACTAGCTGGTGGGATCCTGGGGGATATTTATTGTCCAAAGACAAGGTAGCTGATGATAATTTGCTTACGGGCCAGTGTATCGAATCAGCGACGCCTGTGTCGTGTCGGAGTAGTTCCCTGGAAAGTTGAAGACAGTTGTTATTTTTGAACTTGATCAGAATCACAACACATACAAGTAGAAGTGTCATGGGTCCCAGGAAGGTTCATATGCACCAACTTCGTGTCGTCGGAGAACTTCGCCATCCAGTCGCAGGTCTTGGCCTTTTTGAGACATCCCGAGTCAATCCCTGTATTAGAAAGAGTCGCTCAAGCGGGATGATATATCGCCCGAGGATGGTGCTCACCAGCAATCGGGGCTGCGCGATCCAAGATATCAACCAAAGCTTGTTGGCCCAAGTACTTCTGAGTTAAAGGTGACGGGACTGCCAATGATGGGGTTGCGAGAAGAAGAGGCAAGGCGCATACAAACGCTGTGAAGTGTTTTGCGAGAGCAACCATTTGTAGGACACTGAGTTACATAGGTCGTCGTGGCGAATCAACAAGAAATGTCATGGCGACTTACGTATCAAGCTGTGATCAACTCTAGATCTCAGCAATTGCACGGTAAGAAACACATGCAAAACATCTACCATGTGGTGAATATCGAACAGAATTATTAAGGACCGCCGACTGAGGCTGCGGGGGTCACTTCCAAGTCACTTCGTGGATCCACTGGCCCGGGTTTAGGCCTCAAAAGATCGCCTCTTTACCTCCTCTTAACGGAGGTCATAACAGATCTTTCTGTTCCCGAATTCCAAGATAGTATTTGGCAGAGGAAGAAAAAAAAACGGAATAACAAAAGAGCACTGGCCTCACTGGCAACCCGTCTATGTATTGGTCGGAAGCCGGAGCACGTTTCTTGAGTACCACGAGGATGGATCACGCGAATTTCAACAAGCTATGAAAGAACGCGCCCCACCCATGTTCGCTTCTCTTGCCATGTTCATCTCTGCCACAGTTGTAGTTGCCGCCACCACTATCGCCGCTGGTGAAGCAGTGCACTACCCCCCTGCCTCCACTAATATCAATAACTTGACCTATGTGTTCAATGGATCTGGCGCTCCAGGAATCTTTAACTCCTCGACGACCCCTAACTCACAGTATGGCACCTATAATTGGTGCAACATGCCACACGTCCGGCAAAGAGAATACAAGTAAGGCTTCATCGGTATATTTTTACACGTCTAAACCCACTCAATCTAGGACACCGCCGAAGAATTACACCCTGCAATATGTGGAAGTAATTCAGAGACATCACAAGCGCACACCCTACGGTTCGAATACTTTCTTCAAGGAAGACGTTACGTGGTCGTGCGATGGATCTGGCGTCGTCTTCGGCTTAACCAGGTGCGAGACCTCTAATTAATTCCCTTCAAAATTGGTCTCCTCTTCTGACAGCGTCGTTCAAGCCCTGGAACTAAATCATCGCCCGTTCAGGTTAGTATCGTTCGGCTTGATCCCTTCGATCTCATACATATTTTTTCGACAGTGGCAGTCGTATCAAGACTCTCAGAATCCCTGGACCTCAACTGTTGGCCCCGGCTTTGTTGGGAGCACGTATGACACCTCTCCACCGCGATTCTTCTCTCTTAACCTTGTATTTCTTTTACCAGTTGTCAATTCCCTCAAATCACAAGCGAAGGTCTAGAGGACTCTATCACTCATGGATCTGTGCGTTTACCTTTTTATCTACCATCTCCTTTGTACGAGACATACTTATAGGACTTGCGAGCGGTTTACGCGTCGCGACTCGGACTCAACTCTGCATTCGATTCCAAATTTGCCAAAATCCGTAGGTTCACGGACAAATTATTTCATCCTCACAGAGTATTCACCCCTACCAGGAGTAACAAACAACGTCATTACATCCCAAGTTGCCAGCGGTCTGCTCGTTGGACTCTTCCCTGAATCCAAATCCGAGTATATAGCCGCCCTAATCCAGTCGTCCAGCTTTGATTCCCTGGAACCAACGTACTCTTGCAGCGCTGCTTCCAATCTTCGCGCGGACTACACCACCGGTGCGTCGGGCACGCAGTGGAAGCTTCATTTGTCCCAAGCCGCAGATCTTTACTCCCAGCTGGACAAAATCTCTGGAATTGCCACCAACGACTCTGGATGGCATTCAAGCTTCGATCAGTAAGTTCACTGCTCACCCAATTAGCATTGAGCTAACAAAGTTAACCAGCTACTATGACAATTTGAGTGCAAAGCAATGCCACGGGAAGTCACTCCCTTGCAGTCAAAATGATACTTCTCTCTGTGTCACTCAAGAAATCGTCGGTATCGATTTGCCCTAAATCTCATCTATAATTATGAAGAAAGCCTTTTTCTCCAGGCCAACACGGTTTACCGCCTTGGTAATTGGGAGTATTCTTACCAATTCCGCGATGCTCCGGCGTCCGCGAAATACGCCGCACTCAGATATGGTGCTTGGATTCTCGAACTCAAGGGTCACTTACAAGACAAGGTAGCCGGAAAATCCAAAGTAAGAACCGCTTCTTTTGGAAGCTCAGATGATGCTAACCACGAAAACCTGGCAGGTCAAATATACCCATAATGCGAGTTAACATTTAGCTGGCAGTTCTGAAGCTTACGCTGACGATTTTTGAAACAGGTTGCACACGATGGATCCATGTCTTCCCTTCTCGGATTTCTGCAGGTTGATCAGATGGTATGGCCTGGAATGTAAGGTTTATTCGCGAGTTCTACTTTGACAAGTTTCATTCATAATGATTTTCAGGGGATCTGAAGTAGGGCATCGTCTATCACATTGTTGCTTTCCACAAATACTAATATTATGATCATTTCTAGGTCGTATTTGAGCTCTATAGCTCCAAGAACAGCCAATACTTCATTCGTGTACTCTGGGGTGGTCAGCCGATGAAAACCTCGACTCCTCTTGGCACCCTTGACATGGTTCCTCTCACAGACTTCTTTACCTGTTGGTCCATTCCTATTTTCTAATTCTTCCAATTTCACACATCATTCCAGATATCGACTCCATGGTCGGAAGCGCCAATGATTTGTACACAGCGTGCAATCAGTAAGAAGAGGGCTAAACTACATCACGATAAGTAGTCACTTAATCCCTAAATTAAGCCGGTGGTGGTGCAGGAGATAAGGAATGAACTCTCCGCCCGTTTTCGATATCATTCCAAGTGTTGTGACTTTGGAGCTTCTTGCAACGGACTGCATAACGAAGTGGTTGGCCTGGAGGGCTGTTAAGTGGAAGTATAAAATGTAACGAAATGAGACACATACCTGAGCCAAACCGATAGGCTCAGGTTTGAGGGGAAAGCCTAAAGCTTGTGGGTCCACCTTTACCTCTACCGCGGGCCAGATCAGAGTATTCAGCTTTGCATACGCGGAGCACTGCTCTGTAAAAGCAATCGGTCAGGAATATTCCTGCCCATTTCTGCGAAGCCACATACTGGGATGATCTTTTTTGTTCATAGCTTTTGAGAGATTCTCCAGTATGCAACATCCGGCATTATTTCCAGTGTCTGGTTATATATGCTTTCAACCTCAACGGTGTTAATTTTCATGCCCCATAGCACAATAGTGCAACAGCATGGGTACCCCAGGGCACTATAGAGCACTATTGACTGACTCTGCCATATTGAATAGGTGACACGGCATGTAAAATGAGATCATCTACAAAATGTCTGCGATCTATCGCATAAGAACGGCGAAATGAAGTGCAGTGGGCGCCACGAATAACTACGTATACCACAAAATATCCAAACGATGGCTGTAACATTACAAAGTCCTTCTCGAAAACAATGGTCAGGGAACATCAGGGTTCATAAAAGTCCATTACTGGGTCATTAGAGAGCGCGACGTTGGGGTGGAGGGGTAATCACAGCGGGTAGTGCAGCGTCAGCTCCGGCAGTACATCCAGTAGGTATTGTCGCGTTAAGAGCGTCCCACGGATCAGGATATGCACAGTCAACTATAGGCGTAGGAGCGGGCTGGTTGTCATTGGCGTTGAACCACCCATTCGCAGAACCGATCGCGCTGCCCCTTAAATCCGTAGGGGTCGGTGCAGGAAGGGTGCTAATCACGCCAGTGGAGGTATACAGTGGCAATTCAGCAATGGGGGATCCTTGAAGAGAGGCTGGAGGGTACGGATACTGCGCCGTCTGCGCTGCAGCCATGGTACCTGCGCCAGCTCCTCCTGTCATCCAAGGGTCGAACGACTCGGGGAATATCGGGCCGACAGGAGCTCCACATTTTCCTAGGACAGTCCTAGGATCGGTAGGCATCCAACCTCCATGAAGACCCAACTGGTACGACCACAAGGGAGATTCGACGATTCCGGCGGCGGAATTGCCGACCTATAGAGTTCCAACGTGGGGAATTCAGCACGTGGCGACAAGGAAGAATTAAACTCCCAAAGACTAACCTTCCAAGTCCAGAAGAACCAATCCTTCAGAGCATCCATCGAGGCAGAGGCAAACGCCATCAAGCCAGCCTTGGTGCCGTCTGTCCACTGCGACGAATCTTGCCAGTCCGCACAGTTACCCCCGTAAGTTTGCGTCCCATTGACGCCGGTCATGAACAATCCACAATCGTTAATGGCGTTACTCCATTCGCCTGCCAACGTGACACCAAAAGCGGCGCGACTTCAAAAACAAAACAAAACAAAAATATGTTTGTTCAGGAAGGTTTCCTCATCAAAGGTTTACGGGTAAGCCTTACCTTGTGTTCATGGATACAGCCCATCGATCGCATCCAGCCTTTGGCCATGTTCCACCAGCATCAGCACCTGTTCCGGTATCGATAGGATCCGTGGCTGGTCCTCCATTAAAGGCAAAGTAAGGATGCATGTCGAGGGCCATCCTATCAGCTCCGGTCATGAATCCCGCCCAGTCCGCAAGCCCTTGGAATCCGTCGTGAATCGCGATGAACGGGCCTTTGCCTTCGCCAACCCCCGCAATACCGCGTATCATGTTGTAAGCCTCGATGTAGCTAGAAATGTCCTTGTGAGGCTGTGGAAATCGAATAATGAACACAGACTTACAATCCACGGAGCTCCGCGGCACCAATGTCAAAGATTCGGGCCTCGTTCATGATACTAAACATGGGCACAACGTCCCTGTATTCCGGTTGGGAGATAAATTCGGTGATGATTCGAATGTAATTCAGGGTGCGCTGGGCGTTGGCCATGCCCATGATCCCCCTGAGGAAGTTGATCTGTCCATACTTTCCAGAGTGATTGTAACCTAGAGGTAGCAAGATGAATCCGAATCCGACTGATAAGACAACGTCACAAACCATTTTGAGATCCCGGAATACTGTGAAGATCCAGGTTAACACGAATGCCGTACTTTCTGCACCACTGGAGGGCTTGGACGAAGTATCTTCGGCACAAAGGTTAAAAGCCGTCTAGGAACATAAGAGCTACTGTCAACTTACTTCCAGGAGGTCTTAGCGAGGAAAGGTTCATTTCCCCACACATCGATAGCCCAGTAGGGAAGCGGTATCCTGACCCAATTTAAACCTGCACCGGCGATCTCCGCGATATCAGCCTCGGTCTAAAAGGGTTGTTAAGCGGGGTTCAAACACGTGGGTCTTATCTTACGATAAAAGTTTTGTAATGGTCCTCAAGCTGGTTCAAACCCCCGTTTGCGGTATCAGCCGCCATGAGGAGGCTAAGGGTCCATTCGTCGTTAGCGCCAGGGTACTTCTGGAATAGTGCTGGCGTAATAAAAGGCTCGAGGACAAACCACCCCCCAAGGTTGACGCTGAGTTGGATTTAGTAATGTCGGAGGTGAAGCAAATATATATGGGAGACTTACCCCCACATGCGATCGGTGCCATAATTCCAAGTCTTGTTCAGGGGAGGAGTCCATGAATTAGGATATGCGTTGTTGTTATAGGGGTCGTTAGGATCGGACCACCCTGCGAAAAGAAACAAAGTCAGCAGTCAGTATCACATAGCATCACATCGACAGGGCCTTGTTGGGTGCGAAAAAATAGCTGCCCTCCGCAGGTCTCATTCTCTCTAGCGTACATCTTGCGTACGTTCATTTTGCGTATGACACAACCGTGTCAAACGCAACCACGAAACGCCAACATATCCTCTGCGACTGAATAATATCAAGAGGGGATAAGCTCACAAATTCCGCCCAGCTTGTTATTGTACGTAAAGGTCGTTCCATCGTTAGCTCTGACCGTCGATCCATCACCACCGGTGATCGCGTCTGTCGGGGACGGGGGTGGCGGTGAAGGTGAAGTGCTTCCGCCACCTGTCGTCGTCGAGTTAGTTGCACTCGTGGGTTGCGAAGACGTAGCGTTCCGTGGTTTAATGACAATAAAGTAGACCGGCAGCATGACGCCGAGAGCTACGACAATAAGTGCAAGCAGACCAACGAGGATGAGAAGCAGAGGACGGCGTTTGGCCCTCTGAGGTGATGGAGGAGGAGGAGCGGGTTCTTCTTCTCCTTCTCCTGTGAAGTCCTCATTCTTCGTCATTGGCAGCAAGGTGCCAGAATCAAAAGGCGTGGGCTGTACATAAGAATTTCGTGAAGAATCAGTGACTGATCCATCTGCTAGGAAAGGCAGGCTAGGTTTGTGCAACGACAAGCCATCGTCAGCGGGTAGAGGGACGTTGGCAGCGCGAGCGAGGGAATCGATCGACACCGCAACTGAGAGGGGGTGGTCAGCCATCCTGGCTCCTGCGACGGGAGAGAAAGGTGGTGGTGGAAGCGAAACAAGGCTGTCGAGATAAACATTTGAGTGCTGTCAAGAAACACGCTGTTCCAGTTCTGTGCGGCCGCTTCTTGGCACACGACATATGATCCCAATGTTACGTCCATAGCGGCTGGTGCCAAGAACTCGAGGTGCTTTCAGCCGCCAATTTTGGGAAGAAGAGCCAACATATATGGGCCGTATGTAACTTTTCGAGAAGATGGAACGGCAGAAGAGGCTAGAAGCGCACACGACCAAATATATATATCAGACCAGCCGTTTCCGGTCATCGAATCTCCTTTGCTTTTGCTCTCATTGTCAGCATACCCATCCATTGATATCATTGTAAATCTCGACTCGATAATCTTTCAATTAAAGTATGTACACAATAGCATTCTCGATGAGGTTTCCAAGATTGGAAGTGGAACATGCCTCGTGTACTGATAGTGCTGATACGTCGCGATCAGTATCTAACCCATGTCAACGACCACTACGTAATTCATCACTTACACTTGCAGATGGGTGTCGATCCCTCCTGCCCGTGTCCCCATCATCAAACCACTGAACCAAAAAACATTTCAAGGTTCATACTGGAACTATATCCGACCGGTATGACTATTAATCGAAAAGTCCATTGACAACCCCATCCTCTTCCTGAGTATGTTCAGGTACATGCCAACGACCATCGATCACTCTCGTCCGCCATCTCCATGAGGTGTTAAAGACTCAGACTTGCTCTGAGATACTGAGAAATTGCCATGCTTGTTCACTTGTCATATCCATGTAATAATTAACGAGGTTAACCAGCTACTATTGAGCTACTATGACAATTTGAGCGCAAAGCAATGCCACGGAAAGTCACTATTTTGGAGCCAGAATGACACCTCTCACTGCGTCACTCAAGAAGTCGTCGGCATCGGTTTTGCATGAACTCTCATCTACAAATTTGATGAGACCCTTTTTATCCAGGCCAACACGCGACGGTCTACCACCTTGGTAATTGGGAGTATTCTAACGAATTCCGCGATGCATCTGCGTCCGCCGCACTCAGATATGATGCTTGGATTCTCGAACTCAAGGGTCACTTACAAGACAAGGTAGCCGGAAAATCCGAAAGTAAGAACTGCTTCTTTTCGAAGCTCAGATGATGCTAATCACGCAAATCTGGAAGGTCAAGTATACCCATAATGCAAGTTAACGTTTAGCGTAGTTTTGAAGCTTACATTGACGACTTTTTGAGTGCAGGTTGCACACGATGGATCCATTTCTCCCCTTCTCGGATTTCTGCAGGTTGACCAGATGGTATGACCTGGAATGTAAGTTTTATTCGCGGGTTCTACTTTGACAGGTTTCATTCATAATGACTCGGATTTTCAGAGGATCTTAAGTAGGGCATCGTCTATCACATCATTTAGGTCGTATTTGAGCTCTATAGTTCCAAGAACAAGCAATACTTTATTCGCGTACTTTGGGGTGGTCAGCCGATGAAAACCTCGACTCCTCTTGGCACCCTTGACATGGTTCCTCTCACAGACTTCTTTATCTGTTGGTCCATTCC
>Ga0307509_10010731_pt1 | contig 11176 bp, 2 predicted proteins | sample 10_EM_MG_FD_202245 | JGI IMG/M metagenome (GOLD analysis project Ga0307509, IMG submission 202245) | Populus trichocarpa ectomycorrhiza microbial communities from riparian zone in the Pacific Northwest, United States - 10_EM | ecosystem: Host-associated > Plants > Roots > Unclassified | place... | reverse complement strand
TGCTTGTGCTTCCATGGGTACCATGAGGTAGGAACTAAGAGCACTCATCTTTTAACACTTATTTCGACGGATTAATCTAAAAGTAATTAAAACAAAAAAAGAAAACAAAATTTTACACTAACATACAATACCAGAGAGGATTGTTATAGGGGGTTGAAATGAACTTATAGTGCTTCCATTCTCTACCACCCCGGCTCATTAGTTAATACAATCCAAGAAGGTTGAATAAAAAAATTTAGATTCTAATATAATTATATATGCTATCCAGTTTTATGTTATTAAGTATAATTTTTAATTTAATTGTTGGATCAATTTGAAATTTTACTAGAAGTTTTCAAATTTATTAGCTATATTAGGTTAAAATTTCAAGTCAATCAGAGTTCAAGAAGGTCTTATAATATAAGTCAGCAAATGCAATATGAATTTTGTTATTTGTTGTCTTTTGACTTGTGAACTTCTTATTTGGTGATGATTCTTTTCCTAATAATGCAAGAAAATTCAACAACTAATTTTGAGAGCTGTCCTGATTCTACAAGGATCTTTAATTGGTAGTATTGTTACCCACTTTTGAACCCATAAAAAATCAAGAAAAGAAAAAATGGAAAAAGAAAATTCAAAATACAAGAGGATATACATGAAGAAAGCCTAAAAGATTGTCCAAGTTGGTGGTGAATGACCAAAATGACAAGTGGAAAAATTGGAAGACCAAAATGTATAAAATTAGAAAAATTGACAATCCAATTCTGATTAACAAAGGGTTCTATTGGTGAAAATATTTTTATTTGGGGTAAAGAAATATAAATTTAGATAGGTAAGGATTCAATAAGAATTTTGGAAGGCTTATTAATCTTATTGAGGACTTGATTGCAAGGAAAATTATTTTTCAGAGTCAATTTAGGTGTTAATTGGAATAAATTAAAGTCTTGGGACTTAATTGGTTTTTTGGGAGGTTTAATTTGATGAATCAGGGACTTAATTAGGTGTTAATTAGAATAAATTCAATTAGGGACTTGATTGAAGAAACCTAAAATCAAGGACCAAATTGAAAAAATATACGTGATTATAGGGGCTGAAATTGACCAAATCAGGGGCCAAATTAAAAAAAATTAAAAGTTTGATTATCATTAAAGGGTTTAAGTGCACAAATCACAAACCAAGGACCAATATGAAAATGACGCTAAACTTTGGGGCTGATGATTCAGTTTGACATGAGTGAAATTGCATGAAATTAGGAGTTTAAGAGGAAATTACGGGTGCAATTAAAAGCAATTGGAAGAACAATGACCAAAATGAGATTTGTCATATCCCAAATTAAAAACTCTAATTTCTAGGGTTTAACTTAGACGACGTGTCGTTCGACCACTGTTTAGCTTCTTCTTGACAGTTTTGACTGATCGAGTAAGCACCTTCAAGCGAATGAACGTGGCGTCTCTAACCATCTCTAGGGCTGTAATCACCACCATTCATATGAGAAACACCCCCTCTACAAAGATTAACTACTCTTATCAAACATTTACATCCTATTTTCTTCAATGAACTCAACAACACCTTATCCCTGATAAGCTATCATTGCATTTTCAGATTCTTGGTTGTTCGAGTTGGCACCTTCAAACGAATGAATGTAGAGATAAAGACCTCTAAATGCAGCAAGAATGGATCCAATCGAAAGACATGCTTCTCCTCTACCAAGCTTAGGTGGTCTCCGATGACGTTTACATCGAAATTGCTTCGAAGTCTCGAAATTGGTCAACTCAATCAGCCTTGACTAAGATACTCATTTATGCAAAACCACTCAATTTTTTCGTGTGTTCACACTTAAAAATTTCTAGAGGTTCTTATCAAGAGTCATAAATCTTTCAACCAAAATTAGAAGGTGAGAGATGCATGCTTTTATCTCCAAGCAAAAGAAAACCACTTAGACAAGTTTGTTACAATACCACCATCCCAAAACCATTAAAGGACAGAGGTTTCAACTGTTAACATTTGTCCAAAACTCTCCCATTTTGATCAAAGGCTAGGCTTTGACCACTTTATGTTTGAATCCATCAAGAACCCTAGAAAAACCCTATAAATACCCCCTGAAAAATGAAAAAAATAGAGAAAAAATATGGAGAAACATACTGTGAAAAGATCCTGATATGAAGGTTCAAGAGCCTAACATAAAGGGTCTAACAAGCTTTGGAAGAAAAAAGATAGTGGTAAGGAAAAAAGGAAAAAAAAAAGAGAAGCAAAACAACAATCCATAGCCAGAAATCTTGGAAAAGGTATAACCATGTAAAAGTTCAAGGGTGGAGTCCATGTAGCTTTCCTATTCATTCTTTCTTAATGTTTAAACCTCTTTTAATGTTGTTTAAGCTTATCTTGTCTTTTTTGATTTGATTTTGGTGCTGGAATAATCCGATGTTTTTTGAAAAAGTTTTTTTTTTGTTCTTGGTCTTCTTTTAAGCATGTTTTAGATTGCTCAAGCTTTCGTTATGGTAGTTTGTTTTTGTTTTGTTCAATAATGTATTAGAGAGGCTTACACTAAAGGCATGATTCTTAGTTTTTAATGCTTATTTGATTATGTGATTTTAGCCCAATAACATGTTGATGATGATTTGAGATATTTTTATTGGTATTTGAATCTGTTTTGTAATAAAACAATAAGTTGCTTTTGTTTGTGGGTTAAATATTTTGAAAGCATGTTGATCAATTTGATGTCTTTTAGTGCAAGTTCATGGTTCATACAAGTATACTTTGACATATAATAAGTTTGTAAAATTCCTTAAGGATTTGACCAATATTTCAATAACTCTAAAAATTTTAATTCCTGAAAATTAAAGGTCAATATTCTAATATAAATGTTGGACTTACTGGTAGGCTGGATTTAAGTACTAGGAGTTGAATAAAAAAATTCTTAGAATTATTTTGGATATTCAGCAATTTTAATTGACAGTATTTTTCATCACAATACACGAGTTGTGAAAAATACTTTCGCATTTCAAGATAGGTGAACCCTATCAGGGCACTCACATGGATTTTTCCTGTAAGAATTTACCTTGGTATATGAGCCCATAATAAATTTAAAAAGATGTTGCTTTATTACTTGAGTTGTTTATAGATGATGCTCGTGTTACCGATAGAAGATTATATGATAATGATGAAATTTGTTGGAATTTATTAGGATATATACCTCATAATGAAGCTATTAAGAAAGATTACATTAAGTTAAAGTTGCTAGAAGAGATATTTCTTAGAGATACCTCTAAATAACCCCACAGATAGAATGTTGCACAAATATGCTAGAGCGTACCTCATGCATATGTTTGGTAACATGTTATTTATGGTCTGGCTAACGATACAATGCTAGTCATATTTCAACTGTTATTGGAAGATTTTGAGCTGATTATGAGATATAGGTAGGGATGTGCAATGCTTGCCTATCTATATCGTTAACTATGTCATTATTACATGGTTGACTTGAAACAAATTAGGGGTTGTTCACTAACGTTACAAGTATAATTATTTTAGATTTGTATAGGTCTAGGAGATTTCATCAAAATCCAACCCAAGTTAATCATTCTACCGCAACGAGCAAGATATGCACTGCATTAGCCTCATTAGATGTGAATTATGAATCTGCATTTTATTTGTTTCTGCAATATTATTTTTTGAATGAAATTGTTAAGGTACATGGATTCTATGTTTTAATTAGTTACACTCTGAGAGGATGCAATACAAGTAGCTCATCCATTTTGCAGTGAGGGTAGGGACATATAGAGATCAACGGTTTCAATACATTATTTTATGACAGTAGAGTTGCATTGTCTTGATAATGTTATAAGGTAGTTTGGATTGCATTAACATATATTACTTGACGTTGATACCAATAATCAATTACATGATATTAGTCATTGAGAATGTATATAGATATAGATTTTTTCAATCAATGGGATGCGAGGAGGGTGAGAGTCGATGAAGCCCTTGTTAGGCATTGCGATCCAAACAGGAGTGGCCAAATTTTGAAAAAAAAGATTTTGCTTAAAATTATTTTTTTTAATATTATCGGATCGTTTTGATGTGTTGATATCAAAAATAATTTTTTTTTAAAATTACTTTAATGTATTTTAGAGTAAAAATAACTTTGAAAAGCCACCGTTAATTATTATACTCCAAGACATCCCTGAAAAGCAATATCCAACCATTGCAGTTGATACCAACATGCATATCAGGCACTGCTTTATCAAATAGCCATGGAAATGAATTTTGAGGTGTCTACTTATGCATTACGAGCCTTATGCACAAAAATAAATGTCTTGTGTATGTATTATAAACTGATTTTTTATGAAGTAATACATGGCATTTCTTATACCGGAGGGGGAGTGAAAGAGTTGTTGCTGCAATTCATGACATAACCAATGAGGCTGGATGCACCTGCGCCACCATTCAGTTGGAAGACCGAGGAGAACACAATATTAGATGAGGACAAAGATGTGATTTCCATGATGTAGGACCATTAACAAGCACTTAGAAACAAATTTCTATCCATAGAAATGATTAGATGAAGTTAGATGTGATTAGATGATGTTATATTTTTAATGAATTTATTGAGTTGTATTTTCTTCAAATATAAGTTTCCATTTGATCTCGATTTTATAGGATAAACAAGTATAAAAAACAGAGTTGTAACGCAATCTACATTCTTTTGGTCGGTTACACTACTAGGGGTAGCAAAACGTAAGCTATTGCACTACTCCCGATAGAACAACTCTTTAAAAAATTTATTAGGTTGGATGCTAGAATTTCTGAAGTGTGCTAGTTCATCAAAACATTATAATAGTTGTGCTATGCTAGATTTTGTTTTTAAAAAAAACTTTGAACCTAAGTGTCATGAAAGTTTTCTATTAACTGTGCTAGTTCCTGTTGAAATTTGAAAATAAAAATATTTTTTATTTAATGATATAATAATAAAAATATACGCTCGTAAAATTATATGCCAACCAAATATTGATATATTTGAGACTATAATAACTTTATAGAAAAAATAATTATGAAAATCAATTCAAAATTAACCAAATACTAAAGGAAGAAATTGCTAAAAAAAAAGCCAAAAAGGATTCAATCAAAAGAAAAAAAATTGGTAGATGGAATTTGAAAACAAAGAAATTATTTGGCATTGTTATTAAACCCGACTTAGTGGTTCAACCTTGAAACCTCTCAACCCGACTCCTTATCTAGCCCGGGTTTAAAATTAATCTGTATGGAAGTTGACCTTATATGACGCAATCGACTTTGAGTGTACAAAGACAATCTGAATGAACTGTAAAAATATAATTTGGCTTTATAAAAAAAATTCAAGATGATATTTTTTTTTTAATATTGAGATGACAACATATTAAATTGACCTGAGCTTCACAGCTTAACTCGTCAAACCCGCAACCGAGATCATGTATTGTATTGGGTTTAACATTATTTTTTTATTTAATGATACGATAACAAAAATAAACGCTTAAAAAATTGAGAACAGATAAAAAATATCAGGACATTTGTTTAATATTATGATAACCTCATATAAATGAAGCTAAAACAAATTATTTAATCAATTCAAAATCAATAAAATATTAAAGAATTAAATTGAAAGAAAAAAGCCAAAAAACATTCAATTGAAAGAAGATAAAAATAAAAATAAAAATAAAAATAAAAAGGAAAAGGGGGATCTTCTTTACTATTCATATGAATAGTGAAGTAGGTGGGGAAAACCCCAATTTTTCTTAGTATAATACTTAATTTCTAAATAAATTAAAAAATTTATCTCATACAATTAGATTAAAAAAGAATTAAATAGAAAAGGGGGTAAAGTCAATGGACTAATTTGTAAAAAACAATAATGAAACAAAAGAGAGAAAGAAGCACCAAATCAAAAAGAAAAAAATCCCAGGACCAATTGGTTTTTTTTTTTAAGTGAGGTGATTTAGTGAAGCACAATCGCAGAATTCAAGTTTATTAGATGTGTAAGGTAATATATAAACATACATGAAATAAAAAAAGCTTTCTTAGAAGCATTCTCAGGTTTTGAATTGAATGAGTTATATCAATTATTTGGTCATTGTATTTAAAAAACAAATTATTAAAGCTTTTTAATCATGGAAAAAAAACTACTCGACATTGATGGGGTACACCCCAATAAAATCATGGAAAATAATTTTTCTTGAAAAAAAAATCTCAACCCAAGAGTTGAAATTGTTAGGCGAGGTTCTAAGATATAATTTATTATCTAATATACCCTCTAATATGAAAGCTTTTTGGGCTTGAAACTTGCACATGTCTATACTACCTTGTGTTATTAATTAGATTTTAATTAGAAGAGAGAATGAGTGTAGTGAGATTCAAACTCGCGACTATTTGGTCATCAAAACTCTGATACTTTGTTTCACCCAAAAGGTTAAGCTGTGAGATAAAGTTTCAATAATACTTTTATATCACTCTCCGACACACTCCCTCAAGTGAAAGCCCTATAAGTTTAAAATTTACATAGGCCCAAACTATCTTGTGCTATTAATTTTATCAAATAGAATAAAAATGGTGAGATTCAAACTTGTAACTACTTGGTCAATAATACTCTGATACCATGTAACCATTTCAATTAAAAAATTTAAGCTCTCAGCTGAGGCTCTAAATGTTGTGATAAATTAAAATGAAGAACATAAACGAAAAAAAAAAAAACTTGAGGCGTGCACAGACACTGTCCTTAAAGATATTACCTTAACACAAGGCTATCTTCCAGGAACTAACAAGTTTCTCTTTTAAAACGAGGGTTATAGAAACAACCAGATCAAGATCAAAAGAGAATACTAGCAAGCTTTGCAAACAGAGGAAAATACTACGGTTTTTTCAGTACACCTTGATTGTAAGAGTGCATGGTATATATAAGCTGCTAACATGTAAAAGCTAGGTAGAAAATAAATTAGAGAATTAAAGAGTTGTTACAACAGTTCAAAAAATAAAAGAGCTATTAGGGAATCAAAGAGTTTTAGCTGGTAAAAAAGTTTTAAAATAAAAAAGTTGTTAGTATTTTATGACTGTTAAAAAATTAATTTCAGGTGTTTAAAAAATTATAATTTCAGTTTAAGGGTCAAAAACAAATTATTACCGGAGATAAAAGGTTCAGAAAGTATAGACGTTGCTTCATACACAGGAGGGTCAATTAAAGGTTTTCCTCTTGCTCGGCTCAACCTTATATGTGCGAGGTCACTATTTTTTCCTTGTTGGTTACTATCTCATATTAAAGTTCATAGTATAAACACTAGATAAAATTTTTATTTTTTTAATATAGGATATAAAACTCTATATATGTTCTATGTTTATAAGAAGTAAGTTGTGTTTTTTTAATATAAAATAATTTTTTTTTGAAATATTCTTCATTATACACGATGGTAAAAGTATTTTTAACAAGACGCAATGGGACCTAGGCGAACTTAATATTTTCAGGTGAAATGGCAGGATCATTGGTCCATACCGTGCCTGATCATATGCTGCACCATCCTTCCTGACAGCCAGTGGGTTACCTTACAATTTACAATGGCTAGAGTCCATACCTAAAACAGAGAAGCCCAAAACAGATCGCATATAACCATATCACCTCCCCCAAATCCTCCCTTCCCTTCTATCTATAAATACAACAACCTCCTATCTCTGCCCTTTATATTTCATTTCCTTCTTCTTGTAGTATAGTCACACTCTTAGCTCAAGTGGCTAACTTGCATTATAATTCATGGCAGGCAAGGAAAAGAGTGAGACTCAGCTGCATGGTTGTGAACCTTGCAGATCGTTTGGGCAGAAGTGCAGCCATTTGGTGAAGAAGCAGAGGGGCAAATTCTATATCGTCAGGCGTTGCATAGCCATGCTTGTTTGCTGGCATGAGCGCGAGCGCGGCGAGCCTTGAAGTATTGTCTCAAGAATCTTGAATTATATGTATCTATCTAGCTATAAGAGTGTAATTAATAGAACTACTTAATTTTATATGTTGCTATCATTATTTTGTAGTGTTCATAAACTCAGCTTCCTGTTATGAAATCTGGATCTATCCATCTGTTGAGTTAAATCTTAAATTACTCCATATATATTTCTTTTTTCTTTCCTTTTCTTCTCTGAAAATGCATGCTCCATCTATCGTAATTAACTTTCTATCGAGTTTATAGTGCTTAATTATTAGTTTTTCTGGAAACTGGCTGGTGTCAAATTATTAGTCTAGTTCACTAAATGGTTCCACGGTTAGCCTGATAATTTATAGTATAACTTTTTGTTCTTCGATTATTCTCTGTTCCAGTTTTATTGCTCTGTAAGGTGGATCAGAACACAATATATAGTGGAAGAGTGTAATAACCACTCTCTTGTTTATTGAGTCAAGAAAAATAGCTCCCCCCCCCCCCCCCCCACTTTCCTCACAAGTCTCCGATAGAAATAGACATCGGACTCGTCAGGTTTTCCCAGATTTGATTCTTTTTTATTTTTATTTTTTCTTGCTAACTGTTAACACAAAGGAGGTTTTTCCAAAAACAAATTATAAAGAAGAGGCTTCAACCTAAAATCTTGCAATAGGACGTAGCATGAAAGTGCCGAACTGAACTATATATTTGTTGGCAAAAGGGAGTTAGCCGTTCTCCTTTTTAATTTTTTTTTTTTATATAGTGCAATTGAAGTCCTATAATCAGAAACATTCAGTTTACACTAATTAATAATTATTATGCCCTCCACCCTCTAAATTCTATGTGATTCTAATTCAGACGACTATTTACTATATATATATATATATAGGCCTTATGTTAAGGGAACATCTATTAGACAAGAGCAAGCATCAATTTTCGATCCTCCAATTTGAAGGTTTGTTTTTTTTGTAGTGTTGTGTCCTGAAAACCCACAATGTTTTGCATTAATGTTTCTCTACAGGCAACAAAACATCAACGGTGGGGGTCGAACGGGAATGCTGTTCATGCATCATGTCTTGACACTATTATTAAATTAATAATTTGGATTTCAGTTACTATATATAGTTGCATTCCAATACAGAAAAACTGGATTCAAGCTTAGAATACGAAGTGATTATTTTTTTCTTAGGTTTTAAAAATATTTTTGAAACATGAAATGATATTGTTTTGATATTAAAAAAATAAAGTGAAAAATAAGAATTAAATAAATATTTTAAATTATAAACAGCTACATATTGTAGGTACAGGATCAAAGGGCAAGAAAAGAACGTTGAAAACCAAGCACATCGCCTCTTGTCATGAGGAGATGCAATAATTGGGAGCTAATCGACAAGAGTTTGAAGTGAGAATTCGGACGTTAGAGAGGAGCTTCCATTTGTTATGCCTGAAAACAGTGAATCACAGTTCGAGTCAAGAAGTGATTAGTTAAGTGGCTCAGAAATCACATGCAACCCGTAAAGTGCACTTTTTGATGATATGACATGAAAACTATTGATTTAAACGTATCCCACCAAGGACAGGACACTCTGCTTGAATAAATGCTTGATTAATATTTTTGCTGATGTATATGTTTAATTAAATAAATCAATAAAATTTATAGATACATCAAAACACTCTATTTTGATATACATAAGAAACAAATTTTGATGTTTTTTCTACCCAAAAAAAAATAAAATCAAACAACACGTTATGTGCTTACTTAAATTTTTTAATATCAAAGAGATAGTTAAAAAATTAAGCCAAGTTTTTTTTATATAAAAAGTCATTTCAAAAATACAAAATAAAAAATATTTTATCATGTTAATAAACTAATTTTTCAACTAAATACATCCCTAAATCAATTTAAAAATACAAAATCAAATTAGAAAAAAAACCCAACTTCAATATACTTTTTTCGATGAGATGAAAGTCTAAAAACATCTTAATAAGCCTCTTCTTCTATAAGGAAACACGTTGACATAAAAATCAAGCTTTTATTGTTGAAATTGGTCAACCAACAACTTTCTCTCTTCCTCTCTGTTTTCTAACGAGTTTCTTTCTCATCTCCTAAGCCCATGGACTAAAAAATATATGAAATTTTAAACCAAAATTAAAATTTTGAAAGCAAAAGGGACTAAAGTAAAGGAGAAAGGAAAATAGGTGGATTGAAAAGCACTTTTTTACCAACTTTGATATTGTTTGACATTGTGGTAGCGATTGCTTTTCAAAGTGATTTTTATATGGAAATGCATCAAAATAATTTTTTTTAAATTTTTGTTTAAATATATTTTTGAGATCAATACACCAAAACGATTCAAAAACACCAAAAAAAATAATTTTAAGCAAGAAAAAATCATATTTTTCAAAAGCGCAATACCACTGTAAAAACAAATATTACCTATGAGACTAGCAATGTGTTTTTTTCATGTTGTAATTACATTGCGGTCCTCTCTAATTTAATTTTATATTTCAACAATATTTTAAAACTTAATCTCATGGAGTTAGGTAAAAAAGGGATGAAATTAAAACATAATGTTTAAAGATGAAAAAAAAAGGAGTTGTTTCACAACGATAGATGACGCATAGTGTGCTTCCTTAGTTCCTGACCATTGGAGAGGAGGTTAGAAAATCGGACTAGGTTTTTTTTACTTAAAAATTTATTTTTCAACCAATCTTCACCTATAAACATCTAATTAATAACCTTATCATGTCAATAAATCAATCTTTTAACTTAAAATACCTATAAATTAGTCCAAAAACACAAAATCAAACTAGAAAAAAAAATTCTTTCTCAACTTGATTTACTTTTTTGGTGAGATGAAGGCCTAAAAATATCTAAATTGATCTTCTCTCATCAAATGGAACCGGTTAGCATCAAGGTTGGCCTTTTTTGTTATCAAAATATGATCAACCGATAACTTTTTTTTTCCTCATTGTTTTCTGGTGAGTTTCTCTCTCATCTCTAAAAACTCAGGGACTGAAAAAGAACAAAATAAACTTTGAACCATAACTAAAATTCTACATGGATAGAATAAGAGAAGAAATAAAAAATAGGTGGGCCAAAAAACACTTGTTCACCAACTTTAAGAACAATCATGGTGCTTTTTCTATATTTTACATTGAGATCCTTTCCCTTTTAATTTTATTTTTCACAATTTAAAACCTAATCTCATAGAATTAGGTAATAAAAAGCTTAAATGAGAAAAAAAAAATTAAATAATGAAATTGAAGGA
>Ga0307509_10010730_pt1 | contig 11178 bp, 6 predicted proteins | sample 10_EM_MG_FD_202245 | JGI IMG/M metagenome (GOLD analysis project Ga0307509, IMG submission 202245) | Populus trichocarpa ectomycorrhiza microbial communities from riparian zone in the Pacific Northwest, United States - 10_EM | ecosystem: Host-associated > Plants > Roots > Unclassified | place... | reverse complement strand
TCTTGTATTTAAACTCATCTCCTGGCTAGCAGGAGAACGGCAGACTTCAGCAGACTCTCGATTTATGAATATACTTGGTTGAACGGCGATCTCAGAGTTCCACTTGCCCTTTAACTATTATCTCTCTTTATTCTCGAGCTCTCTGAGGACTCCCTTAGATCTAGCGCTTGCCGGTCAACCGCTAGCCCTCTATTGTACCTTTTCGTTAGACAGGAGTAAATCTGTTACATGATTGATGTGAGATGGATTATCGCAAGTGTATTGAAAGACCAGTATCTCTCCGGACTTAGAGAGATCAGACTTCGACAGACAGAGTTTTCAATATACTTGGTTGAGCAGTTATCTTCTATTCAGTTTGATTTGAGAATCTTTGAGCTTCGCACCGGCCTAAAGCACTTGGTCTTCTCTTAGTAGTGTCGATAAAGTAATAGAGTCTGCTCAATTACCTTTTTGGCGTCTCTGGTACTTAACCTCGTTTATACTACCGGTTTGGTTAGAGTCAATACCGATATCTCTTTGCAAGACCGCTACTCTAGGGGAAGTGGTTATAGTAAGTTTTGGACTACTACCATGAGGCCTAATTGAACGAGTTGATTCGGTAACTGAAATCGTAGGATATTACCAAGAGTTTAGCCTTGCATTCAAGCCTTAAAATAAACTTAAACTCCTCTTGGTATGCACCCCAGCTCACACTCTACTAAGGCATTGAATACTGTCCCATTACATACATAAGATAATCCTGACTCTTGTGTATATTAATATAATAAGCTTCATCTGCCTCGTTGTGAAATTCTTCTTGAAGATGGCAAACAAAAGATTATTTTCAAGCTAGGTCAGTACTTCTGATCTTCCGCTCCCAATCTTTGGATCCAAAACCTTGGCTAAATCAAATCTAGTAAGGGGAGAGGCTTGGTAAGATATTCCTCCTCCTGCTCAATTCACTGTTTCTGAGCATTTCTGAATGCATCTTATGAAATATCATTAGCTGTCGATGTGGAGACCCTGGTCAATTTAGGGATTTTTTAGTAACTAACAGGCTTTTCAAAGCTTTGAAATGCAATTATGGCCGTCCGCCGATATCGAGTGATTTTTTTGCCTTTAAGAATAAAATTTAGTACCGTCTTGGAGTTTAGAAAGGTAGCACAGATGTTGCTTACCTGAGACCATTCTTCTGCTTCTGTTTTGTACCACAAGATAGGAGAACTACCTGGGCACCTGTATATTGACTATCCCTGAGTCTGTCAGAGCACCCAAGAAATTGGTGGTAACAAGTCTCAATTTGAAACCCTTGTAATTTATTTCCAGTTAAGGAAGAACACTTCACAGAACCCGTTATTTTCTTAGCTAGATTTGAAATTTTCTTAACCAGATTTCTTGGGCGCAGCACCCGACAGACTAAAGGATAACATAAGACATCGGTTATCATAGGTTTTGGTTTGATACCCACAGTTGATGGCCGATATACAGACTGGTGGTGGTATTCGTTGTGGCGGTGTGGTGTTAGAGGCGGTGGCTGTGTTATTGTAGAGTAGTAGTGTGGACCGGGTGGCAGTGGAAATCATGTCCTGGTGTAGAAATAGACAACGAGCCATAATACTCGAGTACACTATGATACTTCTCCCACCAGCCACTTGATATACCCTTCCGGAAGGGTAGGGGAATGAATTTAAAGAAGAAGAAGGGTTTTACCCTGCGGAAACAATTATTTATAGATGAATTAACAATTTACGACATATTTCTAACCTTTACACTCTTCGCTAAGAGAGTCTTGTTGCCTCATCTGTCCTTTCTAGTGATCTTGGAACTACAGAAGTAAACGGCCGGGGCGTATGTCGCTTCGGGGTATGTCAGGAGCGCAGCTATGCAGGGGAAGTATGCTTCTGTACCTATTACAGACTCGAATACTGCGAGTGACACCAGATGTTAATTCTAGTTCCTACACACTCTGTGTGTGTCTCTTCCCGAAATACCCCCTGAACTGACATACCTCCCGATGTGCGAGCAGCTAGTGAGCTATGTGGCTCGACAGCCACCAAGCTTTGGTACATTGGGTTCAGTAAGAGCGGTCGGTATTTTCTTGTGCGTGGACCGAATTAACCGATCAACGAACGCTCATAATTTTCGCGTGATGTTGTCAGCCTCCTCAATACAACCACCCCAACCTAACCAAGAAAAATAAGTAAAAATAATTTAAATACATTGCAGTAATCAGTACTTAGTATAGCACCCATCAGCCTTAATAAGAAAGAAAAGGTATTATGAGATGCGTGTTGAGTGGTAATGATTTTTGTGGGGGCCAGGAAGCGATGGGTTGCCACGCTCACCGGGGTGTTCGGTTAATTTTGTCCACGCACAATCCAACCAGAATAGGGTGTGAGAACCAACTACACCACAAAGGGATTATTGAAAGAAACCAATGGTGTTGGAAATTTATGGACGTGTCTCTGAGCACGTTTATGCCGGGCAATCGAGAGTCACTCACCTACCCCCAAAACTTCCTACAGCATGATAAACACAAGTAATTTTAAGCGCTATTCAAGAATGACATGGAATTCCGATAAAGTGTACCATTAGAGCTGGATCAAACAATATCCAGCCGAGCTGAGTGGGCTTGGCGCTCCTGCCATATCGGTCGGTGATCGATGTGGAGGAGAGCCCTTTGCGGCAGCTATGAGGAAATAGATGGGAGCGTGGTTCGGGGAAGAATTTCAGCTATTCAGCGGGGGGAGAAGTGGGACAGCGGGAGACCGTTGGGAATAGAGGGGTTGTTTCAATGGAGGTAATGACCGGGCTGACGTGTTCTAGGGAGATCATTGGTTATTGAGACTGCGGTCTCACAATAAAAACCGAGTTTAACAACAGTGTGTCGATGGTGGCTCACTAATTTGGGCGGCCAGGTAAAAACTGTTATAGGAATACAGGCAAAGAAGCTCGAGAAAGAATGTTTATGAGTGGAAATAGTCTTGAGATTCGGGAACAGATAATTCAGAATGGTGGGTTTGTCCGATTTTTATTCTACTCGCGCCCTATGTTTCTCCTAATATATTTTGTCCCGTCTGGGCTGACGAGAGCTTCGAGGACCTCGCAAAATTGTTCAACTCGCCAGCGCTGTCAATTGCCCTGAACATTTTGCAGATCCTAATGATGGTTGACCTTATCCGTTACGCACAACTGCAACAAAGGTCGCAAAACACAATTCGTTGTCGCCTGTTGTCTATACATTGTCTGTCATCTCGAAAAGAGTTCCCACATGCTCATTGACTTCTTAGACATACAAAATGCGAGTTTTCCGCTCGAAGCCGACGGGCTTCTTTCTGCTAACAGCGCTCCAGGTGCATGTCTTCTCACTCAGCCACACCTACCTTCGACTCGTTCAAATCCTCGAAGTTCGGTTACCACACATAGATCCTACAGTCTAGTGGGAGATTAAAGCATGGTGGGGGAAATGTCTGTGTTCATACGGGATCACTCGGGAGGACAGTTTTCCTGGGGTGTACTTTTAGCTGAGATTCAGTGTGTTTAGTTTTAAGCTTATTTAGGGTGTTGGGGTTTTCTTTATTGTTTCACTGGGCCGCGGAAAATTGCCTAGTCTCACATTTTCTATCCAATTTGTGTCCCCGAGTTGAGAATTGGCACCTGTTTACGTTTTCTATATAGGCTTGCTGTAGCTATTCCGGGGTGATGGGCCAATCCTTGACACGGACGTAGTATACTAATAAATCGAAAACAAGGAAAACTAAAGAAAGATTCAAGGAGGTAAAAATTGAACTTATGATCTTCGATAAAAAGTAAAATAATGTTGCCCGTGCTCGAACCGGGGACTACCAGGGTGTTAGACTGGTGCAATAACCAACTACACCACAAAACCATTTGACTAATTGCTGTTAACCTTGCATAATAAATTGCAGAGAATCAGGGCGGATAGTTCATGTTACGCCCTGTTCAACAACCTACTTCAAAAGTTTCTGCGATAAAACTGGAGAGTTGTGCCAATGGGCTTCATTTCCTGGTAGACTGTGGGAATGTGTTTACCTACTCGAGTATCATAATTTCCTACCATCCTATATTCTTTTCTTTTCACTAGATAGCCAAAAGGAGACGGTGGAAATTCCCCCATACAGTAAACTGTATGGTACACCGCCGTCTTCAGAAACCATCTACTTTTGAGCACTCTCCCACCTGTCCGGCGCCTCTTAACCGTCCGCACCATCTCGCGCTGCTAGGCCCCTGTCTAGAGGTAAATGGGCCCTCAATTAGCTTCGTATTGCACCTCAGCATAAATAACCGAACATCTGTCCTTGCCACGTTCTCAAGCACTACACCCTCACCCCGCCCGCCGCCCTATCTTTACCCACTTCAAGAGACTATAATTGAGTTAGATAGGTCCTATTATGCTAATTAGGATTATATGCTTATTTTATTTTTAAATATGTTTTTTGCACTTCTGGCTGTCATTTGTTCAGAAGTCGGGCATTGAGAAGGTGCGTCTTGTTACATCCCACCAGTATTAAAGCTGATCCTGTGGTGGAGGTCAATCATCGAGGAATGTCTGATGAAGTTAGCTGGGAATGTAATTGATGGGTTATGATACCATGATTACAAAACCCGGACAAAAGACCCAACATACAATATCATCTTTCATTTTCTATCAACTGTGTAATAAAAAAGTAGAACCACTTTTTCATGGTTTCTTCTTCCCCCTCTATCCTCGCATGTCCTAAACAGCCGTAATTAGAGTTAGCACACTCAACAGAAAAGATGGTGGAGATTATCATAACTTGGACAGGAAAACCACCAAACCCGGAGGGCGCGATACTGGTAACCGACTTTGGGTTATCCGAGAGCATCACCTTGGATCTCGCCAACCGGTATTCTCAATTGCATTACCCTATCAGGCTAAACCTATCGCGGGGTAAGGCGATCATTGCCTTGTACCGGTATCATAGTTAGATATTTGTGCGAAGAGAGAATGAGCCTTGAGACGGACACAGAAGTGAGCAGGATCCCCAGGTTAAAACTCGGAAAATATTTTTTTTCCTATTTTCGGCATGGGGATGGATTAGCAGTGATTCTACCCTTGTTTGACCACCTAATATATTGATTGGTTCGGGAATCGGTTTCAATGTGAAAGACCCTCGTAGGCCTGGCTGGTATGGCCCTTCAGTAGATAAAAAACTGAAATTAAAGCTTTGGGGTTGGAAACAAAAAGGAGATAACAAGTATCTATACTAGAGAAGCAAGAAGGGATAACTACAGCTGTTTTGAATTCTCTCTATTTATTGTAAGAACCGATCAAGTTTCCCAAGCCTCCTTCTAACCAGTCCCACATTTAATCTACTTCCAGAGTGGTCCGCCATGCCACCCTAGAACGCCTGAATAACTGTAAACTTTCCTTTCCCTTCTCCCGACAGCAGAACCTCTCCATCCACTAACCACTCCTCCTCTACAGTCGCACTCCCATCAGAAATCCTATGCCCCAATCCTATACACATTCCGCCACCTCCGATAATATTCCCCGCAGCACTGCTTGTTTTAACAGCTCTCACTCATCTAGCAAGTTCAGAGATCATTTCCCCGACGAGCTCTGCTCGCAACATCTTGACGACTCGATCGCCCTACACTGCGACAATTTCCGCTACGGAAAATCCCTTTCCTCCATCTACCAGAAAGAGCAAATTCGTTACAAATTCTGTTTCTGTGGCCTCCTGTACGCCGTGAACAAGGGCTACAACTTCCTTTGCTAGGTGGCCATGGATGGCTCTGGATCCGGGGTTTACAGTATGAGCCTACGTGGCCATGGCAATTTCAGGGAGAGGAGCAGGGTGAACATTGGGAGGTACTTGTAGACATGCGTATCAGGAAGGGTTATGCAGAACTTCGGACTGTCAGTTTAGGAGTCAGTTTCACTTTTGCAAAGAGGGTGGATGTATGATACCTGGTAGTACTCAAAGGGCATAGTTAGATTCTCGTTGAGCCAGATGGCATTGCCGGCACATTTGCCAATTTTGTTGCCAAACTCGGAGGTCAGGAGAGAAGATGTTAGACCATAAATTTCTGCAGCAGTGAGGGTGGCTTCACTAGAGCTGGACTGGTATTTAGATATTAAGTCAATCCCTGCTATGATGCTCCCGAACTGATCACAACCCCCAGTCTAGCTTATTGTAAGTACTCTCCACCCCCTCCGGAAACACAGACATATCTGTAGACAGCAGTTGGCAGTTGGGTATAAGTGCTAAAAGTCATAAGACTGCCGTAATTGGTAAGGGAACTCGGAAAAGTGTTGGAAATCACGGGCAATCAGTCGAGAAAGGCACCTCTCCTTCATACCTTTCCAATTTCACTGCTTATTAGTTTGTTATTTTCTTTATTACCCATTATCAAGTAACGAGGCTTCAAACCATAGTTTAGAGAATATTGTAAGACAGTAACAACGTGGTCGCAAAACCCTTCCAACGGGACCCCGGCTGAGGCCTTGAGCCCTCAGAGTGCTTACCTACCCTTTCACTTTCCGGAACAGATCTCACTCTGCTAAGTTCTTTACCAAAGGTCAGGAGGATGAGTAGTTTAATTGTAGTAATCCCTTTCCAGAAGAATGCATGAAGATGGGATCGAGTAGCTTTCCTCTTGCAGCTCCACTAAGTAGAATTCACGACAATGCGCGCATTTTCAACAGAGATGAAGACAAGTTGAATCACTGTAATTGTACGAAACTTTGATGTCGGGAGAGGTGGTACCCAAAGTACAGGTTCAGAATAGAAAAAATAAAAAGAAGAAACTGAGAGGGATCGATCGCCTGGATAAGGCATGTGGTTGCTATCCTTATCGGCCACACCGTTGCATCCTGCCAGTAGGGGTTAGGGTTATTGGGGAGCTGCGGCAGTGGCTACCTCGTAACATGTCTGGTAGATTAGCGAGATCTGTATAAACCACGCAAGCTTTTGCACCCTTTTTTTCCATCACCCCGACCGCTAGAGCGACCCCACCTAACCATGTCCAAACAAATCCTCAGACAAATCCTCATGGCATGTAAAACTCGCACCTGCGAGTTTATTACGTTCACGAGCCTTGATCCAGCTGTGTCCTCAAAGGTTCTCGACCTACTCTCTCAGAAGGATCCCCGTGCCCTTGGCTTGAGGTAAGTACAAGTGGCAGAGATAAAGGTGTCGTACAGAACAAGGTTTATTTTGCAGGTTAACCTAAATTAACTGTTCAGATACTTTATCCCTATGCCTGGAATATACCCGGTACCAGGAAGAACATACTAACGATAACTAGAATACACTTCATTGCTCCCGACGGGTACCTCCGTATTGTGATGGCAGGTGCCCTGCATGAAACTGGACCGGATTGGATGAGAAGTGAGGTCCTGTTGTGGGGCTCCGGCGGCCTCCTTACGCCAGGTACCTCGTTCTTGTTAAGCGATACTTTAAAGGGTATATCACTTTGCTCTGCTGTATGAAACTTCATAGGGTATACTAATAATTGAATAGAATATAGTAACTTTGTTGATGAATTTGTGGGCTCGAAAAAGACACCAGACGTTTGCTATAGTCCCCGCATTGATGGACTACGAACCGAGTTTCCGACTATCGTCATGGAATCGGGTTGGAGTGAGTCGCAGACCCAGTTAGAGCGTGACTGCAAATTGTGGCTCAAAGGGTCAGCTGGGGCTGTAAAGGTCGTTCTGTTGTTCAAATTATTCAGGCTGAATGTAAACAATGAAGTTCAGGCCATACTAAATGTCTGCCGGATGGTGGACACAGAAATTGTCATGCAACCATTGGCATGCTCTTCCCTTCCCTATCACATCTTTATCTCTCTTATATCCTACTAATTATCCCCCTCATGTTGCAGAAAATCTTTCCCCCCCCGGAGGAGCCTGATGTCCATCCCTGTATCACTGTCGAAGAGCTTTTTGGGGGTAGATATCCCAGGGACCTAAATCCTCGGACTCTTTTTCCGTTGTCATTAATTCGCCTTCGCTATTTAGCTGGACAAGAAATCTATCACCAGGGATATCTCCCTATGCCTTGAGATGAATGAGTGCAGGTTACATTTCGGATACCAAGTGGATTTCATAATGGTCGGAAGTTGGTCTCCTGTTCTTGCTCTTGTGTCCTGTACTTAGCATTCCCCTCTTCACTTTTCAACTTTAATTTTTCAAGTTACCCTCTCAGCGTATAAGTTTGTGATTGCTTCCAATTATTCAGAAAGAGTCTAGCACACTGCCCATTCCCGTATTCCTTCCCAACCTAGTATCACATTAAACAGCCAACTGAAGGATTATTTTTTCAGGGAATGGATGATGCTCGACCCTAATGTAGAATACAATTCCTCAAACGCAGGCAGAATAAATCACACCTTAGTTATAGAAACCTTCTGGGTTGATATTTGCTGCCCTAAACATTGGTCTACAATAATATTTAGCTCGTTGTACTTGGGGTGTGAAAAAGTATTGGGGCAAGACAAGCCAAGACCCGTCCCGGATTTTGCAAATACTAAATAGCCTCTCTTCTTCCTCGCTCTAGCTCTTTTCCTTTTGACCACCGTTTGTGAGTCTGTAGCTTTGTCAACAGCATATTCTGGATGTGGCCTGTCATGATGGGAATAGTGGTGATGGTACTCGAGTTTTCTGGTATCCGCCCATTGCAACTGACATGTGGACTACTTGCAATATTCTAATCCTGTCTTGGCTTGTCTTGCCCCAATACTTTTTTTCACCCCAAGTATGGTTCCGCACATCTTATAAAATTTCCTTTTGTTTCTCCCACCCCCGCTTCCATCCCCAATACCCCTACAGTTGCCCTTCAATCGTTGTCTGGGAAAACATCAAAAAACACTAAAACATTTGCTAAACCAACATGCGGCCGCTCAAGAACTTGAACCTCTTGACAAGCCCTCAGGTGGGCCACCTTTCAAGTACCAAGGTGGACTAACTACTACATCCACTCACCGGAGGATTAGTGGTGGGAGGTCCGAGCTTGGGAAAATGGCTGTTTGTCAATGGATTTTATTTTTTTCTCTCTCCCATCTTACACATCAATTATCATCATTATCATAATAGATTTTAACTAGTCACAGACTCTCACTTGTGTAAATAAATTATGCTATTAACTGTATTAATAACCACTGTCACTCTCTGTTACTGTTCGTTCATCTGGTGAAAGGGTTCTCCAGCCATGTAAATCCACGAGCAGACCATTAGAGCCTATGAAATAGATGGCGTTGCGAACGAAGAAGGAAAAAATGAATTGAAAAGTGAGAAAAAAAGGCTGATTCCGGCCAAGCTCGAACCAGAGCCAACCAGTATGTTAACTAAGTGTAATACCAACTACACCACAAAGGGATTATTGAAAGAAACCAATGGTGTTGGAAATTTATAGACGTGTCTCTGAGCATGTTTATGCCGGGGAATCGGGAGTCGGTCACCTACCCCCAAAACTTCCTACAGCATGATAAACACAACGAATTTTATGCAACGCGCGACGCTCCCACATGACGCCGGGAGGAAAGTGAAAATAAAAGGACGCTAGAAGAGATATAGACCCATCTAGGTTGCCCCTTCGAGAACATCAAAGCGATAAAAAAGACGCTTGTGAAGGTTCAGGAAGGAAATTTTGACGAACTACGCAGAAATGACCGGTAGACTGTTTCACACACACAACCATGCTGCAACCACCACACCTTTTTTTCACAACCTCGCAAATCCGCAATCCACAACCTCCGACCTTGATACTACCTTACTACTATCCCCCGCACCCACAACCGACCTCCGAAAAGAATGGTTACCTTGCCTATAGAGGATGTCAGCTCGTCCCAAACTCCCTCCCCACCCGCCCCGCGATCAGGATATTCCCCGGCAGGGCAGATACTGTGTTACACCCCACCTTCCTCCCCAGCCTCCCCTCATCCAAATCCAGAACCTACCGCAACACACGACATGCACTATTATCTTACCGAGGGGTTGGGAGGTGTAGAACCCCGGCAATTCCGCGATACAGAGCCATTCATAAGGGCAATTCAATCGCAAGCCAATAAATTATGTTCCGGTAAGGCTAGCCAGCAGTACGCAGTATTTGCCCCTATGACGCAACACCAGTTTGCGACAATCGATCGTATTCGCCGCGCCCGCCTCAAAGGACACCGCTTCCACTACTTCAACCATGAGGAGACATTGATAGTCAAACTGATGGCTGGCCAAGTTCAAGAAATGACGAGCAAGGGACTCGGAGGCAGGTTGAATAATAAGATAGGTGAAATGGGGCTATTTGAGGATATTTGCCGGATGGGTTCTACTACCTTCAAAGGAAATGGGAGCCAAAAGGAGGCCGATTGCGCGTGGAAACCTTGGAAGTCTCGCCCCCTTGGAACCGACTGGCCAACGCTTGTCATCGACTGTGGGGTTTCCCAATCCCGCGATCGCTTGGTGGCCGATGCTCACTGGTGGTTCGAGAACTCCGGCGGACAGGTGAAGATCGTTCTCCTCATCTCATACTCCGAATCAAAGAAAGAGATACGTCTTCAGCAGTGGGAACTGGTCACCATTCCGGACCCACATGCCACTCCGGGCCAACCCAGGCCTACCAGAACTGCGCCAGCAATAATCCGCGAAATTGACCTAGTCGTAGGTGTTCCAAATAAGGCGTCCTTAACGCTCAACTTCGAAAGTATCTTCCTTCGCCCGCCTGCCAAGGGCGAGGGGGATTTTACCTTCTCTCGAAAGGAGCTTCAACGCTTTTCTACTAATGTGTGGGAAGCTGCCCAATAGCGCAAACATTCGACCCAAATATTGTAAGTCAACCTTCCCCAGCTACTGCTGCAAACTGCATTCAATGCTAACTGTCTCAACTGCAGGGAGGGTAGAGGGTAGAGAGGGCACCCTAGTGAATAGGCGATACAGTATATATTACATGGAAGGCAGCTTTGTTGGCTGCTAGAGGGCACGGAGGCACTAGGCAGATTTTCAAAAGGTGGACTTCCGATTTGTTTCTTCTTTCTGTAAAGCGGTCGCATAATAGCTTCCAGACCTCTAGTTAACTGAGACACCCAATATAGCAGCGAGGATTGATTTTAAAATCCGGAAAATGGGGCTGTACGAGGAAATCACCCGAATAGATGGAAAGATCTGTAAAGGACGTACAAGGAAGAAATGCGCGGATGTGGCTTGGAAACCGTTCC
>Ga0307509_10010729_pt1 | contig 11179 bp, 5 predicted proteins | sample 10_EM_MG_FD_202245 | JGI IMG/M metagenome (GOLD analysis project Ga0307509, IMG submission 202245) | Populus trichocarpa ectomycorrhiza microbial communities from riparian zone in the Pacific Northwest, United States - 10_EM | ecosystem: Host-associated > Plants > Roots > Unclassified | place... | reverse complement strand
CTCCCAGCTCGAGGCCCGCCAGCGCTTGCCGGCGCGCTCGCGCTCCCAGTGACCCGCGCGCCACTCCCACTTGTTGCCGCGCCAGTCCCAGCGACCGGACTGCCAGACGAAACCCGCGCGGCCGCGCAGGCGCTCCGGTTCGTCGCGCACCGCGGGCGGTGCTTCGCGCGGGCCGACGTTGACCTGAACGCCGCCTTGTACCGTGACGCCCCCGCCGCGGTGATCGCGGACAACAGGTTGGGCGGATCCGGTGGTCGCGACGCCGAGCAGGGTCGCGCCGATAAGCCATGCAGAGAGCTGAGATCGCATGCGTCCTCCTAAGACGAACGTTCGACGCAAGTTACCGCGATCTATTCACGCCGGACAAACCGCCGCGCCCCTGAAGATCAAGCATGGTTCCGTGCGGTTACTGATTCGATCGATTAGAGTCCGGCCCATGAGAACGCTCTCGCTGGTGGCCGTGCTCGCGGTGGCGTGCTCGCACCCGCCGCCGCCGCACGAGCGGGTCGCGCCGGTCGCCAAGAAAGGTGCACGCACGATCACGATCATCGGCACGAACGACCTCCACGGCGCGCTCGATCGGCTGCCGCTGTTCGCGGGCTACGTCGCGAACCTGCGCGCGGCGCGTGCGGCCGATGGCGGTGGCGTCGTGCTGGTCGACGCCGGCGATCTGTTCCAGGGGACCCTGGAGTCGAACCTGGCCGAAGGCGCCGACGTGATCCGCGCGTACAACGAGCTCGGCTACGCCGCGTCCGCGATCGGCAACCACGAGTTCGACTACGGTCCCGAAGGCGCGCCGGTGATCGCGACGTCGCCGGATCAGGATCCACGTGGCGCGCTGAAGGCGCGGGTCGGCGAGGCGAAGTTTCCGTTTCTCGTCACGAACATCCTCGACGAGCAGAGCGGCCAGCGGATCAAGTGGGCGAACATGCCGGCGTCGACGGTGATCGAGGTCGCCGGGACCGAGGTCGGGATCCTCGGCGCGAGCACCGAGTCGACGCCGTACACGACGATGACGCAGAACTTCGCGGGCCTCAAGATGGGCATCCCGACCGCGAAGTACATCACCGACGAGGCGCGCGCGCTCCGGTCGCGCGGTGCGCAGGTCGTCGTGCTGACGATGCACATCGGCAGCTCGTGCAAGGATAACGACAAGCCCGACGACCTCGCGTCGTGCGATCAGAACGAGGAGCTGTTCAAGGTCCTCGGCGACGTGCCGAAGGGTGTGATCGACGTCGTGATCGCCGGTCACACCCACGCTGCGATCGCGAAGCGGATCAACGGCATGGCGGTGATCGAGTCGTACTCGTCGGGCCGCGCGTTCGGCCGCGTCGATCTGCGCGTGACCGAGACCCACGTCAGCGCGGTCGCGATCAAGAAGCCCGAGGTGATGTGTCCGCTCGACAAGGACCAGAACCCGCAGGCGCTCGCCGACTGTCATCCGGCCGACTACGAGGGCAAGCCGGTCATCGCCAGCGCGGCGGTGCAGAAGATCGTCGACGAAGCGCTCGCGAAGTCGGCCGACCGCCGCAACGAGAAGCTCGGCGTCACGCTCGCCGGCCCGATCACCAAGGCGTACAAGCTCGAGTCCGCCGAGGGCAACTGGTTCACCGATCTCATGCTCGCCGCGCAGCCGAAGGCCGAGGTCGCGATGACGAACGGCGGCGGCCTGCGCGCCGACATCCCGGCGGGCGAGCTCACGTACGCACGGCTCTACGAGGCGATGCCGTTCGACAACCGGTTCGCGCTCGTCCAGCTGAAGGGCAAGCACATCCGCCGGCTCGTCACCCAGAACATCCAGCGCGACAATGGCTTCCAGTCGTGGGGCGGGCTCACGGTCAAGGCCGCGTGCAAGAACGGCGTGCTCGACGCGACGATCAAGATCGGCACCAAGCCGCTCGCCGACGACGCGAGCTACACGCTCGTCACCAGCGACTTCCTCGCCGGTGGCGGCGACGGTGTGATCGGCCGGCTCAAGCTGCCCGAGGGCTCGATCAAGATCACCGACGTCATCATGCGCGACGGCATGGCCGACGTGCTGCGCAAGAGAAAGGGGTCGATCGATCCCGAGACCTTGTTCGGCGCGAAGCACAAACGGTTCGGCTACGAGGGCACGCGTCCCGTGCTGTGCGCCGGCGCGAAGCCGACGAAGATCGAGGAGCCAGACTGATGTGGAGTCCGAGTAGCTGGCAGCACAAGCCCGCGGCGCAGCAGGTCGGCTACGGGAATCAGGCGCGGCTCGAACAGGTCCTCTACGAGATGGGCCGGCTGCCCCCGCTCGTCACGTCGTGGGAGGTCGAGAACCTGCGTGCGGAGCTCGCGAAGGCCGCGCGCGGCGAGGCGTTCCTCCTGCAAGGCGGCGACTGCGCCGAGAGCTTCGACGACTGTCGCTCGGAGCCGATCGCCGCGAAGCTGAAGATCCTGCTCCAGATGTCGCTCGTCCTGATCCACGGCACGCGCAAGCCGGTGATCCGCGTCGGCCGGATCGCGGGGCAGTACGCGAAGCCGCGCTCCGCCGACACCGAGACCCGCGGCGACGTCACGCTGCCCGCATATCGCGGCGACCTCGTCAACCGCGACGCGTTCAACGCGAGCGATCGCGAGCCCGACCCGATGTTGATGCTGCGCGCGTACGAGCGCGCGGCGCTCACGCTCAACTTCATCCGCGCGCTGATCGACGGCGGGTTCGCCGATCTGCATCACCCCGAGCAATGGGACGTGTCGTTCGCGAAGGGCTCGCCGAACGCCGCGGCGTACGAGCAGATCGTCGAGTCGATCCGCGACTCGCTCGACTTTGTCGGCGCGATCGCCGGCGTCGAGAACGAGGTCCTGCGCCGGGTGTCGTTCTACACCAGCCACGAGGCGCTCGCGCTGCCGTACGAGCAGGCGCAGACCCGCACCGTGCCGCGGCGCGCCGGCCACTACAACCTGTCGACCCACTTCCCGTGGATCGGCATGCGCACGGCGCAGCTCGACGGCGCGCACGTCGAGTTCCACCGCGGCATCCGCAACCCGATCGGGATCAAGGTCGGTCCGGCGATGACGATCGACTGGCTGCGCGGCCTGCTCGACGCGCTCGATCCGGATCGCGAGCCCGGCCGGATCACGCTGATCGCGCGGATGGGCGCCGACAACGTCGAGGCCAAGCTGCCGGCACTCGTGCAGGCCGTGCAGGGCGAAGGTCGAACCGTGCTGTGGACGTGCGATCCGATGCACGGCAACACCGAGACGACGCCGCAGGGGATCAAGACCCGGCGGTTCGACAAGATCCTGCGCGAGCTCGAGACCAGCTTCGAGCTCCACGCGCAGCTCGGCAGCAACCTCGGCGGTGTTCACGTCGAGCTCACCGGCGAGGACGTCACCGAGTGCCTCGGCGGCGCACGTGGCCTCGACGAGGCGGGGCTCGAACGGGCCTACAAGAGTCGCGTCGATCCGCGCCTCAACTACGAGCAAGCGCTCGAGCTCACGATGCGGATCGCGCGGCGCATGCGAAAGCTGCCGTGAGCCAGGGCTTCCTCGGCCGCAACGGGTTGTTCTGGCAGTTCATCGCGAGCTGGTTCGTCCCCGTGATCATGACGATGGCCTACGTCGTCCTCGCGCTGACCTCCGAGACCGACGCGACCGGCTGGGCGTGGATGTCGATCGGCCTCGCGTTCGTGCTCGTCCTGTGGTGGCTGTTCCGCACGCTGACCAAGGGCGCGTCGGTCGCGCGCGCGATGGCGGTCGGCGACGCCGAGCTGCTCGCCCAGATCGACAAGCGCCCGCTCTCCGCCGCCGCCGCGCTCGAGCTGCGTGGCGAGTGGACCAAGGCCCTGGTGGCGGTCGCGCGCGTGCAAGCGAAGAAGCCGCGCGACCGCGTGCTCGCGCTGACCGTCGAGATCGGTGCGCTCGTCGAGACCGGCGAGGTCGCGAAGGCGCGCGCGGTCCTCGCCGCGCTACCACCCCAGCTCGCGCAGCTCCATCCGCGCCTGCAGGGCGCCTCGCACATCGCGGCGAAGGTCGCCGAGGGCAGGGTGCTCGCGGCCGAGCGCCGCAACCCCGAGGCGCTCGAGCTCCTGCAGCTCGTGATCGACGACATCCGCACCGGCCAGCGCGTTCGAGCGCTCGCGCATCACTACGCGGCACGCGCGGCGGCCGCCGACGGCCAGCACGCGCGCGCCGATCGGCATCGCGCGAAGGCCGCGGCGCTCGCGCCGGGAGCCTGGTTCGCGAGCTGAGCCACCTCGTGGGTCTGCCGCAAATTGCAACAGACCCAATCAGACAACGCACTTCTACACGCCGAGCAAGAAGTGATCTACTAGCCACGGTGGCCGATGGTAACGAGCATCGCACGGTCGACAGCGCACACGAGCGTCGCGCGGATCATGCCGGCGGGGAGGCTCTCGCCGGCCGCCGGGCCGGAGGTGCGCGTGAGGTCCCCAGTGCGCGGCAGATCGATGGCGGGGGTACCTCGCTCGCGGCCCACGCTCCCGAGCTGCCGCGCGACGTGGCGAGCGATCTACGGATCCACACGTCGGCCGAGGCGAGCCGCGCGTCGCGACTCCTCGGAGCGCACGCGTTCTCCGTCGGCCGCGATCTGTTCTTTTCGAAGGCCAGCGATGCGCGCGCGGATAGTCCAGTGCTCGCGCACGAGGTCGGCCACGCCGTCCAGGGTGGGACCGAGCTCGAGACCCTTCCGAGCCCCGATGTCGAGATCCCGCCGTTCCTGATCGCGTCGATGACCGACGCGGAGCTGACCGAGCTCGAAGGCACGGCCGAGACGCTGTACTCCACGACGAGCTCCAAGCAGGCGCCCGTGATCTGGGCGAACGTCGCCGCGATCCATCGCGAGATGCGCAAGCGAGGGCTCCCGATCAAGTTGCTCGCTGCTGCGCAGACCACGACGATCGCCGGGGATCAAGGGTCGGCGGCGGAGGTCGCCAGCCTGCAGATGATGATCGACGTGCTCCTCCAGGAGCTCGCGCTCAAGTTCGGCGACCCGGCGAGCACGAACCTCGTCGCGTGGCTGAAGAACGAGAGGACGGTCATCGCGAACATCGCGCAGTCGGCCGTGCTCCACGAGGGCGACCTTCTCGAGGACATGATGAAGGGTCTCGAGCAGGTGCTCCTGGTCCGGGCCGCGGTGCCGGAGACGGCATCGGCCGACTCCGCAACCGCGCTCGCACAGCGCGGCGTGACCCAGGCGATCAAGGACGTGCTCGACGAGCTCCAGACGCCACTGCGCGGCGAGGCGCTGAAGGGGCTGCTCGACAAGCTCGACGCGTTCACCGACGCGTACAGCGCGACCCTCGTGCGGGCACTCGTGGACACCCGCGCCCGTGTCGCGCTCGCGCCGAGCTCGCCGGGCGACGAGGAGCCGACGCCGGCATTCAAGAACGACGACGCGTTCATCAACGGGTTCCAGTGGGACGGGAAGATCTACTTCGGCGCGCTGTGGGACCAGCTCGCCACGTTTCAGCACGAGAAGCAGGACTGGCTCGACGACGTGACGAAGCTCGCCGCCCCGGCGGCGACCGATCCCGTCGAGAAGCGGCTCGCGTTCATGAAGGACCACGAGGCCGGTCTCGACAAGACGCTGAAGCGCGGCGGCACGATCGTCTTGCTGGGGGCCGCGCTCGCCATCGGTCGCTCGTACATGGCGGTGATGACCGAGGCGACCGACCTCGTTGTCTGGCAGGACGTCGCCAACGCTCAGATCGTGCGCGATGTCGCCGTCAAGCTGGCGAAGGCGCTCGAGGCGGGGAACTTCGACGAGCTCGATTCGCTGCAGCGCCGACTCAACTCCGCGGTGGGGGCGATGCACGACCGCTTCGAGAACGCCAAGGACTACCTGTCCAAGGTCGACACGATGATGAAGATCAGCGTGATCCTCGCCAGTCTCTTCACCGGCGGACAGGCGAGCGCGATGGCGATGGGGACCGAGGCCACGGCGTTCGGCACGAGCGCGCTCACGACCGGCACGTTGCTGCGCGGCGCTCTCGCGTTCTCGCTCGTCTCGCAGGCCACCACGATCGCGATGACCGGGAAGGTTCCCAGCCTCGGCGAGATGGCGCTCCAGACCGGGATGGACGTCGTCACGATGGGCATGATGCACGCGGTCAATCTTCGCCTCGGCGGGATCTACGGCTCGGCGGCCGCGGTCCCGGTCGGGGTCAAGGTCACCGCGGAGTTCACGACGATGTGGGCGTGGTCGACCTCGGTCGGGTTCGCCATGCAGGCGCTCGATCCGAAGGCGAAGAAGCAGAGCCTCGCGGGGCTGGCGCTCGACTCGGTCAAGCACACGCTGATCGGTTTCGCGGCGATGGGCGTCGTCCACAAGGCGTCCGAGCTCCCGACGTTCGACGCGTCGGCTCCCGATCCGGTCCTCGCCGCGAAGCGCGCGGCCGCGGTCGCGCGCTATGACCAGCTCCGATTCGAAGGCAAGGCGCTCGACGCCGAGTACCAGAAGATCATGGACGCCGAGGACTCGAAGGGCCTCGAGGACATCGTCAAGCGCGTCGAGAAGTGGTACGGCGCCATCGACGGCAGCCTCGCGGAGCTCGCCGAGGCTGGCCTGTGGGACGAGGCCGGTGCGAAGGCGTTGTCGGCAGAGCTCAAGACGGACGTCGCGAGCATCCGCAATGCGCGCGACGCCGTGCGGCTCGGCCTGCGCGCGACCTCGGGCCGCACGATCGCGTACTCCGGCGAGGTCCGCAACGCGGAGATGTTCCTGCGCCGGCTCAAGGCGACCGGTGGGATCAAGGACTACGCGCCGATCGAACGCGGCGGCATGTATCGCGTGACCCAGGCCGATGGGACCACCGCGATCTGGTACCCCGAAGGTGGGGCCACCGAAGCGGGGCGCGGCGTGGACTTTGCGTCGCAGTACTTGCTCGACGCGCATCCCGAGCTGCCACCGGAGAGCGCCGCGCACGTGATGGAGGCGCTCAATTCGGCGCCGGGGGCCGACATCGGCAAGCTGATCGATCGGATCGCGAGCCCGTCCGGGCAGAAGGTGCTGACGTGGCTCTCGCATCCCGAGACCGCGGCGGCGCTCAAGGCCAGCGCGCGGGGCGGCGAGCTCGTCGGCTTCGTCCTCGCGAACGACTCGCTCCAGGCGTTGCTCGAGACCTCCGGCAAGGATCTCGTCACGTGGAACGACATGCCGTTCGAGGAGATCTACGGCGGACGTGACGGCGACAAGCTCGACCGGCTGGTTCGCGACGTCATGAGCTATCGGGGCTCGCTGGCCGGAGACCTCGCGACGGTGAAGACCGTGTTCGCGGAGCTGCGGAATACAAAGCCTGCCGATAGCTTCTCGGCGCAGGCGCCGATGGGGATCTACGACCCCGCGAACCCTCCCGCGCTCGGCGCACAGGACTACATGCGCCAGTACCTCCAGCAGAACAAGCTGCAGGGCGAGCTGAGCATGGTCGAGCTCGGCACCGGGACCTGGTTCCTGCGCACGCAGGACGGGAAGCTCGTCGATGGCTTCTTCTTCGCGAAGGGAGCCACGGTCCCGACGGTGGTCGACATCGCGTCGGCGGTCACCACGCTGGAAGCGGCGAAGGCGGAGCTCGCGGCCGATCCGACGCAGAAGGAGGCGATCGCGAAGCGGGTCGCGCCGGCCCTGAAGCAGCTGGAGTTCCTGCGCGGCGTGCGCGGCATCGACGACGCCCACATCAACGAGCTGCTCGACGCGTTCGAGTCACGCCCGGCGACCGCACCGGTCGAGGTCAAGCCCGCCGATCCGGCACCGGCGCCACCGCCGGAGATCGTGCCGGTCACGACGAAGAAGGTCCGGAGCAAGGCGCGCGACGAGATCCTCGGCCAGGCCAGCCGGATGGGGCTCCTCGACGCGAAGACCGTGCCGGCCGAGCTCACCGCACTGGAGAAGTGGAACCCGGGCGATCCGACGACGGCGCCCCCCGATGTCGAAGCCGCACTCGCAGCGGCGCGCACGTTGCTGGCAAGCGAGCTCGCACGCGGCGTCAAAGCGGCGAAGGAGTACTACGGCGCAGGCAACACCAAGAAGATCCGCGCCGAGTTCGCGACCGAGGCACAGGCCGACGAGGCACTGCGGCTGGCGTTCGGCAAGCACGAGCGCACGATGGAGATGATGCATGGCATGGCGCTCACGACGAGGCCGGTGCCGGGGGAGATCGCGAGTGCGATTCCCCTGGAGAAGATCTTCTCCAACGCGCCCACTGCGCGCGACGCTCGGCTCGCGTTCGAGGTCTACGGCAGGCTCCGTGATGCGGGGATCCCGGGTGCCGACCGTTTGATGCGTGACATGGCAAAGACACCGAGCGCATTCCGCGGCGGCATGTACACGCTGCGCGCGATCGCGAACGACACGATCAAGATCGAGGATGTCGAGTCGCTCGAAGTGAAGGAGTCGACCAACTACGAGGTCGACGGCGAGGTCGAGGAGGTGGTGCGCCACCACGACGTGGTGCTCAAGGACAAGACCACGATCGAGATGAAGGCGTGGACCCGCTTTCTCGCCGACAAGGTTGCATACCAGTTTGGTAAAGATGCGGTGTTGCGGACGCGGAAATTCACAGCGCCGGAGGGGCTCAAGGATGCCCGATGGATCTTCGAGAAATTACCGATCGTCACCGAAGGCGATCCGCCTCGCACCCGGACGATGACTGAAGCCGAAGCACGAAAGGCGATCCTCGAGGCAATGGAAAAAGGCGTGCGCGACTGGGGCGCGAGGATGAATTTGGACGACGCTGACATCAGAAATGTCATCAAGGCTTTGCGTGGCAACGCGAGTACGATCATCAATATCTCGAGGTTCGAATGAGCGTCCAGTTGCCGCTTCGCGATCACCATCGCGACCTGATCACGTATGAAATCGGGCCTTCCTTTCGACTCGCTTGGAGCGCTCCAATTCGAGTCGACACCGGGACGATGGGCTTCCTGACCGTAGATGGGGTCCGCTGTATTCGCGACGACTATCGCGGGTTCGTCGAGGTCGGCAGTGACCTCATCACCGATCCGAGCTATGCGCCATGGCGGCGCTGGAACTTCCCGTTCGAGACCAGGTCGTTCAACGCAGATGGGACGCTGTCGCTCGTAACAACGGAACTAGATGTCTTCACGTGGCGACCCGGCGGGCCACCGCAAGGCTGGTGGAAGGTGCCCGCGTCCGTCTCGACCGTGAGCGGGCGCGGTATCAACGTGCGCCGCCTCGACGAGGAGCTCGTGCTCGTCGAGGACTACAAGCAGGAAAAGGCTTCGCTATGGGAACTTGGTAAGATCGAACCGCTGTGGGTCTGGCCCCTGTTCGGGTGGTTCATCGGGCAGGTGGACCGATTGCTCGCAGTTCGAGACGACCGGCCGCATGTCCTTGCTTGCTTCGAGCTCGTGACCGGGCGAGAGCTGTGGACGCTCGACCTTCGGAGCGAGGTCGACGTGTTCGATGTCGTCGGTATCGTCAACGGCGTCTTGTGGTTTGCCGGCCGCAAAGCGTGGCTGATGATCGATCCGATCGCTGGTACGAAGATCCGGGAGATCCCGGTGAAGTATCGCGGCCTGGGGACGCTCGAAACGCCCGGCATCTATCACGTCTGTACTCCCGGGTATTACTGCCAGTACGACCTTCGCGATGGGTTCGAGGAGATCGTGTATCGCGAGTATCCACGGTCACCCGAGTGGCCGAGCGGGCCGGGGCTGCTGGCGAGCGACGGCCGCTACTTGTCCTGTGACGACCGCTCGGGCCTCTGGGTCACACACACGGACGAGCAGCGCACCCGCGAGCTGGTGTGGCGCGCGCCCGCGCGTGTCGACGTATGGACGATCGCGCACGGGATGGTGTATGCGGTCGACGAGCGCAAGGTCATGCACTGCCTCGGCGACGCCGCGGCGCCGCTGCAGACCTACGACGCACCGCCGGTCGTGCCGGAGCTCCGGACGTTCGAGGCGGATCCGGAACCGCCACTGTCGGAGCTGTGGCAATCGCGGCGCAGCCTGCCGATCGCGAATGCCCGCATCGACGACCAGGGACGCCTGGTCGCGGGCACGCTGACCGTGGATACGGAGATCGACGGCGTGCCGTGCCGCGGTGGCGAGGGCGTGTCGTTCTGGATCCCGGACGGCTGGTTGAAGGAAGCGATGCTGTCGCGCGAGCTCGAGCTCGCCGAGCTCGTCGTGCCTGCCGGATCGGAGGTCATGACCTGGGACTGCGGCACGATCTTCCACTCCGTGTTCCCCGCGCTCGACCGGGTGATTCACGGGCTCCGGATCCCCGCGGGCAGCGAGATCCTGCTCGACGAGGAGGGCCGCAAGGTCAGGCTCGTGTTCTTCGCGGCGGAATCGCAGGTCGAAGCGCGGGACGAGCGCGGCAAGCTCCAGGTGCGCCGAGCTCCCAAGGGCGAAGCGATCTATTGCCGCGACGGACAGTGGTGGTTCGAGCTCCCCGAGGACGACGACGCATGAGCTGGTCGGCGGCGATCGACGACGTGCTCGCCACACGGTTAGGACTGGCCGCGCTCGACCGGGAGATCTTGCGCTCGGCGCTCGGCGTCGAGCTCGGCGAGCTGGCCGGGCCGCTGACCGTCCGCGCGCTTCTCGCCGGGCGAGATCCAGCGCAGGTCGTCGAGCGACTTCAGGCCGACCGGCCGCTGCGGAGTCAGGGGATCGTCGAGCTCACGGCCGACGGACCGTTCGCGGATCGCAGGATCGCGCTCGACCCGAGGTTCTGGCCGGCACTGATCGGCGTCATCCCGAGTGGCGCGGCGATCGTGGTTCCGGCGCGCGCGACCCTCGAGGCACTGATGCTCGACGAACCGATTCACGCCCGTGCCGCCGCTGCGGCCGCCTGGTTGGCGGGTCGGCTCGACGCTGCGCTTGTCGTGGCCGGTCGGACCGGCAGCGGTCGCGCAGGGCTCGCGAGCGCGATCCTCGCAGCCGCGGGCCTGCGGACGATCGAGGCAACGGCCGAGGAGCTTGCGGCCCGCGGCGCCGCCCGGGTTGCGCGCGACGCGCGCTGGCACGCCTGCGCGGTTCTCGTCACCGGCGTCGATCGCGCGGATTACGGTCGGGTCGCCGACCTGGCCGCGCTGGCCGCGGGCCCGATCGCGATCACGGCGACGGCATCGAGCGCGGCGGCTGCGATCCAGCTCGGCCGCACGGTCTGTGCGATCGAGGTCGAGCCGCCCGATGCCGCCTTGCGCCAGGCGATCTGGAGCGA
>Ga0307509_10010728_pt1 | contig 11180 bp, 9 predicted proteins | sample 10_EM_MG_FD_202245 | JGI IMG/M metagenome (GOLD analysis project Ga0307509, IMG submission 202245) | Populus trichocarpa ectomycorrhiza microbial communities from riparian zone in the Pacific Northwest, United States - 10_EM | ecosystem: Host-associated > Plants > Roots > Unclassified | place... | reverse complement strand
CGCGCACGACGGAAGCCATCGCGTGGTGCACACGCATTGCATCGTCGGACTGAGCGACGGCACGACGCGCGGCGGCCATCTGCTCGAGGCCCGGGTATGGCCGACGCTCGAGGCGATCGTGACGGAATGGCCGGCGTTTCTGCGCAAGCGCTTCGATCCGACGATCGGGCTCTCGCTCATTGATCCGCTGAAGTGATCCGCTGAAAGTGAGCCCTACTGGACCGTGACGCAGGAGCACGCGGCGGGTCGCTCGGGTCTGGCGGCGAGCGCGGCGGTGTGGCCTCCGGCGCCGAGGCCGCGCGCGACGACGCGATCCAGGTCGACGACAATCCCCCGGCGGCGTCGGCGACCACATCGCGCCGCCGCTCCACGCACCGGCGGCCACAGCGGAGCGGCGCCCGTCGTAGCGCGGCGCGGATTGCCGCACACAGCGACGCGATCCAGGTCGAGGACCTCGCGTGGCTGCGGCAGCGGTGCGACACGGTCTCGCGCCGCGTGCGCGCGCGTCGCCCGTCCACCGGCCGCGCCGATCCGCGCTACCGTGCGCGCCATGGTGCGTATCTCTCTGCTGTGTTGTTTGCTCGTGGCGTGTGGCGGCGCGGCACCGTCTGCGCCGGGAGCCGCCGCTGGTGCTTCGTCGCCGGCCGGCGCCGGCGCCGGCGATGCTGCGTTCGCGCGCTTCGCCGACGAGTACTTCGAGAGCGAGGCCCGCTACTCGCCGACCCGCGCCGTCGACGAGGGGTTTCACGCCCACGACGCCGAGATCGAGGACCGCTCCGCCGGCCGGATCGCGCAGCGCGTCGCGGAGCTCCACGCATTTGCCGACCGGCTCGCGGCGATCGACCGCGGGACGCTCGGGTTCGATAGCGCGATCGATGCCGAGGCGATCGCGGCGCGGATCGGGAGCAACCTGTTGAACCTCGAGACGCTGAAGCTGTGGGCCAAGAACCCGATGCAGTATGCGGGGCTGCCGGGTTCGGCGGTCGATGCTCTGATGAAGCGCGACTTCGCGCCCAAGCATGACCGGCTGCGTTCGATGGTGGCGCGGTTGCGCGGCGTGCCGGCGATCTTGGCAGCGGCGCGCGCCAACGTCGCCGATCCGCCGAAGGAGTTCACCGAGGTCGCGATCGCGATGGCCAAGGGGACCAGCGGCTTCCTCGGCGGTTCGGTCACCACCTGGGCGCACGACGCGGTGGGCGACGACGCCGCGCTGCGCGCCGAGTTCGACACCGCCAGCGCCGCCGCGATCGCGGCGAGCCGCAGCTTCGTCGACTGGCTGGAGAAGGATCTGCTGCCGCGCTCGCACGGCGCCTACGCGCTCGGCGAGGCGCGCTACCTCGAGCTGCTGCGCGACGAGGAGATGGTCGAGCTACCGCTCGCCGAGCTGCTCGCCAAGGGCGAGGCCAACCTCGAGAAGGACCACGCGGCGTTCGTCGCGACCGCCAGGCTGATCGATCCCGCGCGCACCGCGCAGCAGGTGATGACGCTGCTCGGCGACAGCCATCCGACCGCCGACGACCTGATCCCCGCGGTCGCGCGCAGCGTCGAGGCCGCCCGCCAGTTCGTGGTCGACAAGGACCTGGTCACGATCCCGTCGGAGGTCCGGCCGCGCGTCGAACCGACGCCGCCGTACGCACGGGGCACCGGGTTCGCGTCGATGGATACGCCGGGCGCGTTCGAGACCCACGCGACCGAGGCGTTCTACTACGTCGAGCCGGTCGAGCCGGAGTGGGACGCCAAGCACAAGGACGAGCACCTGCGGCTGTTCAACCCGTCGGTGGTCGCGCTGATCAACGTCCACGAGGCGTTCCCCGGCCACTACGTGCAGTTCCTCTACAGCCCGAAGTTCCCGACCAAGACCCGCAAGCTGATCGGCGCCGGCAGCAACGCCGAGGGCTGGGCGCACTACGCGGAGCAGATGATGGTCGACCACGGCTTCGGCAACGGCGATCCCAAGATCCGGCTGGCACAGCTCGAGGAGGCGCTGCTGCGCGACTGCCGCTACGTGGTCGGCATCAAGCTGCACACCCAGGGCATCTCGGTCGCCGACGGCGCCAAGATCTTCGTCGATCGCTGCTTCCAGGAGCCAGCGGTGGCCTACGTCGAGGCGCGCCGCGGCACGTTCAACCCGACGTACCTCTACTACACACTCGGCAAGCTCGAGATCCAGGAGCTCGCCGCGGACTACCAGCGCGAGAAGCACGCGACGCTCAAGCAGTTCCACGACGCGTTCATTTCCCAGGGAGCACTGCCGATTCCGCTGGTCCGCCGCATCCTGCTCGGCAAGCACTGACGCCGGCGCGCCGGCGATGCGGGAATCCCCGATCGAGCGTCCGGGCCTGCCACTCCCGGACAAAATAGGACTGGATACCGAGCATCATTTCGCTCCACTCCTCGATCAAGAGAGCCAATCCGGACTCCGGATTGCAGTCGTCGATCGTAGAGTTCTAGCCAGTTAAAACTCATTGCTTGATCTCGAGCCGGGAGTTCGTAGAGTTCCTTCAGGTCCTTTTTTCTCCTGGAGTGAGCTTTGATGGCGACGCCGGCGGTGAAGCAAGACGCGTGTCCCTGGTGTGGACAGCGAATCCCCCACAAGCAGTTTGTCGAGATCGAGACGCGGATCCGCGCCGAGGAGAAGCGTCGGCTCGAGGCCACCGAGCGCGAGATGCACGCGCGGCTGGCCGACGAGCGCGACGCGCTCGAGACGCGGTACCGGGCGGATCGCATGTCGCTCGAGCTGACCGCGCAGAAGGCGAAGGAGCAGCTCGAGAGGGCGAACGAGAGGGCGAACGAGAGGGTGAAAGAGCACCAGGCCGAGTTCGAGAAGCGGCTGAAGGAGGCGACCGAGGGCGCGGCGGCGACCGAGCGCAAGAAGGTCGAGGCCGAGCTCGCGCGACAGCACATCGCGGAGCGCGAGCGCGAGCGCGAGGTGCTCAAGGCCGACTACGACCAGAAGATGCTGAAGCAGCACGTCGAGAACCAGACCGCCGCGCAGGGGCTGCGCAAGCAGGTGGTCGAGCTGCAGCGCCGGCTCGACGAGCAGGCGGCGCGCAAGCCGGAGGTCGTCGACATCGATGTGTTCGAGCAGCTGCGCACCGACTACCCCGGGGACCGCGTGCTGCGACTGCCGCGCGGCGACGCCGGCGGCGACCTGCTGGTCGAGGTGAAGTACAAGGGGACGATCTGCGGCCGGATCGTGCTCGACTCGCGCGCGCGGGGCAACTGGCAGACGTCGTACGCGGCGAAGCTGCGCACGGACATGGTGGAGCAGCGCGCCGACCACGCGATCCTGGCGACGGTGCACTTCCCGCGCGGGGCGAGCGAGCTGTGCCGGCACGACGACGTGCTGCTGGTGCACCCGGCGCGGGTCAGCGAGCTGGTCGGGATCCTGCGCCAGGCGATGGTGCGGATGTTCCAGACCCGGCTGAGCGTGGCGCAGCGCGCGGACAAGAAGTCGAAGCTGTACGACCACATCACATCGGAGCTGTTCCGGCGAAAGCTCGACGACAGCGGCAAGCTGACGCGGCAGCTGCTCGACCTCGACGTCGAGGAGGTCAAGGACCACACGCGGGTGTGGAAGACGCGCGGCGGGATCCTCAAGAAGCTCGAGACCGCGAACAGCGAGGTGGTCGGCGAGATCAACGATATCGTCGATGGGCTCGGTGGCGATGATTGACACCGCCGCCGCGTGGCAGGAGCGCCGGCTCGGCCGCACCGTGGTGCGGACGCGGCGGGCGATCGTCGATCTCGACGACATCCTGCCCAACGACAAGCAGCCGCGGATGGGGCCCAAGGAGGACCCGGAGCTGCAGCGCCAGATCGAGGCCAACGAGGGGATCTTCGAGCCGCTGCTGCTCGAGCCGCACCCGACGCTGGACGACAAGTTCCGGATCATCGACGGCGATCGCCGGTGGTCGAACTCCAAGGTGCTGGTCGACCAGCTCAAGAAGCCGCAGTACCGGCAGCTGCCGGCGGAGATCACCGACCACACGCTGGAGGACGAGGAGCGGCTGCGGGTGTGGATCTACATCCACCGCCAGCGCAAGGAGTGGGACGCGAAGGAGAAGGAGATGGTGGCGTGCAGGCTGGTCGAGCTGGTGGGGCGCGCGAGCGCGGCGAACATCCTCGGGTTGACGGTGCGCGAGGTCGACAAGCTGGTCGATGTCTACCGCCTCGCCGAGCGGCTCAAGAACATCCGCGATCCGAGCGCGTCGATCACGTGGGCGCGCGAGATCAGCAGCATCAACAAGAATCTGTTGCCGCCGAGCGTGCTCGACGTGGTCGTCGGCAAGGTCAACGACAAGCTGATCACCAACTCCAAGGACGTGCGCCGGCTGCGCGCGATCCTGAAGGACCCGGTGGCGAAGGACTGCTTCTTGGCCGAGCGCACCACCATCACCGACGCCCTCGCCAAGCTCGGCGAGACCCGGCCGCGGCGGACGACCGGGCTGGCCGGCGAGCTCGACGCGATCATCGCGTCGATCCGCAAGCATCCGTGGACCGCGCTCGCCGAGCTGCGCGGCAACGAGGATGCACTCCACACGATCGAAGAGGCAGAGAAGCTGCTCAAGGAACTGAAGAAGGCGCTCAAGACCTGACCGCCGCCGGGTAGGAGTCGACCGGACACGCTGCAGCCTGCGCTGCTGCCGGGCCCAGGGTGCGCCCGGCGCGCGCGGGGAGGCCGCAGTGCAGTTGTATTGTTGCATATATGGAACAATGGAGAAGGTGAGATGATCAAGCTCTCGGTGCGCGCGATCGCACAGTACCTGGCGTCCGATGACGCCGCCCGGCTGCAGCTGCTGCGCGAGCGCAAGTACGTGTCGGCCGACTCGATCGGCCGGGCGCGGTTCTATTCCGAGGCGCGGCGGTCGATCACGGCGTTCCACCGCGGCGCGCTGAGCCGCGACATGATCGAGGCACGGATCGTCACGATGCGGCAAGAGGCGAAGTACCGCCTGCCGCAGGCGCGCGTCGAGCTCCTGCACAACGCTGACGTGCTGGAGCGCTACCTGTACTACCAGGGCGGTCGTGCGCTCGAGCTGTCGCCGCCGCCGACCGCGGACCTGGTGCGTGGTGACGTCGAGATCGCGGTGCGGCCCTCGCTGTTCGCGACCGAGGACGGCGAGCCCCGGCTGATCTTCCTCGAGCTGCGCGAGCAGTCAAACCGGGCGATGATGCGCGTGCTCGCCGAGCTGGCGTTCGAGGCGTTCCGCTCGGTGCTGTGGAACCTGGCGCCGCGGGCGGTGCAGGTGATCGATGTCCGGCGCGGCGTGGTCACCGAGCTGCAGCACGCCGGGACGTGGATCGGCCGCGCGGTCACCGAGGCGTGCCGCGACATCACCGCCGTGTGGCCGCAGCTGACCCCGCTGCGCGGCGCGGCGCCCGATACCCGGCCGACCGAGCGCCAGATGGCGATCGCGTGGGACGTCGAGTCCTGAGCGCCGCCCGGTTCGGTCAGCGCTTCTTGCGGGCGTACGCCGCGGCTTGCTCGCGCACGATGCCGATCAGGTTGCCCATGAACAGGCTGGCGTCGATCAGGTGCAGGCCCCACTCGTCGCGGACCTCGCCGCCGACCACGACGTCGCCGGGAATGTCGGCGGTGCGCGGCGATCCGGCGGTGGCGTGGAGCGCGACGCCGAGGTAGGTGCCGACGTCGTTCTTGCCGCACTCGGCGGTGAGCAGGCCGGGGACGCTGACGAACGGCGTGGCGACGGTCTTGCCCTTGATCCAGTCGATCTGCGAGCTCGCCTCGACGATCGCGCTGTGGGCGCCGAAGTAGGCGTGGACGGCGCCCGAGCCGCCGGCGAGCGCGGCGGGGTTGACGCAGGCAGCCTCGAGCCCCGGGCCGCCGGGCTTGCCGAACAGGCTGGCCGGCTTCGGCGGCGCGGTGGCGCGGAACGACGCGTAGGCGATCGCGCAGCCGAGCTGGTTGGCGGCGTGGCACAGCGGCACCGACGCGAGGTCGCCGCCGACGTCCTTGCCGGCCGGCACCTGCAGCCGCGTGCCCATCAGGATCGCCGACAGCAGCTGCTGCTGCACCGGCTTGCCTTCGATCTCGTTCTTGATCAGCGGGATCAGGACACTCGATCCCTGGCTGTGGCCGATCAGGACGACGCCGCGGCCGCTGTTGTAGTGCGCGAGGTAGTAGTTCCAGGCATCGACGACGTCGTTGTAGCCGGTCTTCGGATCGATGCCTTCCATCGCCAGCGGCTGGCCCGACATCCGCGCGATCAGCGCGGTCAGCGTGAACTGGCGATAGAGCGGCGCGAACGGCCGGCAGACCTGGGAGAACCGCGCGAACTGCTGCGCGACGACGGCGAGCTCCTCGGGCTCGGCCTGCATGGTGGCGAGCACGCCGGGATCGCGGGACACCGTCGGGTAGACGTAGAAGCAATCGATCGCCGGGGCCTTGGCGGCGGCGAACTTCTCGAGCTTGGTGGCGCCGCCGGCGGCGATCACGGTGGTATCGAGCGGCACGTCGCAGGCGGCGTTGTGCCCCGGCAGGCACAGCCAGTTCTCCGGCTTGGCGTAGTCGTTCGGCGTCGCCGGCGGCGGTGCCGCAGGCGCGGCAGGTGTCGCGGCGGGCGGCGCTGCGGGCGCGGTCGACGCCGACGCGCTGTCGGAGGCGCTCGCTGGCGCTGCGGGCGCGGGCGTCGAGGCCGGGACCTCCGGGGCTGCGCGACGCGGTGTCGGCGCGGACGAACAGCCGAGCAGGGTGGCGCCGACGAGCAGCGCACGAAATGCCGATCTGGACATGGCGGCGAGTATAAGCTCGGCGCACAGCCACGAGGCCCGCGTGACGGCGATCGACCACGAGCTCGAGTACAACAATCGCATCCGCATTCCGGAGTACCTCGACATCGTCGCCGGCTGGCGCGCGATGTCGGCGGCGCATCGCCCGGCCGCGCGCGCGGCGCTCGATCAGCCGTACGGCCCCGGCGAGCGCCAGCGCTATGACCTGTTCGTCGCCGGCGAGCCGGACGCGCCCCTGGTGGTGTTCATCCACGGCGGCTACTGGCAGCTCGGCGCGCGCGAGGACGTCGGCTTCGTGGCCGCCGCGTTCACCGCCGCCGGCATCGATGTCGCGATCCCGTCGTACTCGCTGTGCCCGGCGGTGCCGGTGATGGCGATCGTCGACGATCTGCGGCACTGTCTGGCGGCGCTGTGGGCGGCGACGGGCAAGCACCCGGTGGTGACCGGGCACTCCGCGGGCGGCCACCTGACCGCCGCGATGCTGGCGACCGACTGGCGCGCATGGCCGGGCGTGCCGGCGGACCTGGTGCGCGCCGGCTGCGCGATCAGCGGCGTGTTCGAGATGGCGCCGCTGATCCCGACGACGATGAACCGCGCGCTCCGGCTCGATGCCGCGAGCGCGGCCGAGGCCAGCCCGCTGTTCTGGCCGCCACCGCCGGGGCGCACGCTGGTCGCCGCGGTCGGCGCCGAGGAGACTCCCGAGTTCCACCGCCAGAGCCGCGCGATGGTCGCCGCCTGGGGCGCCGCGGGCGCGACCACCGAGTACCTCGCGGTGCCCGGCGTGCATCACTTCACGATCGTGGACGCGCTGGCGCGGCCCGGTGTGCTGTTCGATCGCGTGGTGGCGCTGGCGCGCGACTGAGCCCGAGTCTTCGACGGCAACCGGTGAGCGCGGCGCGCGGGCGCGTGGTAGGCTGCCGGCTCGTCGGAGGTGCCGGCATGAACGTCAGCAAACTGGTCGAACCGGATCGCGTGCATCGCACGGTCTATACCGATCAGCAGATCTTCGATCGCGAAGTGACCCAGATCTTCGAGCGCGTGTGGGTGTATTGCGGGCATCAATCGCAGGTCCCCAACCCGGGCGACTACTACGCGTTCCAGATCGGCCGCCAGCCGTTGTTCATGGTACGCGGCAAGGACGGTCAGATCCGCGTGCTGCACAACCGCTGTCCGCATCGCGGCGTACAGTTGTGTGGCAATCAGAAGGGCAATGTCGGCAGCGCGCTGGTCTGCTCGTACCACGCGTGGAGCTTCCACCTCGACGGCAAGCTGCGCAGCATCCCGCTGCAGCACGGCTATGACGGCACGCGGGTCAATGCCGACAACCCCGATTGCAGCGTGAAGCCGGCGGCGCGCGTCGACGCGTACCGCGGCTTCGTGTTCGCCAGCCTGGCGCCGAGCGGGCCGTCGCTGCTCGAGTTCCTCGGCGAGGCCCGGGTGGCGTTCGACGACATGTGCGATCGCTCGCCGGTCGGCGAGGTCGAGATCGTGCCGATCTGCCACCGCGTGGTCCAGCACTCGAACTGGAAGTTCTTCATGGAGAACCAGCTCGATGCGCTGCATCCGTCGGTGACCCACCAGTCGACGGGCGTCGCCGCCGGTCGGATCGAGAAGCGGATCAAGGAGGAGACCGGCAAGGCGCCGCTCTACTATCATTACCTGTCGGCGTTCGCGTCGAAGTTCGAGCAGTGGGACGCGGTGCAGACGCTCAACTTCCCGCGCGGCCACGGCATCCTCAAGGCGTACATGGGGCTGCGGCCGCAGGACCCCGACACCCGCGCGCACGAGGCGATGCTGGTCGAGGCGTACGGCGCCGAGCGCGCGGAGGAGTACCTGTCGCGCAGCATCCACCACGTCCTGGTGTATCCGTATCTGTCGGTGCAGTCGCCGCTGCAGCAGCTGCGCTGTCTCCGGCCGCTGTCGCCGGGCAAGACGCTGTCGGAGATCTGGCACTTCCGGCTCAAGGGCGCGCCCGAGGCGATCTATCGCCGTTCGCTGTGGTACTACAACCTGGTCAATTCGCCGGCGACGATGGTCAATGCCGACGATCTCGAGAACTGGACCAAGGGCCAGTGGGGGCTCGAGTCCAGCGGCGGCGACTGGGTGAGCTTCCACCGCAACTTCGGCGGCGACACCGAGCGCGATGGCGTGATCTACTCCAACAAGGGCACATCGGAGGCCGTGATGCGCAACCAGTTCCGCGCCTGGTCGCAGTACATGGCGGGCGCGCAGTGAGGCGATGACCATGGCCAACAGCAACCAGGGCGACGAGGCGGCCGGCGCGCACCCGGATCCCAACCCGGCGTTTCGCCTCGCCCAGGAGATCGTGATCGAGAACGCCGGCGGCGATGCCCAGGTCGGCGCGCAGGCGATCGCACCGGATCACTCGCCGCGCGCGGCGGCGGTGGCGGGCGCGCTGGCGCCGGCGGTGCGGCCGATCGCTGCGCCGGCGGGCGACGCGCTGCGCGAGATCGAGCAGTTCCTGTATCGCCAGTCCGAGCTGCTCGACGGAAAGCTGTGGCAGGACTACATCGACCTGTTCGCCGCCGATGGCGTGTACTGGATGCCGGTGACGCCGGAGCAGACCGAGTGGCAGGGCTCGCCGTCGATCTTCGCCGAGGACAAGTACATGATGGAGGTGCGGATGGGCCGGGTCACCCATCCGACCGCCTGGTCGCAGGCGCCGATGTGGGGCACGAGCCACGTGATCGGCAATGTCGTGATCGAGTCGGTGTCGGCCGATGACTGGGTCGTGCGCTCGCGGTTCCACATGATGGAGCTGCGGCGCGACGCGGTGCGCCACTTCGGCGGGACGTACCGCCACACGCTGGTGCGCGTCGGCGGCGAGCTCAAGATCAAGCTGCAGCGCGTCGACATGTTCAACGGGCAGGCGCCGTACGACTACGTGCTCCAGGTCTGGGTGTAGTGCGAACCGCCGGCGTTGCAGCACTGGTCGCGGTGATCGCGATCGCCGTGTGCGCGCCCGCCGGGGTTGCGCGCGCCGCGGATGCCGAGGCCACCGCGCCGGCGGCGAAGGCCGCGCCGTTCGATCCGGGGAAGGCCGCCGCCGCGGCGCAGATCGCCGATCCCGAGGCGGCGACGCGCGCGTACCTCGATTCGGTGTCACCCGAACGCCGGGCGCAGACCAAGGCGTATGCCGCCGGCCACTACGTATTCCAGATCATCGACTTCGCGTTTTCCGGCGCCGTGATGATCCTGTTCCTCGCGCTCGGCATCTCGGTGCGATTCCGCAACCTGGCGCGCCGCGTGACCCGGATCCGCGCGCTGCAAACCGCCGTCTACTGGCTGCAGTTCTATCTCGCATCGACGGTGATCGGCTTCCCGCTGGCGCTGTACACCGAGTACTTCCGCGAGAAGCACTACGGGCTGTTGACCCAGGACCTCGGCGGCTTCCTCGCCGATCAGGGCAAGGCGATCCTGATCGGCTGCATCGTCGGCGCGGTGCTGATCTCGCTGCTCTACGGCATCCTGCGCCGCGCGCCGCGGCTGTGGTGGGTGTGGCTGTCGGGCTTCGCGATCGCGCTGGTGGTCCTCACCGTCGCGGTGACGCCGGTCGTGATCCAGCCGCTGTTCAACAAGTTCACGCCGGTCGAGAACCCCGAGGTCCGCAACAGCGTCCTGACCATGGCGCACGACCACGGCATTCCCGCCGACGAGGTCTACCAGATGGACGCCAGCCGGCGCACCGATCGGGTCAGCGCCTACGTCGCCGGCATGCTCGGCTCGATGCGGATCGTGATGTTCGACACCACGCTCAAGCGCTGCACGCCGCCCGAGATCCAGATGATCATGGGCCACGAGATGGGCCACTACGTGATGAACCACGTGTGGCGGACCATCGGCTTCCTCGCCGTGCTGGTCGTGCTCGCGGCGCTGTTCGTGCGCTGGGCGTTCGCGCGCGTGCTGCGGCGCTGGCCGAAGCTCGGGATCGAAGGCATCGCCGACGTCGCCGGGCTGCCGCTCCTGTCGCTGCTGTTCTCGCTGGTGATCTTCGTTGCCGCGCCGATCTTCAACAGCTATTCCCGGTACGAGGAGGCCCAGGCCGATGACTTCGGGCTCGATGCCAGCCGGCAGCCCGACGCCGCGGCGACCACGTTCCTCAAGCTCGGCGAGTATCGCGATCTCGAGCCGGCTCCGATCATCGAGGCGATCTTCTTCGATCATCCGTCGGGCAAGAACCGGATCCGGAACGCGATGGACTGGAAGCACGCGCACGCCGGCGGCGCTCGCTGAGGCGCGACAGCTACGGCAGCGTGAGATCGACGTGCGCCGGGTGCGCGGGGTCGACCTTGACCGTGCGGCGGAGGACGACCGGCGCGCCGTAGATCAGCTTGCCGCCCGCCGTGGTCGCGAGCGGCGGCTGCCAGAACGTGAGCTCGTAGCTGCCGGCGGCGAGCTCGTCGAGC
>Ga0307509_10010727_pt1 | contig 11180 bp, 8 predicted proteins | sample 10_EM_MG_FD_202245 | JGI IMG/M metagenome (GOLD analysis project Ga0307509, IMG submission 202245) | Populus trichocarpa ectomycorrhiza microbial communities from riparian zone in the Pacific Northwest, United States - 10_EM | ecosystem: Host-associated > Plants > Roots > Unclassified | place... | reverse complement strand
CGGCCAGGACCGGGGACGCGTGGTGCGACCAGAGCTTCCAGCCCTCGGGGGTGCGCCGGAACACGTTCGTGGCGACCACGAGCTGGCCGACGAGCGGGCCGAGTTCGTCGCTGTCGTCGGGGGCCGGACCGCCGCTGAGGATGTTCTCCGTGCAGGTCACCAGGGCGGTGTCGCCGGTCACCGAGACGTGCACGTCGGTCAGGAAGAACTGGATGTAGTCGGTGTTCGCCATGATCAGCGCGTACGACCGCAGGACCTCGCCGCGCCCGGTGAGCACCGGCCAGCCCGGGTGCACGCAGGAGATCACTCCGGTGTCCGCGGGGTCGTGGTACTCCTCGTCGACGCCCAGGTCGGCTGGGGTGAGCCAGAGCGCGGACAGCTCGTCGAAGTCGCCGCGCTCCAGGGTCTCGTAGAACGCGGTGTTGGCGAGTTCGACCTGCTCGACGTCGGTGTGGGGGGCGCTCACCGGGCTCCCTCGGAGCTGGTGTGCGAGGCCGTGCGGGCGCCGGTGGCGCGCGCTCCCTCGACGGCGCGTGCGACGCGTACGGCGTCCGCGGTGGCGTGCACCTCGTGGACGCGCACCGCCCATGCGCCGGCGTGCGCCGCGAGCGCGGAGACGGCGGCGGTGGCGGCGTCGCGCTCGCGCGCGGGCGGGGGCGGACCCTCGGGGCCGGCGAGGACATGGCCGAGGAACCGCTTGCGGGAGGCGGCGACGAGCAGGGGGTGGCCGAGGCCGAGCAGCCGGTCGAGGTGGGCGAGGAGGACGAGGTCGTGCTCGGCGTCCTTGGAGAAGCCGAGGCCCGGGTCGACGACGACGCGGTCGGGGGCGACACCTCCGGCGAGAACGGCCTCCACGCGTGCGTGCAGCTCGTCGACGACCTCGGTGACGACGTCGTCGTAGACGCCCCTGACGTTGCCGCCCTCCAGGAAGCCGCGCCAGTGCATGACGACGAAGGGGGCGCCCGAGGCGGCGACGACCGGGATCATCGCGGGGTCGGCGAGGCCGCCGCTGACGTCGTTGACCAGGACGGCGCCGGCGGTGAGGGCCTGTTCGGCGACGGAGGCGCGCATGGTGTCGACGGAGACGGTGACGCCCTCGGAGGCGAGACCGCGCACTACGGGGACGACGCGTTTGAGTTCCTCCGCCTCGTCGACGCGGGTGGCGCCGGGGCGGGTGGACTCGCCGCCGACGTCCACGAGGTCGGCGCCCTCGGTGACCAGGCCGAGGCCGCGCTTGACGGCGGCCGTGGTGTCGAAGAAGCGGCCGCCGTCGGAGAAGGAATCAGGGGTGACGTTCACGACCCCCATGACCGCGCACCGGTCCCATTCCGGAAGGCCCGCGACGCGCCCGCGCCCGCTCTGCTTGCTCATACGTTCAGCGTAGGCCTTGGGGGAGGGGCGACGGTCCCGCGGGCGGAATGGGCTGAATGCAAAGGGGCCGGTCCGGGCGCCGCCGCCCCGCCCGGAGGCGGGGGGCTCGCCCGGACCGGCCCGGTCGGTCAAGCGGCTCGCACATCCCGTTCCGCGAGGCCGTGGGCGCAGGCCGGAGCCACGGCCCTACGGCGGCGGAGGAAGCGGGGCAGGGGGAGGGCGAGGTTGACGAAGCCCTCGGCCTGCATCGCGGCGAAGCCGATGCGGGGGAGGTCGCCGGAGGCGCGGTAGACGACGAAGCGCGGCTCCCAGCGGGGCTGGAACTTGGCGTTGAACTTGTACAGGGACTCGATCTGGAACCAGCGCGACAGGAAGACCAGCAGCCCGCGCCAGGCGCGCAGCACCGGGCCCGCGCCGATCTTCTCGCCGCGCGCGAGGGCCGCGCGGAACATCGCGAAGTTGAGCGACACGCGCGTGATGCCGAGCTTGGGCGCCGCCTGGAGGGAGGCGACGATCAGCAGTTCGTTCATCCCCGGGTCGGCCGCGCGGTCGCGGCGCATCAGGTCCAGGGACATGCCGTCGGTGCCCCAGGGCACGAAATGCAGGATCGCCTTCAGGTCGCCGTACTCGCCCGGCTGTTCGTCGGCCTTGTGGGCGGTCGCGATGAAGCAGTCGCCGTCCTCGGGGTCGCCGATGCGGCCGAGTGCCATGGAGAAGCCGCGCTCGGTGTCGGTGCCCCGCCAGGCCTCCGAGGCGAGCCGGATCCGCTCCAGCTCGCCTTCACTGACGTCACGTACACGCCGTACCCGGGTTTCGTAGCCGGCCCGCTCGATGCGCTTCACCATTTGGCGTACGTTGCGCATCGCGCGCCCGGCGAGCGAGAAATCCGCCACGTCGACCACCGCCTCGTCGCCGAGTTCGAGGGCGTCGAGGCCGGTCTCGCGGGTCCACACCTCGCCGCCGGTCTCGGAGCAGCCCATGACGGCCGGGGTCCAGGAGTGGGCCTTCGCCTCGTCCATGAACCGCTCGATGGCGCCCGGCCAGGCCTCCACGTCGCCGATGGGGTCGCCACTGGCGAGCATCACCCCGGAGACCACGCGGTACGTCACCGCCGCCTTGCCGCTGGGCGAGAAGACGACGGCCTTGTCGCGGCGCAGCGCGAAGTGGCCGAGCGAGTCGCGGCGGCCGTGCTTCTCCAGGAGGGCGCGCAGCTGCGTCTCGTCCTCCGGGGTGAGCCGTGCGGCCGGGTGTTCGGGCCGGAAGGCGAGGTAGATCGTCGTCACGGCGGTGAGCAGCCCCAGGGCGCCCAGTGAGAAGGCGACCGTCCAGGAGGTGCTGCCCTCGTAGTCGACCGGGCCCTCGAAGCCGAACAGGCCGTACAGGACGTGGCTGATCCGGTCGGCCAGGCTCGGGTCGCCGACCATGCGCTTGGAGTGGACGCTGACGATGACCAGTCCGAGGACGAGGGAACCGGCGCCCATGAGCACGAAGTTGGCGAGCGCGCGCCACCTGCTGCGCGGGTCGGGCAGCGCGCGGAACTCGTCGCGGTGCATCAGCAGCGGCGCGAGCAGCGCGGCCGAGATGACGACTCCTATGACCGAGTGCCGGTACGCGAACTGCGCCACCGCGCCCGCCGGCAGCAGCGCCACCGCGGCCCGCCAGGCCCGGCGCTTGCGCCGCCTGAGCCCGTGAGCGAGGAGCAGCAACAGCACGCCGGCGCTGAGCGAGAGCGCGGCGGCGAAGGGGCCGAGCGCGCCCGGCAGCACCTCCGCCATGGTGTGCATACGGCTGTGCCGGAAACGCGGGAACACCCCCGCGGCGATGTCCAGCAGGCCGACGAGGGCGCAGGCCCTGGCGACGAGCGTGGGAACGACCTCGGGGCGCGGACCTCGGACTATGCGCCGGACCCGGCCTGACCGGCTCGGAACCCCACCCGACAATTCCCCATCTATCCTGACAGACATCGCATCCCGTAGTTCTGCGAGAGACCTTGGACCCGGGCCCGATTCGGGCATCCGGCGACATTGCGCCCTCTAGGACGGTGTCTAGGGGAAGGAGGTTCCTTCCTCACCGGAAAGCCGGTTCAAAGGCAGTGGAAAGCCCGGGGCAAAGGCGCGCGAAGGTTGTGTGCCGCCAGGGCGGAAAGCGCAGGCGGGGACAGCTCATGGGACTCACGAGCAACAAGGTGTTGGCACTGGCGTTCGCGTGCGCCGTGCTGCTGTTCGTCGGCACGGTATGGCTGTGGCCGCGGCTGGCCCGGCGGAACTGGCGGGCCGTCAGCGGACGCGTGGGCCTGCTCCTGGCAACGCAGTTGGTGCTCTTCGTCTCGGTGGGCCTCGGCGCCAACCAGGCCTTCGGGTTCTACGCCAGCTGGTCCGACCTGTTCGGCAGGGAGACCGACCAGGGAGTGGTCGTCGACCACACGGCGCTCCGGGGCGCCGGCGGCCCGCTCCATGTGGTGGGCACCCGGCGGGTGGACGCCCCGGGCGGCGCCTCCCTGCCGAGCAGCGTGGGACAGGTGCAGCGCGTCGACATAGTGGGCCGTACGACCCACATCGCCTCCCCGGCCTACGTGTATCTGCCGCCGGAGTACTTCCAGCCGCGGTACCGCACCCGCACGTTCCCCGCGACGGTCGTCCTCACGGGGTACCCGGGCACCGCCCAGGCGCTCGTCGACAAGCTCAACTACCCGCGCACGGCACTGCAACTGGCCAAGGACGGCAGGATGCGGCCGATGATCCTGGTGATGCTGCGGCCCACGGTGGCGCCGCCGCGCGACACGGAGTGCGTGGACGTCCCGGGCGGACCGCACACCGAGTCCTTCTTCGCCAAGGACCTCCCGGATGCCGTGACGGCCCACTACAGGGTGAGTAAAAAGCCCGGGAGCTGGGGCATCGTCGGTGATTCCACGGGCGGTTACTGCGCCCTGAAGCTCGCGATGCACCACCCCGGGGTGTACGCGGCGGGCGCCGGCCTCTCGCCGTACTACAAGGCGCCGACCGACCCCACCACCGGTGACCTCTTCCAGGGCGACGAGACGCTGCGGAACGAGGCGAACCTGTGGTGGTACCTCAAGCACCGGCCCGCGCCCGACACCTCACTGCTCGTCACCAGCAGCAAGGCCGGGGAGCACAACTACAAGGACACCCTGAAATTCATCGACAGGGTGAGGTCCAACAACTCCACCCGTATCGCGTCGATCATCCTGGACAGCGGCGGCCACAACTTCAACACCTGGCGGCGGGAGATCCCGGCGACCCTGGAGTGGTTGAGCGGGCGGCTCGGCAACGGCTGAAAGCGATCGCTGAAGCAAGGTGAGGGATGAGGGGTGGCTGTGTTTTTACCGGGCGGGCCACCATGATTCGCCTACGCGCGGTAAGTTTCTGGCCATGCCACGTGGACGTCACCGCCATTCCCCGCCGTTGCACCGGCTGTTGCCTCCCTCGGCGATCGCAGGCGTGTCGCTCGTCTGCGCCTTCGGGCCCTGGGTCTTCTCGCAAGCCGCCGCACTGCGCATAGTCGCCGCGGTCGCCGCCGCGACCGCGCTCGTCGGGGCGGCCGTCATGCGCCGCTGGGACACTCAGGCGGGCAAACAGGTCGCTGACCTGGTACGCGCGCGTACGAGCGACGAGTGGCGCTACGAGGAGCGGCTCGCCGAACTCGAGTCCGACCTCGACGAGTCGCGTGAACTGCGCGTCAAGCTGGAGCACAAGCTGCGCGCCAAGCGCACCGAGCTCGCGGGCCTGCGCAACGAGCACGCGGCGCTGCTGCGCCGGTACGCCACGGCGGAGACCGAGCGCGCCAGCGCCCTGGAGGGCCGCCGCCTGCTGGAGATAGAGGCCGCGGAACCCGCCACGCGCGCGTTGCCGCCGGTTCCGGAGGACGGCGACGACGAGGTCCCGGCGGACGTGGACCTGGATCTCGTGGAGCTCCAGGACGACACCGACGACGACACCGAGTCGGACGACACCGGGGCTGTGGCTGCCCCGGCCGAGTCCGCTACGGACGCCGAGGACGTCGACGAGGAGTCCGACTCCGAGGCCGAGGCCGTCGCGGAGAAGAAGCCGGCGGCTTCACCGGTGTTCTCCCCGGAGGGGTCCAAGCTGTTCCTGCGGGCCCAGGCCGCGCTGGTACGGCTCGACGACGACACCGAGTCCGCGGCGCCCGAGCCGCCCGAGCCGAAGGACGACGACTCCGCGCCGGCCGAGCCCGCCCCGGTGGAGGCCACCGGCGGCCCCGCGGCCGAGTCGGAGGCCGCGCAGGAGGACGAGGCGGAGGGGAAGCCCGAGGCGGTCGACGGGCATGAGCACTCGGCCGCCGTCCCCCCGGCCGCGAAGTCCGCTCAACCCGCGCACCCTTCGGGGCACTTCACCGTGCCGACCGCGGTGGCGGTCGTACCGGCGGCTCCCGTACGGCGGCCGATGGTCGAGGGCGGGTTCGACTTCTTCGGCATGCAGAAGGGCGCGGCGTCCGCCGAGATGGACGCCGTCCAGAACGAGGATCTCGCCGACGTCGTGGGCCAGGAGGTCCTGGCGGTGCACAAGGCGGAGGCCGAGGCGCAGTTCAAGCCGGCCGACGAGCGCTCCCGGGGCGTCGGCGCGGTCCAGGTCATCGACCTGACGGCGCACGACGAGACGGAGCAGATCAACCTTCCCGGACTGCGCAGCGCGGCTTCCTGACTTACCGGGTCCTGACCGGGCGTCAGGCCATCCAGCGGTCCGGGCGGGCGTCCCTGCGGCTCGTCCGGGAGCGCTCGGCCTGGCCGCGGAGCAGCTCCGCGGCCTCGTCCGCGCCCCGCAGACGGGCTGTCACGGTCTCGTTGGCCCCGGTGTCCACATGCACCTCGGCAAGCCCCCAGAGCCGCTCCCAGGGCCCCTGTGTGAGCCGTACGCTCTGCACCTTCGCGTGCGGCACCAGCGCCGTGCTGCGGCGCAGCAGTCCGTGCCGGGCCACGAACACCGTGTCGGTGACCGCGAGGCCGTAGCCGCGCCACCACAGCGGCACGCACCTGGCCGCCCTGCGCGGCGGCCGGGACAGCGCCGAGCGCGGCGGCACCGTCACACCGGGCAGCACGCGCGCGACGACCGACTCGGCGATCTCGCGCGGCGCGACCGGCACCAGCACGGAGTTGGACGAACCGGCCACGTCCAGCTCGACCCGCACCCACCCGCGCCGCCGCCACAGCAGCGGCTCCACGATCCGTACGGTCTGCACCCGCCCCGGCGGCACCGTCTCGTGCGTGCGGTCCAGCAGCCCGTGGTCGATGCGCAGCCCGTCCGGGGACTCGCCCACCGTCCAGTCGTACTCGCCGACGAACCGCCCCACACTGCTCGCGCCCGCCGCGCCCAGCAGCGGCAGCGCGGTCGCGAGGACCGTCCACACGCTGTGGGTGGCGAGCCACAGCAGCGGCGGTACGACGAGTGCGGCGGCCAGCGATCCCCAGGTGGCGCCGGTCAGCACCAGGGACACCGCGAGGACCCCGGCCGGCACGTGCAGCAGCTGCTGGGAGGGTGCCTCGCCGACCTGGTGGGCGGTCTCGGGCGCGAACCCGGCCGCCCGTGCGAGGAGTTCGGCCCGCAGCGCACGGGCCTCGTCCTCGCCCAGGAAGGCCAGCTCGTCCTTCTTGTCGGTCCCCACGACGTCCAGCTTCAGCTTGGCGACGCCCGCCACGCGCGCGAGGAGCGGCTGTGTCACGTCGACCGCCTGGATGCGCTCCAGCCTGATGTGCGCGGTGCGCCGGAACAACAGGCCGGTACGGATGCGCAGTTCGGTGTCGGTCACCGCGAAGTGGGTGAACCACCAGGTCAGGAAGCCGTACAGCCCGGCGGCCGGCACGATCACGGCCAGCGCGATCAGCAGGGTGATGGTGGTCAGCCGCGTCAGCTGTTCCTGCGCCTGGTTGGGGTCGTGCACCGCCCACCCGATGATGACGGCGACCGGCGCCCACGCCCGGCGCAACGGCGTCACCGGATGCAACCGCCGCTCCACGACGGGCACTTGTTCCCGTACGACCACTGCGGCCCCGGGTACGTCCTTGTCGGCGCCCGGCGTCGTCACAGCCCCGCCGATCGGGCCTCGCCGAGCTCGGTCAGCCGGTCGCGCAGCCGTTCCGCCTCGGCCGGGTCCAGCCCCGGGATGGTCGCGTCGGTCGCCGCGGCGGCCGTGTGCAGCTGCACGCTCGCGAGCCCGAAGTGCCGCTCCACGGGCCCCGAGGTCACCTCCACGAGCTGCATCCGCCCGTACGGCACGATCGTCTCGTGGTGCCACAGCACGCCCTTGCTGATCAGCAGGTCGTCGGCGCGCTCGGCGTACCGCCAGGAGCGCCAGTTGCGGCCCAGGACCACCCAGCCCCATGCCATGACACCGAGCGGCAGCAGCGCGAACGCCGCCCACCCCGGGCCGGCGAACAGGCCCAGCGGCATCCCCAGGGCGAGGGTCAGCACCCCCAGCCACACCACCAGCAGCATCCGGCGCATCTTCAGCAGCCCCGGCGGCAGCCCGGTCCACACCGGCTCGCGCGCCGCGTCGTCCTGAGCGGCAGTCCCCGTTTCCATGGCGCAAGCGTACGTACGAGAGACTGTGTCCATGACTCCCACGACGGAGACCACGGTCGGGATCGGCGGCGCCGCGGAAAGCACCGACATGGTGCTCAACATCGGCCCCCAGCACCCCTCCACGCACGGAGTGCTGCGGCTGCGGCTCGTCCTGGACGGCGAGCGCATCCAGCACGCGGAGCCGGTGATCGGTTACATGCACCGGGGCGCCGAGAAGCTCTTCGAGGCGCGCGACTACCGCCAGATCATCATGCTCGCCAACCGCCACGACTGGCTGTCGGCGTTCTCGAACGAGCTGGGCGTGGTCCTCGCGGTGGAGCGCATGCTCGGCATGGAGGTGCCCCCGCGAGCGGTGTGGACGCGCACCCTGCTCGCCGAGCTGAACCGGGTGCTCAACCACCTGATGTTCCTGGGGTCGTACCCCCTGGAGCTCGGCGGCATCACCCCGGTGTTCTACGCGTTCCGGGAGCGCGAGGTCCTCCAGAACGTCATGGAGGAGGTCTCCGGCGGGCGCATGCACTACATGTTCAACCGTGTCGGCGGCCTCAAGGAGGACCTGCCCGCCGGATGGGCCTCCCGCGCGCGTGAAGCCGTCGCCGCCGTGCGCTCCCGGATGGACCGCTTCGACGACCTGGTGCTAGGCAACGAGATCTTCCGGGGGCGCACCCGGGGAGTCGGCACGCTGTCCGCGGAGGCCGTGCACGCCTACGGGGTGAGCGGGCCCATCGCGCGCGCCTCGGGCGTCGACTTCGACCTGCGGCGCGACGAGCCGTATCTCGCGTACGGCGAGCTCCAGGACACCCTCAAGGTCGTCACGCGCCAGGAGGGCGACTGTCTCGCCCGTTTCGAAGTGCTCCTGGAACAGACCCACAACGCGCTCGACCTCGCGGACGCCTGCCTCGACCGGCTCGCCGAGCTGGAGCCCGGGCCGATCAACCAGCGGCTCCCGAAGGTTCTCAAGGCGCCCGAGGGGCACACGTACGCGTGGACCGAGAACCCGCTCGGCATCAACGGCTACTACCTCGTCAGCAAGGGCGAGAAGACCCCGTACCGGCTGAAGCTGCGCTCGGCGTCGTACAACAACATCCAGGCGCTCGCGGTGCTGCTGCCGGGGACGCTGGTGGCGGACATGGTGGCGATTCTGGGGTCGTTGTTCTTCGTGGTCGGGGACATCGACAAGTAGGGCGCCCGGACGGTTAGTTCTGTAGCGGGTCCGGAATTCCAACCGACTGCGCGAGCCAGCCGAAGTCGCCGAGGCCGCCCTGTGCGGTGAGTTCCGCGGCTTCTCCGGCGCCCGCGAGAGCGCGGACGTACCCCGTCGGGTCGGTGGACGCCAGCGTGAGTGGGGGGCGCGCGCCTGTGATGCCGAGGGCGCGCAGGGCGGCGCGTTGAGTGAGCAGGCGTGCGCCGGGGAGCGCGCCCGCTGAAGTCGCGGCCGTCGCGCAGGCGTCCAGGGCGACGTGCGCGGTGATGTCGCACGAGCTGTCCGGCACGGGTGCCGTCTCGCGGCCCTCGCGGAAGCCGGTGAGCGTGCCGAACGGAGGGCGGGTGTCCCGGGTGTGCGCGTAGTCGACGGCGACCGCGAGGCCCCGGTCGAGCGTGGTGACCGCCGACGCCCAGGCCGTGTCCCTCGGGAGCCCGATCTCGGCGCGCAGCCCCTCCTCGGGCGCCAGGGGCCACCACCGCGCGAGCCAGTCGGCCTCCGCACCGGCGACCGGTTCCCCGAGCCGCTCGGTCCCGTCCTCCCGTACGAGCACGAGCCGCGGCAGACCGGTGGAGTCCACCTCGGCGACCTCTACGGGTACGTTGTCCAGCCACTCGTTGGCGAACAGCAGCCCGGTGATCCCCTTCGGGGAGTCGGTCAGCCACTCGACGCGGGGATCGAGTCCCTCGGGGCGGTCGGCGATCTCGACGCCGTACGCACGCACGCGTGCCGCCACCTCAGCGGGCAGCGCGGCGAGCACGCCGGTCACCAGCTCACCGCGGCCCGCGCCCAGGTCCACGAGGTCCAGCGCGGCCGGCCGGTCCAGCGCCTCGTCCACCCGGCACAGCAGCCGTGCCACGGCCCCCGCGAAGAGCGCCGACGCGTGCACGGACGTACGGAAGTGCCCGGCGGGTCCCTCGGGCCTCCGGTAGAACCCCTCGGGCCCGTACAGCGCGTCCTCGGCCGCCGCCCGCCAGCCGCGCCACCGGGCCGCAGTGTCGTCCGTCACGGTGCCAGATTAAGTGCACAGGACAACCGGGCCTCCACCTTGGGGAGTACGCCGGGCGTATACGGATCGATCCTCCGGTTGACCCCCGCACACTTCGCGCTTCCCTACGCTGGGTTACGTGCAGCGCCTCTACGACTTCCTCCGCAGACACCCGACATGGGTCGACACCTTCTGGGCTGTCTTCCTGCTGGGGCTGAGCGGCGTGAGCATCGCCAGTACCAGCTACGCGTCGGGCCGGCACGGGACGGCCACGGGCGCGCTCGCGGTGTCCGCCGTCATGTGTGTGGCGATCGCGCTGCGCCGCCGCTGGCCGGAGAAGATGCTCGTCCTGGTCCTGGCGACGGGGCTCGCGCAGCTGGTCCTCGACATCGAGCCCGTGGCGGCCGACTTCGCCATGCTGGTGATCGTCTACACGGTCGCCGCGGTCGGGGCCCGCTGGGCCTCCCGCTTCGCCCTGGCGACCGGTCTGGGCGCGGCGACCCTGTCGCAGATCCGCTGGCCCCAGGAGCACACCAGTTCCGCAGGTCTGGTCGCGATCTCGGTCTTCCAGACGGTGCCGTTCGCGCTGGCCTGGGTGCTGGGCGACTCGATGCGCACCCGGCGCGCGTACTTCGCGCAGCTGGAGGAGCGCGCCGCTCGCCTGGAGAAGGAGCGCGAGGCGCAGGCGAAGGTCGCGGTCGCCGCCGAGCGCGCCCGGATCGCCCGTGAGCTCCACGACGTGGTCGCGCACAACGTGTCGGTGATGGTGGTCCAGGCCGATGGCGCCGCCTACGTCCTGGACTCCGCGCCGGACCAGGCGAAGAAGGCCCTGGAGACGATCTCCTCCACCGGCCGCCAGGCCCTCGCCGAGATGCGCCGCCTGCTGGGCGTGCTGCGCACCGGCGAGCACAAGGAGGCCGGCGAGTACGTTCCGCAGCCGGACGTCGAGCAGATCGACGACCTGGTCCAGCAGTGCCGTACGTCCGGACTGCCCGTCGACTTCAAGGTCGAGGGCACCCCGCGCCCGCTGCCCAGCGGCGTCGAGCTGACGGCGTACCGGATC
>Ga0307509_10010726_pt1 | contig 11181 bp, 11 predicted proteins | sample 10_EM_MG_FD_202245 | JGI IMG/M metagenome (GOLD analysis project Ga0307509, IMG submission 202245) | Populus trichocarpa ectomycorrhiza microbial communities from riparian zone in the Pacific Northwest, United States - 10_EM | ecosystem: Host-associated > Plants > Roots > Unclassified | place... | reverse complement strand
GATCTTAAAGCTTACATCAGCAAACTTCACAAAGTATCTGCATATCACAATTTCTTTTTAGTAGCAGGGCCTGACATATCGGAATTTATTATTTATAGCCCGGAAGTTAGCGCATTGAGAAAGTTTGAAGAAGAAAGTCAAATAACGCCATTGGGCATAAAAGGAGAAGGTCTATTTAATGTGCTTCAAATATTTAACGAGAGTTATGAGAAAGAAACTATCAACGAGTTAAAAGATTATTTACATATCATTGAATGGTTCGACGATTTTGAAGCAGCCACAGACAAAATAACCGGAAGAAAAAGCCTTGTAGTAAAAGACAGATTTCTTCCCGACGTCGCTTTAAACCAGCAAAATGTAAACGAAGGTTTTCTGTTTTTATTATTTTACATTTCTCTGATCGTAAGCAATGAAACGCCATTCTTCTTTGCCATAGACAATATTGAAGCGTCCTTTCATCCAAGACTATGCGAAGAGCTTACAAAAAGAATGGTGAGCCTGTGCAAAAAACATGGCAAACAAATAATTCTAACTACACACAATCCAGCCGTTTTAGATGGACTTGATTTGAACGATCCCGAACAAAGCCTTTTCGTAATAAGAAGAAATGCCGATGGAGAAACCATTGCCGATAAAATAGACAAACAACCTAAAAACGTAAAGCTGTCGGAAGCCTGGGAAAGAGGCTATATCGGCGGCCAACCTGAAACCATAGAATAATGCGATTCGCTATTGCCGGTGAAGGACTAACCGATTTTATTGTCCTGCAAAATCTGTTAAGGGGATTTTTTAATGATAAAAATCTACCTGTTAGCCGACTGCATCCTGATAATACAGAGCCAGCCGGATGGGGAAACCTATTCAACTACTTATCAACAGATAAGTTCAAAGAAGCAATTGATAATACGGATTATGCAATCGTTCAAATAGATTCAGGAACCTGCCAGGACTGGAATGAAAACATAATCCATATCGGGAGTGATCCTACTTTACTAACCGATTTTATTCAAAGCATTTCCCAAACCTTAATAAAAAAAATAGGCGACGACTTTTACAACCCGAATAAAGAAAAGATCATTTTTGCAGTTACTGTACATGATATTGAATGCTGGCTACTGCCATTCAATGCCAATCTACCTGCCCATCGTTCAAAAGTCGTTGGATGCGTCAACGCCATTGAACAAATAGCCAACCAGCAAGGGTTTTCCATTAACCAGAAAAATTACCAGCAGGGCAAACACTATGAAACGCTTTCCAAAGACATGAGAAAGCAAAAAGATCTCATGAATAAATATGTTTTAAACCCGAGTCTCAAAACATTCATTGCATCTCTTCTTGCTGCTTTTCCACCACCTGCGATTGAGGAACCTGCAGAAAAAGCAGAGTAAATACACATATTTTATTTCATGCTTACTAAGATTTACTGGATACACCGGTATGATAATTCCGCTAAAATCGGGATCATGGCAAGACCCAGGGGCAATGAATGGCTGGAAGAAGAAATAGCAGGGCTTAAAAAACAGCAGGTTGCCATTATTGTTTCGTTGCTCGAACCGTCGGAAATTTTTGAGTTGGGTTTGGAAAAGGAACAACAAACCTGTTTAAAACACGGAATCGACTACCGCAATTTCCCCATTCCCGACAGGGGGCTTCCGGGCAAAAAAGACAATATCAACCCATTCATCAATAAGTTGGTATCGGATGCCAAAGAAGGAAATAATATTGTAATCCATTGTCGCATGGGGATAGGGCGCTCTTCTATTATAGCCGGTGCTATTCTTTTACAGGCTGGTCTTAAAGCGGAGGCCATTATAGCGCACATCAGCAAAGTAAGAGGATTAAGGGTGCCCGACACTGATGAGCAAATTAAATGGCTGAAAGCAAGAGAATAAAGACAACCCCATGATTGAATATACCGTTTCAACAACCGATAAAGACCTTCTGGGTATTATCGACTTGCAAAAAAGTAATCTTCCCGGGAACCTTAGCCCGGAAGAAATGCAAAGCCAGGGCTTTGTTACCGTGGTACACAGCTTTGATGTGCTGAAAAAGATGAATGGCATCGAGCAAAGCATTGTTGCCAAAGACGATGATACAGTCGTTGCTTACCTGCTGGCGATGACGGAAAAATCAAGGAATGATATTCCTATACTGGCGCCGATGTTTGAGCTCTTCGGTAAAATCGTCCTGGGCGGCAAGCCACTGGCCGGTTACCGGTTCATTGTTGTGGGACAGGTTTGCGTGGACAAGGGCTACCGCGGCAAAGGCATACTTGACAATTGCTATGCGGCTTATAAAAAACATTTTAAGGACAAATATGATTTTGCGGTAACAGAGATTGCTACCAAAAACGGTCGTTCCATCAACGCGCATAAACGAATCGGGTTTACGGAAATGCACCGGTATACTGCCCCGGATAGTGAAGAATGGAGCATTGTGGTGTGGGATTGGAATAACATCTTATAACCTTTATATTTACCATATCTTAAACCCATACGTGTAATACATGAACGCTTTTACAATAACAATGCTTATTACAAAAAAGGAGTATACCAGCTTTATGTTTGGTTATATATATAGAAAGCCAATGTCAATCTTCATAACTATATTGGGAATACTCCTGCTCGGATTTGTGGCATTTACCTACGATAACAATGCATCGCCTGGTACCAGCCTGATGCTGTGTATTTTCCTGCTGTTGTTACCGGTTTTACTTGTGTATAGTTCTGTGCGTACCTATTACTCAAATCCAGCCTTACTGCACGAAGTAAAATACACATTCGATGAGCATTCAATTGAAGCAAAAGGGATTACATTTGAAAGCAAAGTACTATGGGCTCAATTCATAAAAACGGAAGAAACGAAGAAATACCTGCTTTTATTCCACTCTAAAAAATCAGCTGTCTTTCTTGATAAAAACAAGCTCACGCAAGAACAGCTTCATTTCATAAAATCAAAAATCGTGGTAAAGATATACCACCGGATATAATAAACATTACACCCTTAAACTGAATGAGAACCGAAATAGCCAGATACCAAAACGGCAGACAAACGTTGAGGCTTCTCGGGCTTTTTCTATTGTTATCCGTTGGCCTCATTATCTTTTTTGCCGATCTTCAAAATGCTATAAAGGCAGGGCTTTTTATTTTACTGCTGCCGGTTGTAATAATCGCCCATAAGAAGATCAACGCGTCGGTGATATTTTTGGGGCATTATACCGTGTCGTTCGATCTGCAATTTCTGTATTATACCACCCTTTACAACGAAATAAAAATACCACTGGAAAACATTGATAGCATAAGAATGCTCTATTCCAGTGAAAATGACAGTGAGGGTGGCTCTATTATCTGTTTCCAGGCGTATAAAATTGTGTATACGCAGGGCATGAAAACAAAAAACGTCCGGTTTTGGGTGTCAGAAAAAGATATTGATAAGTGCGGGGAATTTAAACAGTTGGTATACGCCAGTAACCCGAAGGTACAGCCAGGCAGTGAAGCTGACCTCCTTTTTGAAGCACAGGATAAAGTGACAGGGATCCTAAATAAAATATCGGAAAAAATATTCCCGCCGAAAGGCTTACCATAGCTTTTTCCCTGGCATTGTACCAGGATTTAATTAATAGCGTTTTTGTCCCTGGGTTTTACCCAGCCGTTGATGAGTTCGCCATCCGTTATTTCCAATACATCACCATGCTGGTTTTTCATTTTCCCGCTGAAGCGGAAGCTGACCCGCCGGCTTTTTTTATTGAATGAAACAACGGTTACACGCCCGCTGTCAAAAGAATACGGCTCTGCCCTGCCGTCTTTAGCCGCTGCCTGGTAATTTCCATAGGCGATGCCTTTTGTAAGCGAGCCCCTGCTGCCCGCTAAAACGGGATAAACACCTGCCGTGTCGCCCGTAACGGCGATATTTATTCTATCCTTACCACCCTGTACAACCGATGTAAAACCAATACCGTAAACGCCCGTCATAGACACCCCTTCGCCTACAAGGATGTCTTTCCCTTTAACCATTGCCCCGTTTATTTTAAACCTTACTATCACCGTATCCGCTTTCAATACAGGCCCGGCCAATGCATACACCGGGCCACCGGCAGCGGCAGTGCACAATAACATGACCAGTACCGCAGAAAAAAGAAAAAAGTTTTTTTTCATGGTTGTTGTTTTAATGTGAAGCCGGCTTCAGTTCCGCATTTATAACAGCCCCGTCGGTTATTTCTATTGCCTCCCCCCTGCCATTCGTTGCCCTGCCGTGGAAAGTGCAGTTAAATAGATGTTTTTTCGGATCGATAGAGGTAATAACAAATTCACCGCTTACAAAACGATAATTGTTCATCATCGCTTTCATGTAATCGGGGCGGTAGCTGCCATAGGCAATACCGCTTTCCCCCGATGCCCTGAGGCCTGCCTTCAAAGGGTAAGTGCCCACGGTATTGCCATTGATGTTGAAGCTAACTGTTCTGCCGTCTTCATGCATATTGGACGTAACATTGATGCCGGTAATGCCTTTTATGCCTGTAAACGGCGCTATATTCCATACCGAGGTTTTAACTGGGGCGCCGTTTACCTTAAAGCGAATGATATTGTTGTCGCTGCCCGGGGAAAGCACCAGGACAGAAAGAAAAATCAGGGCTATTTTCATACAGGAATTTATTAGATGAAGGGAATTAATAAATTATTTTACCGGGTTTTGTCTGGGCCCCGTACAGGCCGCCTTCTATGACAAAATTTTCCGGGTGCCACAGAATAATATTACGGAGGTACTCTTCACTCATAAAGGTCCTGGATCCATTATCCACCACATCAAATACATTTGTTTCCCTGTTAATACCGTCAATCACGATGTAATGCAAAACGCTGTTGGGGTTGAGGCTCACATTGTCATCGCTCCGGCAATAAAAATCACGAACGGTCTTCGAGCCCCAGCCGGTAAGGGCAATGACCGGTTTACCGGAACCTAAAATCGCTTTAATACGGCTGGTTACCGTGGCATTATTGATTTCCTCCAATACCACATCACTTTTTATTTCACGCAACCGGTCACGCACGGTATTTGGGTCAACCCCGATATTATCGCCGGTCAGTGATTTGATATAGCTTGACACATTGGGCGAAATACGCGTATTCTGGAATAACTCCCTCATATGCTCACACGTGATGCCGGGCTTGTGGTAATAGTTTAAAAAAGCGGTGGAGGCACTCGAGGCGCAGGTATTGGCGCCGCAGGTAGGAAAGCCCGTTGGCACATTCAGAAACGTTTCAGACACCTTATCCCCGCTCATCGTTACATCTATCGGGTTAAAAAACACCTGTACGCCTGTTTTAACGCCCGCATCGTCGCCATTGACGTCTCCCACAAAACGGTAAAAAGCCACCAGGTCGCCGGGACTTCCTTCTGTTAAACTCCAGTTGGAACCCTGGGCGTTGGTCCTTCTTTCCGAATTCCCTCCACCCAATACAAAATCTTCTTCCTGGTCATTGTCGGTATAGCTGGCGCTGGAACTGGTGTGGGAATTAATCGAAACAATCGTATGCTTGCACCCGCTGCAACTATAAATAGCATAATCAGCAGTACCCCCGCATTCGGACCAGTCGTTCTCGGTTTCTTTGGCATGCAGTTCAACATGGGCCATGATGGTTTTCCTGTCGGTGCTGATACTGAGTGATACATTACAGGTAACATGAGGTCCATGTCCGCCAAAGTCGCGGTCGCCGCGGCCTACCTTCGGCGGAACAAAAAGCGGGGTGCTTAATTTCATAAACGTACACCCATAGGTGGCCGGCAAGGGGGCCGGGGTTCCGCAAAAAGAGAACAGGGTTGAAAAGGGAAACAGCAAAAAGAATGATACAAATTTCATGGCAATAGTGTTATTGGGTGATTAAAATGCTTTTTATCTTTTGGGGCAATAAGTAGGCACCGTTACAAAACCGGTATTATTCATTTCATTGGATTCTGCAATTTTATTCTGCGGGTCGGCAATCGCGCCTACGTTTACCTGTTGCTTCAAACAGGCCGGCGTCATTATAACAGGCATCGGGATCCCGGGAAGGACATACTCCCTCACTTCCCCGGGGCTTAAACTATAGGTATGACTGATCCTTGCGCCTTCCAGCAGCATATCCTCCGTGAAGTTGTAAGGCGCCGGCACCACTTTCATGCTTACCGTTGCGGCTTTGTCGAGGGAAAGTATTACATCCACAAAATAACCGGCGGTGCTGCTTTCCAGGGTGCCGATGGCCCTGGCTGTACCGGCGTTTTTAACCCTCACTTTGATGGAGCCGATTGTTTCACCCGGCGAGAGGGTGGCATTGCTCACCGTAATACCATCAATGATTAGATCGGGCTGACCGGCGGGTGGTGGTGGCGGGGTTTGTTTACAATCGGCCGGGTAACTCCTGAAACAAAGCAGGTTATTGGTTTCGTCTGCTTCGTTAATCACATTGTCCACATCTATCACCGAGCCCAATACCACGGCTCCCTGCTGGCATACTTCGCCAAAATCATCCGGGAGCTTTACGTTGTTAAATAAAAGAGTATGCAGGGCATTGTCTGTCAAACCCTCGGTGGTCACGGCTTCCGCCGGCCGGCCATCCGCATATTTCAATTCCATTTCATCCCTGTAATTGTAGGGCGAGGGAACGGTTTTAATACCAAAAGCGCTGACACCATTTGTTGACAGATAAATCTGTAGCCTGAATTTTTTTATGGCAGGACTGCCGGGAAGCAGGGCGGTACCTTTGTTCTTATACACCACAAATATCTGTGGCACCACCATCCCTGCCCGCAAATGCGATTCACCGGCCGGCAGGTACAAACCATTATCGGTAATGACCAGGTCGGGCTTCTGGGCAAAACCATGTAGCGAAAGAATACCCGAAAATATAATAAAAGGGAGGATCAGTCGAACGTTTGATTTGCATTTCATCTTGTTTGATTTGAATGCAAACTCCAACTAATATTGATGCCGGTCAATTACATCATTGTGCCATTTATGGCATAACCAAACCGGTTAAACGAGTTTCTGCCTGACGGCCAATGCCACGGCTTCCGTGCCGCAGCTTACATGGAGTTTATCGTAGATATGGCCCACATGCTTGCGAACGGTATCCAGCGAAATAGTCAGTTCGGCGGCAATGGCTTTATAGGTATAGCCCTTTACCAGCAGCACCAGCACCTGTAGTTCGCGGTCGCTGAGCTGGTACAGGTTTTTACCGGCGGGTTTGGGTTGCTGGAATGTTTTCAGCACTTTTTGGGCGATGGAAGGCGAAAAAGGGGCGCCGCCCTGTAGCGCCTCCTCTACATATTGCAGGAATTTATCGGGAGCCGTTTTTTTAAGTATATAGCCATTGGCGCCGGCACAGAGGCTGGCAAATAATTTTTCTTCCTCTTCAAACACCGTATGCATGATGACGATGCAAAGCGGCAATGCCTCGCAGATGATGCTCACCGCATCGGTGCCCTTGCGGCCGGGCAAATCAATATCCAGTAATACCAGGTCGGGAATAATATCCATTATTTCCTTTTCTATGCCGTTGGCATTATCAAAAGACCCTGCAATTTCAAACCGCTCCTGTGTAAGCAATAGTAATTCCATCGACTTGCGCAGGGTGTTATTGTCCTCATAAATAGCTATTCTTGTCATCATACGGGAAATTCACCAAAGTTCCGTTAAAGAAGCGGGCAACACTATTACATCTTTGGGGTATTTTTTAGCGGCAGGCGGCAATAGATGTCCGTCCCGTTATTGGGCGAGGTCCTGATATCGAACTTCCCTCCCCGGTATTTTGTGACCCGGGCCTTCATATTCCGCAACCCGTTCCGGCCTCCACCATTCGCCTGCGAGAGGTCAAAGCCTTTACCATTGTCGGCAATATGTATTTCCATATATTTCTTACCCATTTTAATGGTAAGCGACACCTTACTGCACCCTGCGTATTTAATGCTGTTGTTCACGGCTTCCTTGCATATGAGCCAGGTGTCCTGCCTTGCCTCCATAACCAGTTTTTCACCGGGGTTCGGTTCCGGCAAATCAATCTGGTAATCTATACCCACCGATTCAAGCAGCCCGGAAACATAACTCCGGATACGGTTGAAGGTAATGGCGGCATTGTCGTTTCCCGGGTTAATACTCCACACAATTTCATCAATGCTCTCACCTGCCTGCTGGGCAGACTGCCCTATCTGGCGCAGCAACCCGGCAACGGGATGCTTTTCATCCAGCTGCTTATTGGCCACTGCCGACAACATGTTTACACTGCTCACAGAAGAACCGATATCATCGTGAAGATCGCGTGAGATATTATTCCGGATAGATTGCAGTTTTAAAACCTGCAACAGCCTGTAACGATATAAGGCGAAAAACAATAACAACGCTCCAAGTGACAATACCGGGGCAAACCACCATTTCTTATACAGTGGTGTGAGCACATTAACCGGGAACCTCAGTTCAGGGCTCCAGATACCATCGCTGTTCTGTGCTTTCAGGTGAAAAGTGAAATGGCCGGGCGGCAGTCCACCATATTGTAACTGGTTTTTGGCGGTACTATGCCATTTATCGTCGAATCCATCCAACTTATACCAATACTGCAATCGCCCGGGGAAAAACGGTTCTACCGCCGTAAACGACACATCGATTCTCTTCTGCGACGTTTTCATTTCCACCGAAAGATGACTGGCAGATTCAACGCCTGCCATTGCTATGCCATCCAGTTCGAGGTCCGTTATCTTCACCCTGGGCACAAACTCATTCCTTATCCAGTGGCGGCAGTCGAAAGCCATGAATCCATTGTACTGCGCCAGTATCGCCTTTCCATTTGGCATAAGAAAAATGGGCTGATCCACATAATCTTTCACCAGCCCGTCGCGCTGATCAAACCACTCCCATTCGTTCTTTACTTTTTGATACACACCCAGGCCATTGTAGGAGCTCACCCAGATATTACCGTCGGGTGCCGCAGCCAGGAAATTGACGCCTGATGCCCGAAAACCGGCATCCAGGCTTACGTGATAATTCTGAATAAACTGTCTCTTAACCGGATCATATACCTGCAGTCCCTGTGAGGCAGGCGCTATCCACAACATTTTACTCTTGTCAAAACCGATGTTTGCAATAGCCGCATCGGCGAGTGAATGAATACCCCGTAGTTTTGACGGATAAATATGTTGCCATTTGCCTGAACCTGCGTCAAACGACCATAAGCCAATATTTGAACCAATCCATAGCCGGTCGTCGGCATCCAATATTATCTGTCCGTGGGTCAACGGCAGTTTTAGATCACTCAGCGGGTCGGGGCATATGTTAAATACCTTTTTTTGTTTTTGCCCAATATCATACATTAAGAGCAGGGAGTCGGTGACCGTCCAGATACGGTCTTTTTTATCGATAACAAACTTGGTCACCGGCTCCTTTGAAGGGCTGGCCGGGTAAAAATCTTTCAGCGGTCTGAATATATTTTCCTTTGCGTCGTAATAATAAAACCACGGTGCTGTTCTTGTTTGCAACCAAATCGTTCCCCGGCTATCTCTCCCCAGGCAGCGATAGTCGGTCTCCCTGGCGCCGCGATCCGAGGTGTAAACTGAACGGAGAAAAGTAAAATTGCTGTCATAAACAAGTACGCCATCACCCGACCCGCACGCCAGCCAGTAGGTATTGCTGCCGGACACCCATAAAGCATAATACAGTTGGCTATCGTACACGTATTTATGCTTACCGCCCCGGTATATTTCCTGCCAATCGCCAAACCTTGCATATACATTACTACGCAGGTATATCTCTTTTCCACAAATCCATAAGCAACCTTTGGAAGTAGCAGAAATTCCCATCACAGCTGCGTTGCCCATTTGCGGCGGTGCCTTCCCGGATGGAATAACCCGGTAGTATCGATGGGAATGGATATTCCATTCGAGCAATCCCCCATCCGCGGCAGCCACATACAGCGAGGTATCTGAATAAGGGTACAGGTCGAGCACAACATTGGCCGACATATCATCGGTCAGATATTTGGCGGGTTCATAGGGATAATTCTCAAACGCATTCGTTTCTTTATTAAAAGAACAGATCCCCCCGCCCCAGGTGCCCAGCCAGATAATATTCCCTTTTCTGAAAAGTATGGTATGGAAACAGTTGTCCTTCCATGATTTCTTCCCGTTTTTTATGTTTTCAAACTGCGTCATCTGGCCGGTGGTTTTATCAAACCGGTATAAGCCGTCCATGCAGGCCAGCCATAGAACATGCTTGTCTTCGGGGTCGTCGGCTATTTTTCTTATGGTATTATCATCGGGGTTATTGCCATTGGTAACAACATTTTTATTGAGCAGGTATTGCACAAACCTGTCTTTCCCGTAGTCGTATTTAAGCAACCCCCGCCCCATGGTGCCTATCCACATCGCATCCTCTTTATCGCGGTGTACAGCACAGATCCTATACAGGGGATTGGCATCGGGGGTGGGATGCCGGTATTGTTTCCATGTTTGTTTTTTTAAATCAAACACAGAAAGCCCGTTGGTAAAACTGCATACCCACAGGCAATGGTTTTTATCCTCTTCGAGGTCGGTAATGATATTACCCGTAATAGAATTGGAGTCGGCAAAAAAGGAGTAAAACACCCGGAACTGCCTGCCGTCAAAACGCGCCAGCCCGTTGCCGGTGGCAAGCCAGTAAAAACCGTCGGATGTTTCATATACTTTATAGGTAAGTGGTGATGGGAGGCCGTCGGCCTTTCCTATCACCCGGAAGGAATTCTTACCATGTTGCCCCCAAAGGAGAATGGGGGAAACAAGGAGGATGATGTGCAAGCTATAGGTAAGGGCTTTTTTCACCTTTCAATATTATAAAGGTTTATTCCAGGATACAAATATCTCTATTTTTGCACCCAATCCATAATACTCACTACGCCCATCCAACTCATTACCGCCACTACTACCCATCCCGCCGCCTGCATCCACACGGGATGTTTATAGCCATTCATCAGCCGGGGTTTCGAGGCGGCAATTAATACGATGGCCAGTGCAATGGGTAATATCAGGCCGTTGATGGCGCCGGCAGCGATAAGCAGCTCTTTGGGTTTTCCTATCCATACAAAAATGGTGGTAGACAGAATGATAAACACAGAGATACACAAACGCTCATATTTTACCAGCAGGGGATGGAATGTTTTGAGAAAAGAAACAGACGTATAGGCC
>Ga0307509_10010725_pt1 | contig 11182 bp, 15 predicted proteins | sample 10_EM_MG_FD_202245 | JGI IMG/M metagenome (GOLD analysis project Ga0307509, IMG submission 202245) | Populus trichocarpa ectomycorrhiza microbial communities from riparian zone in the Pacific Northwest, United States - 10_EM | ecosystem: Host-associated > Plants > Roots > Unclassified | place... | reverse complement strand
ACGGAAGGCGAACAATACGTGATTGCTCTGCCAACGCCTGCATGATCGATTGGCGAATCCACCATACTGCATAGGAGATGAATTTGAAACCACGTGTTTCATCAAAACGAGAAGCGGCTTTAATCAAGCCTACGTTTCCTTCATTGATCAAATCACCCAACGACATCCCATTGTTCTGGTATTGCTTAGCAACCGACACAACAAAACGCAAGTTGGCTTTTGCCAATTTCTCTAATGCAACCTGATCGCCATCACGTATACGCTTTGCCAATTCTACTTCCTGTTCGGCTGTAATCAATTCTACTTTGGCAATTTCTGACAAATATTTATCGAGCGACTGATTTTCGCGGTTGGTAATTTGCTTTACAATCTTGAGTTGTCTCATGTATATATTAAATTCAAATGCATTTCAATTCGATAGACCCATCTTACGCAAATAGAGCAAGTGGGATGAAAACGCCTGCGCCATGGATTTATATTCATGGTAGGCGATGTTAAATTCTTTGCACGTCTCTTTTACAAGACGGCTGATTTGAGGGTAATGAATGTGGCTCACTCTCGGAAAGAGATGATGCTCCACCTGAAAATTCAATCCGCCTAATAACCAAAACAATAACTTACTGGATGTTCCAAAATTAGAAGTCGTTCCGATCTGGTGAACAGCCCACTCCCTTTCAATTTTAGATTCAGTTGGAAAATCAGTATTTTCAACCACATGTGCAAGTTGAAATACAACACTGATAAAAAGTCCACAAACAAACGTGACAATAACAAAACCAACTAATGCCTTTAGCCAGCCAATCATTATAATGGGAAGAGCAAGGTAAATAAAGACATAAGAAATTTTTGTAATCCAGAACACCAACTGTTCTTTCATCGGCAATGACTTCGGTGCTAAGTTCGCCGCAATCTTACGGCTGAAATATTTTACGAAATCCTCGTAAAAAACCCAGGCCATATAAGAAATTCCATACAACACAAACCAATAAATATGCTGATAACGATGAGCACCGTGCAACGGTTGGTTGGGGTGCAATCGCATGAATGGCTCTACATTAATATCAGAATCAATGCCGGCAATGTTTGTGAACGTATGGTGGTTGATGTTGTGCTTTACCTTCCAAAAATGAGTGTTGCCACCCAAAGCATTGAGAAAGTAGGCGGCAACAGAATTGAGCCAATTGTATTTAGAAAAACTTTGATGACCACCTTCGTGCATAACATTGAAGCCAAGAACGGCGAGGTTAATTCCCATCAAAATGGCAAGTGGCAAAGAAATCCAAACAGAAGGATTAACAAATACCAATATGCCATAAATCAAGACGGCCGATAAAACCTGTATGCCACTTTTAAAGTACAGTTTATTTTCACCTGTACGGTCTAAACGGTTCTCAGAAAAGTAGAGGTCTACTTTCGCTTTGAGCGCGTTGAAAAAGAAGTTCTGGGTTTTATCGGACGTTATGACCTGCATTAAAAAATAGTTGATTAAGCTACTACTTCTACGCGAACGGCGTTCATGCCTTTTCTTCCGCGCTCAGTTTCGTAGCGAACATTATCATTGTCTTTGATCTTGTCGATCAGACCTGACTCGTGTACAAAAATGTCTTCGCTGCCATCGTTGGGGGTGATGAATCCAAATCCTTTAGTGTTGTTAAAGAATTTTACTTTTCCTTCTTTCATGGTGATAAAAATTAATTGTTAAATAGTTACTAAAAAAAATTATATAAGTTCTGTTTTCCTTTTCTCAGGTGGTGTAGAAGTGATGTTTCCGAATTCGTCTACATAAGCCATCATACTTTCAAGGTCTCCACCGGTTGCGTTTTTCTTGCGTTCAATTTTCTTTTCCTCTTTTTCTTCGCGCTTCTTCTTTCGAACAAGCTCTTTCTGTTTCTTTATAAATGAGTTATTTGACTTGGACATTCTTTAATTTTAGTTTACAAACGTAAATGCCTTCCCTCCTTTGCCTGCACGACCAGTGCGGCCAATGCGGTGGATGTAGCTATCAAAGTCTCTTGGCTGTTGGTAGTTAATAACATGAGTAACCTCAGAAATATCTAATCCACGAGCTGCAACGTCAGTAGCAATTAAAACCTGAATTCTCCCTGATTTAAAATCATTCAACGCCTTCAATCGATAATTCTGCGATTTATTGCCATGAATTTCATCTACTTTAATCCCCGACTGGTGCAATGTCTTTCTAACAGTACTTACTCCTCGTTTAGTTTCAGCAAATACAATTACTTTTTGAAAGGAGCGATCACGAACCATGTTTAGAAGAATTTCCATTTTGCTTTCTCCTGCGCCAACTCGAATGATTTCCTGATCGATATGGTCGCCTGTTACGTTGCCCTTGCTAATACGCACTTCCACGGGCCTGCGAAGAAGTTCATCAATCAACTTGCGCTGATTCTTTTCTTCTGTGGCCGAGAACAAAATTGTTTGCTTGCGGTTGTGCATGGCTTTCACGATGAATTGAATATCGCGTGAAAAGCCCATGTCCAGGAGGCGGTCAAACTCATCCAATATAAGAGTCGTGAAATTTCCAAAACGCAGAGCTCCTTGACGAGCAAGGTCAGTTAAACGTCCTGGTGTTCCGATTACTAAATGCACCGGTTGCCGCAATGTTGCCAAGTCTCTTCCCACACTTGTGCCTCCAATAAAGCAGGCACTATTCATCGACAATCCTTTTACAATACTTTTATATTCTTGCTCCACCTGCACTGCCAATTCACGTGTTGGTACTACCACCAATACTTGAAACGCTGCTTTCGTACCAATTAGTTTATGAATAACTGGAATTAAAAATGCTCCTGTCTTACCCGTTCCTGTTTGGGCAATACCCATTAAATCGTTATCCGTCAAAATCGCTTCGAGCGTTTTGTCCTGGATTTCAGTTGGTTGTAAGTATCCTTTCGCAATCAGATTATTTTTGATGCGTGTATCTACCGGTAAATCCTCGATTTTTCTTGGAGATTCGTAGCGTGCCTCATTCAAAGGCTTCGCTTTCTTTTCAAATAAGCGGGGATCAAGCGTGCTAACCAATTGCTGCTGACCTCTTCCGCGTGAGGGTTGTTGACTTCTTCTTCCTTGCTGATTGCCTTCTCTTCTCTTTGTGTTGTTCTGTTTTACAAAATTCATTTTTCGTTGTTAAAATTAAAAAATCAAGCGGGCAATACCATGTCATCTATCGTTCCGGTGCTAAGGGACAGAGAGAATAGCAACCGGAAACCCGTGCTTGCGATTTTCAGCGAAAATGATTGGGTGTAGAAAGAACTCTTAAAAAAGAGGTTAAGACTTGCTATTACGGAATGATTCTGCTAAAAACGTTGCAAAGATACACCCGATATCCTTAAGAACCTAATTAGCCCCAGAACACCGGGTATTGAACATAAATAGGAGGCTTGATACTAACACTAAAATTTAAAAAGGCTACCTTGCACGAAATATAATCAATGAACTTTATGAGCTTTAATTTATCTGAAAGCAAACCGTATGCTCCAGTGTGGAACAAATACCGCCCTGCGATATTAAAACTAATGGTCGCTTCCGCAGATGAACCTCAGCAATACAAGCTTTATAGTCATGAATTCAAGGCGATGAATCCCAAGGAAAAAGGGTTCTCATTTACGCTGCAAGCATTTCAGGGCAAGGCAGTGAACAACATTAGAAAATCGCCCATCGCGCAAGATTTACTTGCCATTTTAGAGCAATCGAAAAAAGCCTCTGAGTTGATGAACACCAATACTTATGAGTTCACGCTCGATAAGCACTTTGTATTGCGAGTGACTAAACAGGAATTGATCGAGTCTTAAGACCTATTCAAATCGCAACGATTCAATCGGGTCAAGTTTGGAAGCTTTATGTGCTGGATAATATCCGGAGAGCAAGCCAACTACAACGCACACAATCAAGCCTACAATTATCCAGAACCAGGGCATAACGAATGTATCGACTTTGAAGACAAATACAGAAAGTAAATTCCCGAGCCCTATACCTAACAAGACTCCTGTTATTCCTCCTAGTATGCACACTACAATTGCTTCAATTACAAATTGCTGACGGATTCGCAATGGCGTAGCACCCAATGCTTTACGAACGCCCACTTCGCGGGTTCGTTCAGTAACAGATACAAGCATGATATTCATTAATGCGATTGATGCTCCCAGAAGAGTAATGAACCCAACACCAAATCCACCAAAGCGCAATCCATTGGTGATACTTTCCATTTCTTGTGCCAGTGATTCACTCTTTTCAATTTCAAAAGAATTTTCATTTCCAATTATATCATGCCTGATCTTGCGCATTACACCTGTAGCTTCGCCCATGGCATAATCCATTTGGTTAGGATCAGATATCCCAATATTAAGTCGATACCGTAGCCCCGCTCCAGCAGCTTGCTGATTGGCAACGATGATCGGAATGAGCATCATGTTATCAAAATTATTTTCTGAAAGTGATCCTTTTTCTTTCAACCTACCGATCACTTTAAACTGCATTCCTTTAAATGATACAACTGTATTCGTAACATTTTTCCCCTCACCATAAAGCGTCTTAGCTAATTCATTCCCAATGATTGCAACATGCCCTCCTTGACGAATTTCAAACGGAGTGAAATTTCGGCCTTCATCCAGGTTTAAACCTTTAATACCAATATACTCCTCGTTCACGCCCATCACATTTACATTTGGGTTAGTCTTTTCAGAGCCATGCTTGATCTCTGCCAAGATGGTGAGTCGAGCAGACAAACTTACAATCGACTGAACGGAGTATTGTTCAATGAATCGCTGTGCTTCATTCAAAAGCATCGGAGGATACACTTTTTGTTTTACCCCGCTTTGAGCTGAGCCACGATTGTCTTTTGAATAAATATCAAACGAATTGGCACCAAGTGATGAAAGGCTTTCATTAACAGAATACTCAATACCGTCAATTGCGGTAAGAATACCCACAAGTGATGTTATGCCAATCGCCACAATCAAAGCAGTTAGGACAGAACGAAGCATATTGGCCTTTACAGACCGTAGACCCTCTTTAATGTTTTCAAGCAAGTTCATCGATAAATTTTAGGATTTTATCTATTACAAAACCGATCTTTAGTGTATCCAAAACCAAAATTATACCTTTATACGTTCTTCTAAAGACTTTTAGTTGATCATTTTGTTACAACCTTAAACGGCTTCTACGATGTGCGCGAGGATTTTGTTGTTGTTAGCCTTTTTATTCTCCAAAGCTTGCCTGGGAAATTCCATCCTCATCCCCATGGATGAGAAGCAGGTCAATCATTTAAAAGCGTATGGCATAGCTTATTGGGTATTGAAAGCAGATCAGGAGGTAGATTGGCTACTCAACTATCGAGGTGGGAGCTTTATGTGTAAATACAGTGCCACCATTCTGAATGAGTTGGTTGTTCGAGGTATTAGTTATGAAATTATTTCCGAGGCACAAGTAAATGCCATTGTAACAGAAATAGCGAGTCCATCGGCGAACTATGATATTATGAAATTGGAGAAGGCACCGCGAATTGCCGTGTATTCTCCCAAATCAAAACAACCATGGGATGATGCTGTTACACTTTCCCTAACCTATGCCGAGATTCCATATGATATCATCTTTGATGATGAAGTGCTGAATGAAAGTTTACCAAAATACGATTGGCTTCACCTTCACCATGAAGATTTTACGGGGCAATATGGAAAATTCTATGCCACACACGGAAATTTTCCATGGTACATCGAGCAACAACGTGAGGCTGAGGAAACAGCCAGAAAGTTTGGATTCAACAAAGTATCGCAATTAAAATTAGCTGTAGTAAAAAGAATTAAAGCGTTTGTAGCGGGAGGTGGATTTTTATTTGCCATGTGCTCCGCTACTGATTCGTTCGACATCGCCCTAGCTGCTGATGGTGTTGATATTTGTGAACACATGTACGATGGTGATCCTGCCGATCCTCAAGCTCAGGAAAAACTAAATTTCGAAAACACACTCGCCTTCACCAACTTTCATTTATCAAGAGACCCTTATCAATACGAATTTTCTGACATTGACAATAATTTTCCTGAGCGAGGGTTGGTGCAGGCTAATGATTATTTTTCTGTCTTTCAATTCTCCGCCAAGTGGGATCCTATTCCAACTATGCTTACTCAAAATCATGAGAAAATGGTGAAAGGATTTTACGGACAAACCACAGGATTCAAAAAGAGACTTATAAAACCTGACGTAGTGGTCATGGGAGAAACCAAATCCATCAGCGAAGCCAAATACATTCATGGTGTCATGGGCAAAGGTTTCTGGACCTACTATGGAGGCCATGACCCTGAAGATTACCAACATCAAGTGGGTGAAGAACCGACCGATCTAAACCTCCATCCCAACTCGCCAGGATACCGCCTCATTCTGAACAACATTCTCTTCCCCGCTGCAAAGAAAAAGAAACAGAAGACATGAGATTTAGTTTCTTTGATTTCACTTTACGAATTCTAAATACGAATGAATCAAAAACAAACTCTATTGTGTGGAGCTATTTTAGGGCTTCTTGGTGTAGCTCTTGGCGCATTTGGTGCTCATGCTCTTAAACAGCTTTTACTTCTTAATGGTCGACTGGAAACTTATGAACTGGCTGTACGCTACCAATTTTACCACGCCTTAACCCTTTTACTAATTGGACTCTTGATGGAGACCTTAGGAGCAGCAGCTTTCAAGTGGGCTTCTCTTTTAATTTTTGGCGGAGTGACCTTGTTTAGCGGAAGCCTTTATTTATTTGCCTTAACTAATACAACTACATTTGCAATGATCACTCCTCTGGGTGGCGTGTTCATGCTATTCGGATGGGGTTCTTTAACTTATTCAGTGATTTCAAAAAAATAGATCATCAGTAAGTGTCAATTCTGGATCTTCTTTTCCAAAACTGTTGCAGAAAAAGTAACCTGACTATTTCCTCCGGCTGAATTTGAAATTACAGTGACCACTTTATTTTGCCTACCAACTTTGCCGGTACTGTTGAATTGCACCACAAGCTCAGCTTTTTTACCGGAAGCGATCGGATCACGAGGCCAGCCCTTAGGAGTAGTGCAACCACAAGTCACCTGCACATTGGTAATTACAAGAGGTTCCGCACCTGTATTCGTAAATTTAAAAGTGTGCTCAACCTTTTCCCCTTCGGTAATTTCACCAAAATCATGAGCACTCTTATCCCAAGTGATTTCTGCCCCAGCATTCAACGTTTGAGCACTTATGGTCGAAAAGGATGCAGCAAAAAGAACGACAGCGATCTGGCTAAAAAGTTTCATGGTTCAATTTATAATTAAAGGTAAATAGAGTTTAATTTGAATCTATGTTTAGTAACGCTTAAATGGAAAATGAGGTTCAAAAATTTTATGGAAACCGTTTGCGGGTTCGTGCCTGTGGCGTTTGCGTTAAGGATGATTCAATCTTGCTGGTAAATCATCAAGGAATTTCGAATCAAGATTTTTGGTCTCCACCAGGTGGAGGAATTGAATTCGGCGAAGGCGCGAGCGATTGTCTCAGTCGGGAGTTTAGAGAAGAAGCTGGTCTTTCAGTAAAAACAGGGAATTTTCTATTTGCGTGTGAATTTATTCAGCATTCCCTTCACGCCATTGAGCTCTTCTTTGAAGTTTCCCCTCTTACTGATCAATTACACGTTGGGTCAGATCCCGAACAAGGAAGTCCCTCCATCATTAGGGCCGTAAAATTCATGTCTTGGAGCGAAATCGAAAAGCTACCTACCAATCAATGTCACGGCATTTTCAAGCACCTTGATCATCCATCGAAGATTACAACACTTAGTGGCTATTTTAAGGTGTAAAGATTACGTTTAACCCTCGAAAATTTTTATTATTGCAATACGAAGGCTGGCCAGGACGTTAAAACAATTGATTTGCAAACTGCTACATCCACTTACAAGCTAATCAAGAAAATTAAAGACGACCGCTTTGATGAAGAGCTTCTTCATCAATACGATCTGCTAATCCAAACTGGCCCCAAAGATTTTCAAATTGCAGTCATCGATAGCAAGGACAATAGGATATTGATCCTTGAGGATTATGCCATGGGCAATGTTCAATCCCACACGGAGCTGCTTCATGCGCTAAAGGATTTATTTGAAGCACACGCGTTGTTAAAAGCCGGGTTTTGGAAGGGCGTGAAGATTGGTATCAAGAATAATAAATTTTGTCAAATACCTGAGTCACTTTTCGTTGAGAGCAGCGCTATTAATTATTTGAAACTGAATGCCACATTTGACGAGTCTAAAGAGAAAGTGATTTTTTGTAAGAACGTCACAGGCAATTCTGTCACTGTCTTCGCCGTGCAAGATGATCTACATTCATGGTTGAGTTCGATTTATCAAAATACTTCGCATCATTTTTTTCATCAATCAACCGCATTGATTGAAGGGGTCTTGAAACAATCGAATAGAAAAGAAAACCCCTTATACATTTACGTTGATCGTTTTAAGCTACATGTCCTTTCCGCTCAGAACGGCAAACTAATTTACTACAATCAATTTGCTATTAAGCAGTTTCCTGACTACGTAAAATACATCATGTTGGTGTTGAACGGATTGAATATGGACCAGCACAAAAGTGAAATTATTTTGTGGGGATACATCGGAAAAAATTCATCACACTACCAGGAGCTAGCTAAATACGTTCGTAATGTAACTTTTGGAGAGAGGTCCAATCACCTAAAGTTTAGTTACTTGTTTGATGAGGTGCAAGAGCATCATTTTTTTGACCTCTACTCGCTTCAACTGTTAAATGCCTGATGAAGCGTATCGCTCTTTTTCCTGGGTCGTTCGACCCATTCACCAAAGGTCATGAAGACATTGTATTGCGAGGCCTTGCTTTGTTTGACGAAATAATTATTGCCATCGGATACAACAGCACCAAGAGCCAGCGATACTTCCCTATTGATTTGATGACCGAAAAGATAAAAGGAACGTTCAAAAATTATCCACAGATAAAGGTTCAAACTTATTCTGAGCTTACGGCGGAGTACGCGAAAAAAAACAAGGCCAACTATTTGCTACGCGGCCTGCGAAACACTACTGACTTTGAATACGAAAATAGCATCGCCCAGATCAATAGAAATTTAAACAGTGAATTAGAATCCGTTTTTTTGATCACCTCTCCTAAATTTGCCCCCATCAATTCTTCAATTATACGCGAGGTGCATCGCTACAATGGAGACGTTTCGGCATTTCTGCCGTATCAGCTTTAGTTTTTGACTTTTTCTTTCTTGTAATATTCTTCGAACACAAACCGAATGGAACGATAAGAGTTTTCAAGCGCGTGATAAACTTCTTTTTGGGTCATCCAGCGAAGTTCTTCAATATCCTCTTCAATGGCTGGGCGACTGCGTGAATCATCCACCAATTCCATCAAATACCAGCGGGTTTTCTTGATCATGTTGTTCTTATTCATGGTGTAGGTGTGCCATGTGGTGCAAATTTTTTCTCCGATCTTCACTTCCACATTGCACTCCTCTTCTACTTCGCGAACTGCAGTCCCTCTATATTTTTCTCCACTTTCTTTTTTTCCTTTGGGCAAATCCCATTTCTTCATCCGGTAGATCATCAAGACTTTGTCTTTCTTGAGTATCAAACCGCCTGCTGCTTTCACTACTTTGAATTTCTTCTTTAAATAGGTTTTGGTCGCATCATAATCTTTCACTGTGATCCAAAGTGAAAGAAGATGCATTGGCACTTTTGAATTGATTAAGTCCAAGATCAAATCCAAATCCGCCAAGCTGGCTTCGCTTACCCACACATGGTTGATCAACTTGGCCTTCGTTACGGGCTCAGATGCAGCCTTAATCTCATAATTAATAGATCCTGGCTCCGGTGCTTCGCCAGGCTTGAGAATTTTGATGGGAATGTCGTTGACAAATAAATCCATAAGGCTACTATTGTATGCAAAAACATAAAATATTTCCATTCAACCAACCGGATGTACTATAAAAGTGAAATATTCCATGATTCATTTTAATTTGCGGCATGAGTTTGATCAAAATTGAAGAATCCACTGCCCAAACCGTAGCTGGTAAGCTACTCGAAATAGAGGCGATAAAATTGAATTATAAAAACCCTTTCACATGGAGCTCAGGCTGGAAGTCGCCTGTTTATTGCGATAACCGTCTTGCGCTCTCCTATCCAAAAATCAGAACTTATGTGAAAGAATCTCTTGCCGCAGCCATTCGCAAAAATTATCCGCAAGTGGAATGCATTGCCGGAGTGGCTACAGCTGGAATTCCACAAGGTGCATTAGTAGCTGATCTCTTGGAGCTGCCTTTTGTCTATGTTCGACCAAAACCAAAGGAACATGGCATGGGCAACCTTATTGAAGGTAAAGTGGACAAAGGAAAGAAAGCTGTGCTCGTTGAAGATTTGATTTCAACAGGAGGAAGCTCCTTGAAAGCCGCTCAAGCGATGACCGAAGCAGGTTTCAATGTGATCGGCATGGTTGCCATTTTCACGTATGGATTTGACGTTGCAGAGAAAAGTTTCGCACAAGCGAATATTCCTCTGTTGTGTCTCAGTGATTTCAATTATCTATTAACTGAAGCGGTAAGTAAAAAATATTTGGACGAAGATCAATTGAGTTATGTAAAGAGCTGGAGACTTGATCCTGGGAACTGGAAGTGAAACAAACAAACTAAATACTTTTAAAAATGGGTTAGACCGTAATTAAGGAAGATGAAAATGGAAAGGCAATGAAAACATTACCGAAAGACTTTCAACTTTCTAATCTTGACATACTTTACAGCGGAGATTTCAAGGTATTAAAATATATTGATCCATACGGTGATACAACCTTTAACTCACATATGATTACTGACTTACTTTCTGACTTGGGCAAATGCATACATACTTGAAATTCTATGGTGAATAAATCTTTGCAAATTTAAATCACCCCTCTCTCCTCAACGCCTGCAATGGCGATGTGTTGATCACTTCTCTTGAATTCAACCAGCCAATAAAAACAGTGAGGACTACCACTCCCACACTAATAATCAACAACTCAAAGTAGTTAGCCACTAATTGAACCTCAAAGAAAAATTTAGTCAGAAGCCATCCACCACCAAGCGACAACACTAAAGCAGTGATTGCACTAAACAAGCCGAGGTAGCCGTATTCGATCAAGGTGATTTTCACAATTTGACTTGT
>Ga0307509_10010723_pt1 | contig 11183 bp, 4 predicted proteins | sample 10_EM_MG_FD_202245 | JGI IMG/M metagenome (GOLD analysis project Ga0307509, IMG submission 202245) | Populus trichocarpa ectomycorrhiza microbial communities from riparian zone in the Pacific Northwest, United States - 10_EM | ecosystem: Host-associated > Plants > Roots > Unclassified | place... | reverse complement strand
AAGGGTAAATTTTCGTAGCTATCAAGTTACTATTTTATATATTTTTTATTTTATTTAAAAGACCTTAAATTTGTTGTTACTTCCGTCAGCTTCAAGAATTCACAGCACAATAACCATCTAGATGGTAGCCCAGTGGTAAGAGCTTGGGACCAAGAGGTTTGCTCCCTCTGTGGTCTCAGGTTCGAGCCCTGTGGTTGCTCATATGATGGCCACTGGGGGCTTACATGGTCGTTAACTTCAGGGCCCGTGGGATTAGTCGAGGCGCGTGCAAGCTGGCCCGGACACCCACGTTAAACTAAAAAAAAAAAAAGAATTCACAGCACAACGGTGCTTTTTTTCTTTTTTTCTTTTTTTTAACAATGCACGACAATTTCATTTGCATCATAAATAATAATATAAATAATAATATGTACTAACAATTTATTTTTTTTACACCCTTTAATAAAATCAACAAAGCCAAGATGATAAACATTTAGGTGGTGGCCCAATGATAAGAATTTGAGATCAAGAAGTTTGTTTTTTTTGTAATCTCAGGTTCGAGCCTTGTGGTTGCTCATATGATGGCCACTGGAGGCTTACATGATCGTTAACTTCAGGGCCCGTGAAATTAGTCGAGGTACACGCAAGCTGGCTCAGATACCCACATTAAACTAAAAAAAACAAAGCCAAGATGATACATTCATGCGTTCTTGGCGCTCATCACATGTTTTTTACACATAAACGGTAAACGTACGTTGTTATCTTAAGATTTTATATTTACTAGAAATGCTCTTAAATACTAATGGAGTATTTGAAAGTTTGGTAGTTTTTATTTTTTTATATTTTTAAAAGTATATTTTACTTGTAAAAAATTAATATTTTGTTTTAGTGTTTTTGATAGTTTTGATGTGTTAGTATAAAAAAAATTATTTTAATATATTTTTAAGTAAAATATATTTTAGTTAAATATGCAAGTAATTTAATAATATTTTATTATTGTGCACATTTACAAATTATATTATTCTACCAATTCTTATTAAACCGTGTTATTTTACTCTTTTTTTTTTAAAAAAAAAAAACAATCTATTAAGCAAAAATAGCCTTAGACAAGATGGAGCTACTGCTACGTACTGATAGAACTTCTGTACATTATAGATTTAAGCTCCCTTTTAAGAGCAAATGCAAATGAGGTCCAAATCTCCTTTGAGACAACTTGATTTAGGGAGCTCGGTCCCTTCGATCATGCTAGTGCATCGAGCTCTCCCTGTCAGAGGAAACTTGGAGCCATAGTTGTCTCGCATGCATTTTGGGTACCGGGGAATAAGTGAGCAGAAATGAACGATGAAGAAACTGCACTATCGCATGGTGAGCAAGATCCCCAGCTTCTCTATCAGACAAGAAACTAGCCTCTGCTATAACAAGTTAAAGGGAAAATACAAGCCAAATTAATACACACCAAGACAATGCAACTTGAGCAACCTTCTTCCTCTCAGTAGGTGCTCTCGCTAGCATTCACAGACACATGTCAAACTGCATCCAGATGATCAGTGCAATATGTACATGGCTGCTGCACATTGAGTTCCAATAAATGCATAGATCTTGGATTTGACTAGCAAGTCCGTACATGACACCATAACATGCAAAGAAAAAGAAAACAAATTTCAAGACAATAGCTTGCAAAATCAACACAATTATTAGTTTGATAAAAAGGGAAAATACAATGGGTAGCAGAACGAAAATTTGGCAGTTCACCACATCTCAGAAAATGCAGTGCATGAGATGATCAATAGCTAGATTGATGCTTAATTACTTCGATGGTCAACTTATCATTTTTCCTCAAGTAATGAAACAATTTCCTCAGAAACCAACCGTTGTAGAGCACAAACTTGATGGCCTCCTATAATTGTGATACAAAAACCTTCAGAGAGAAGTCACAATAAACCGTGAGAAAACTTACCAGATTGATAAAAAATAAAAAAAAAACAGGAACCCAAAAACATGTGCAGGTGCGGTGCTGGGCACCCCCAGCACTCTTTGTGGGCAAACTTCTATCATTTTGTTTTTCTTAGCTTTTCTAACAGTTTAGATTTAGAAAAAGGAAAGTTAAAGATTTATTTTCTCATATTTTCCTTTATCCTTTCTTTTTTATTCCTAATTTTAGCATCCAAATAAAAAAGAAAATGAAGACATGGCCCATGCAGGTTTCGAACCTGCGACCTTCGCGTTATTAGCACGACGCTCTAACCAACTGAGCTAATAGGCCAGTTGACATCTCGCTTAGCTCTATTATATAAAACCATAATTAATACTAGGAATTTTGTTTAAATATCTGCCCGTCTAACGTCATTGCTGTCTAGACCTTTTGATTGCAACTATGGTATCTCTCTCTCTGGATGATTATTGGCCCCTTGTTATGCATCAATCTACCATGGAGTGGATTTGTACATGCTTAGCTATCTCAAAGTTCGAGGCTGTATATATATATATACATACATACATACTTTACACCTCAACACAACCATGAAAATCTCCAAGGGAAAACATTAAACATTAATTGATGAAGGTTCTAATCATAGCCTCTCAGTTATTGATAAAAAAAGTTGGTCATCAAAGCATTAACTCTATATATCATTGAAATTTGTTCAATTTTTTTTGCTTGTATAAATGATTTTGGCTTCTCAATATATCCTTTGGTTCTTCCAATTTTATATTTCTACCTTAGCATTTGCCAATCACAACCCCCGACGAACACAAAAAAATGAATAATACATTTGATAAATAATATGATTTTACTTTAGGGACAAAAAAAAAAACTGAAAGATTTGGCCCATGATTCTGCAGCCAAGCTAAGAGGCTACTTAAAGCGGAAAACATTCTGTAATTCAAAGATAATTATTGAATTTTAACTCCATCACTGTCTGCTATGATCAAGAGCTAGGCAGCTTTCAGGTGTCCATTGTCATCCAGTCCAGCAGTTCTAAATAATTAACGTGACAATGAGTGACCTATAGACGGGGACATCACTGGCTTCTGTAGATACTAGCTACTTTCACCATATTAAGCCTTCATCTTCATGCATACTTGGATAGCACTCGAGGTTGTGGGCATTTAGTGTCTTACACCAGTATAGAAACTTTTATAGGTGAAACCCTGATGAGGTTGCAGCCGCCATCAACATGTGGATCCAGCATGGAAAGCGTAATTATCTATGTAAGCAATTTCCTTGTTTGCATGGAGTCGGTGCAATTGAGCGCGACATGCATTACATGGGGTTATGTGCAAAAAAATGAAGATAGAAGAAGATAACGATGGAGTCCAAGAACAAACTTTAAGTTAGCCTCCAAATTATAACAAGAAGTCTCAGTTGAGTGCCGTAGTTAAAAATTTTCCCATTGAGGTTTTTTCTTTTTATGTAACATCTTTACAGAATTTCCACTTGAAATGTTAAAATTTGAAGGGAATCCATCAACGAATATGGATGGAAAACCTCAATTAAAAACTTTTCGAAACCTTAGAAATCTAATTGAGATAGGGAATTGTTCGAGTGTAGACAAAGATTTGTTTGAAGACTCGATCAAGATCCTCATCTTATGACTAAAAAGTCTACCAGTGTGAAAAAAAGAAATAACTCTTGCCGCAACACAAGAACCGCATATATTCTTATTCTTCCGCAATCTCGTTAAAGAAAGGGCTCTTTGCCACCATACAACGGCCGGGTTCATCAAATAATGAACACCAATTACATTCGCAGTGCCTAAAATTCAACCACTGATTCCGGGGACAAAGGCAAGTTGCCCTCTCCACGGGAAGGGTTAAAAATATTCTCTATAATCGTCACCGACACTAGAAAAGGAAACATGAAACATCTGTCAATTTCATTGACAAATTTAGAAGAACAACTCAGCATAACAAGTTATTAGAAACATAATTGTTTAGCAAGAAAAGGGTCACCCCACCTCCATTAACGGCTTCAAGGTGTCCACATTGCATATAATAATGCAATAACAAATGTATAATCTATGCAGGATGTGCATACTATTTTCTTGTAAATTAATGATGGGAGTATGGTGATCATATATATATATATATATATATATATTTCTTTGAAGGATTTGCTTTGTTTAGTGGAGAACATTATTCCTTGGCAGAGTAACCGAGGGGAATGTTTGTGGGACCTAACTAAGGAGACAGGAGGTGAATGCCAGTTCAAGCTAGAGCTTCTTTGTATTTAAATATACAATGGGAAAAAAAGCGGGCAAGCAATTGTCTTTCATAAAATTGGGGCAAAATGTTGTGCAAAGAGTTCAAATTGAGTGTCTAAAATAGGAAAATCTTGTAGCTAAGGATCAAATAGCATATATATATATATATATATAAGACATGAGTAAGTTTTACATTGTGTGTCAACCTACCGCAACCCTCCTCCTTGGTGGAAAGATAGAATAGGAGAAATAAGAGGATCAAAAAGCACATTCCAAAAAATAAGAGGACCAAATAGCAGGAGTGCTAGAATAATGAAGTTGAATCATTGAAAAGAAAGTGGAGTAATTCATATATTAAAAAGGGAAAAATGCAGAATTGAACCCTTGATTAGATTGATATTAGAAAGCAAGCGATAGGTGTTTTCTAAAGAAGCTTGCATTAGATCTCCTATGGGGAGAAAGTGGCATACCATGTGGAGAAATGGCTAATGGGTCATACCAAGTCGTGATCTGGTGGTTAATCTTCAGATCCTACCTTGCCTCATGAAGATTGCTTTAATGGGTGGAAGAATCTCAAAGACCAAGATAGTGTTGACAAGACCCGACACTTCAGGACCTGTTGGCAAGCAAAAAAGCAAGAGAAAGAGAGAGGAGAAACACGAAAAGTGCTGTAAAGGATTGACAGCCATCATGCCAACTCACTTCAAGCCCAAGAAAGTGAATAATCCATATGGAAAGAATCATCAATAATCATACCATAACGCAAATCCCAGTTCTTAATTAAAAATATTAACAAAACTAGTCAAATCATGTTCAACATCATCCTCATCACAGTACATGTTACACACTTAGAACACTTAGGTCCAAACTTAAGCTAGGTAGGTACCAACAAGTAACTCTTGACGTGAAACCCAAAAGAGAGAGCTAGGTAAGTACATATTCTCTTTGTTCTCAATTTAAGTGAAGCCTGTAGACTTCTTGTTCCATCTTGAAGCCGTAGCTAAAATAAGCTTCAAACATGCATCCACATTGAGTAGGAGTGAGGAAGAAGACCAAGCAAGATGAAGTCAAGAGAAGGGAGGGAAAATAAGGCTAGAGATGAAAGCAAGAGAGAGACATGGAACCCTACCTGTTAGCTAGTTTTGATTCAACATATAACAAGTCACTCACCAGGTGAAGAAAAAAAAAGGTGGGGGGAGGGGCTATATTAAGATCAAACACAAGGCTAAACATTTTTGTGACCATATCCATCATCTCTGTTAATTACCATGATCCACCACCTAACATTCCATTCCAATACCCAACTGGAGCACTATCTCTTTGCTCTCTGGTATTCTGTTCAAATTCAGTATTGCTTGGAACTTGCTGCTTCAAGTCTTCTATAGGAAACAAAAGCCTTGCACTACCACAAGTCTCGTGCACCCCTTGAGTGTTACTATACCCACTTTCAAGCCCTTCTAAAGAAAAATTCTGAGTTGACTTGAATTCTTGTAAAGGAAACCCAGTTGAAAACATGGTGTTGTTTGAATCGGATAGTGGTGGAATTGACATGAAAGCACTAAATCCTCTTGAATTCATGGCAGTACTCTTGAGAAACTCCATGGGTGAGACGTGATGATGATGATGATGAGAGGGAGATGTACTTGAAGGATTAGGGTTTTGATGGTGGGTTTTGTTGCTTTCAGTATCAAAAGGTATCTCAACAAACTCAGACAAATTACTATAATCGTCAGCTGATGGGGGGTAAGCTAGATTTAGATCTTGACCTTCATGGATCTTAGGGTTTTGAGAAGCTGAATGGGGGAGATTTGGTTGGGTCAGATCAAGAGGAAACTTCTTTGAAGCAGCTGCTCCTGCTGCTGATGTTGATGCAGTACTTGATGACCTCTTGTTCTTTCTTGAACCACCACCAACAGGAACATTTCTTAAAGACCCACCTGCAGTCCAATACCTTCTACAAGTCTTGCAAAAGTACCTTGGCTGAGAAAGACTATAGTTGTTGTAGTAACAAAATTTGGTATTAGTGGAATTGCACCTTGGACAATTCAAAGCTTGATCCTTTTGAGGCCTTGCCCTTCTCTCTAACACATCAGGCCTTGAACCTTCCATTGGATTAACAGCACCAATCCCCTGAAAGTGAAAAACCATGGACACAAAAAAGCCATAATTTCAGGATTCATACAACACAAAACAAAGCCCTCTCACAACTCTTCACTCCAAATTTGGTAGATGAATTAAGATGGAGAAAAGGAAAGTTGAGAGGAAACAAACAAGACATAGAAAACAAAAGGAGACTTGTTAACCCTTTGAGGATTACACGCAACAGGAAAAATAAAAACACTATAAAACTTTTCTAGGTGCTTTATCAGATGGTGGAGATAAAAAGAAGTGCAGTCCTCTCAACTTTCAAGAACAAAGAACACATAAATTCAAACATTAGTGGGGGCTGATGAACAGCATCATCTCATGGAGAAAAAAGTGAACTTTACATATACTACCAAGCAAGTAGTAATCAAGAAAAAAACATACATACCACCAAACCAAAAGATAAATACTATTCTAATTAGCCTTGAAAACCCCAACCCAGAAAAGGAGAAAAGGGAAAAGAACAGCATGATTGTGTGTAGAGAAAAAAGACGGTGTCTTTACCTGTGCCCACTGAGTAGCAGTATCCATGGATTAAAGAGGGGGGGAAAAGGGAGTTATGCAGTCTTTTGCTGAAGGAAAAATCAACAACTCTCACTTTCTAGCAAACTGGTCTTAAAAGCAAAAGATGGAAACACACGAGACTTGAGAGGGTATTTGTGGTGTCTTCTTGGGTTGGTGTACTCGTTGTTTACTAGCATATCAAGAAATGAGAAGGGACATTCTTGTCTTTTTCTATTCTTTCGTTATCTTAGTTTTTTTCGGTTACAAAAATGAGTGTAAAGAAAGAATAAGAAGAAAACACATGACGGCACAGTGTGAGCATAACGTGTTCGATTAGTGTTTCACAGCGAGGGAAAAGATACAGAAGCCGTGCGTAGTTGAAGAAATTATTTTTAAAAAATATATATGTTTTTAAAATAGTTTTAGTATGAATTTTTATTTTTTAAAAAATAGGATTTACAAAGAAAGATATGTAATTTCTATCTTTATTATCTTTTTTTAAAAAAATACGTGATGGCAAGTATGAGTATAATGTGTTTAATTAGTATTTCAAAACAAATTAATAAAAGAGATATTTATAGAAGATGAATTTAGTTGAAGAAATTAATATTTTTAGTTGAGTTTAGTTGAAAAATCGATACAAATACATGAAATAAATTTATATTTTTAAAACAGTTTTAAAATGAGTTTATATTCTTTTAAAATAGAATTAAAAAAAAGCAGTTTTAAAATGCATCATGATAATGATTTTATTTTATCATCTAGATCAAAATATGGACGTTATTATTTAGAGAGAATAAATCACCCATCGATATCATCATTGATCCATACTTTCTTCCGTTTCGAAAATAATATTACGTCTCACACTTTATTTATATATAAGTGTTAATTTCATAAATAGAAATATATATTTCTACGAATGAAAGTAATTAGATAAAAAAATATTACTTTGGTATATATTAAATGAGTGTTCGATAATATTTTATAGATGTTCTTAATTATAAAAGGGTTTTAGGTTAAAAAAAATATTAATTAAGAAACTCATGTTCTTACATTTTAAATGCAGACCAGGTGTACTGCCAGATAGAAACAAGGATATTTGGAGAGAAAAAACTCGAATTAATTTGGATATATATGTCTGGCCAAGTAAGATCCCCCATGTGCTGCAAGAACCAAACCCTTTCAAGATCCTAATTATTTGCGAAATTTATGTGAACACAGTTGATTTTCTTGGCATATGGTCAATGTTTATTGTTTTATGGTGTCTTTACGCGGTTGCACAGTGTGCTTTAGTGGGTAATCTCTGACCAGAGAACGAGAGAGAAAGCAACAATGATACTCTCCTCCTCCTCCTCCTCCTCCTCCTCCTGGTTACTTTTCATGAATTCTTTATTATTCTTGTTTTCTAGTGATCCCTTGATTTTCTTTAGTGAGAAAACCTGAGAGAGAAAGGGCTGATGTAGGGCGGCTTCTTCCGCATGACAGGAGTCAGCAAGTGGCAGCAGCCCTTGTAATTGGACAACATTTGTGCGGGCATTTTGTGTCTGGAAAGAGCAAGCAGAGCCCAATTCTAATTCGTCTTTGTTCCCTATGTTCTTCTGAGTAAAGGTAGGCGACCATTTTTTGTCAAAGGAATTTTGATAGAAGTCTATAAATGCATGCATGCCCTACATATTTACAAATTATGAGGCTAATATAATTGACCATTCACTACTGGGATACTTGGGAATGACTCGATCTAAAGACTTTGGGAGTCATGAAAGGGTCAAAACAATGGTTGAAACTTACCTTCTAAGTGACAAAAAATCTATGAAAAATGGCACCAAGAAGGTGCTGCTTTCCTTTTCAAACCCACCATTTTTCTTTCCCCTGCGAAAAAAACCACTACATGCTACGGGGATCGGACATGCTAGCCAGCTATTGAATGCTGAATGTGATTAATAAGCTGAGCTGTAACACTCTCTCTAGAAGCACAAGAAAATTGTAAAAGTTTAGTTTACTTTCTTTTTATTTATTTTTTCTTTTTTTTCATCATTGCTTTTTATTTAAAAGATCCTTAGTGAAATTTATTCATTCCAATATATTATATCATGATCTAATAAACTGTAAATTTAACGGGATTTAGATTGATTTGACTTATTTTTTTAATTTTTTTTATCAAATCTTATCTTTTTATATTTAATTAGTTGGGAATTAAGCTATATTATTTGGTTTTGAAAAAAATGATTTCCATACTAAATTGTAGTGATCATATTTTTTGTTTGATACATTATTTGTTTATTTGTTTATCATTTAATTTAAATAAAAATACTTTATTTAATCTAGATGACTTTTTTTATTACCTAAGCCATGATGAGTTTATATATTTCAACTCTAGCAACATAATCTAATTTGATGATTAACCGCACAAAGAGAAATTGTTTTTATGAATTTTTTAAATATAATAATTGTAGAATAATTATGATATGTCACAGTGATGAGATAACGTTGTTATAAGAAAATAATAAAAAATATAAATACATATGAAATATATGATAATAATAATAATAATGATGGTAAAAAATAAAATGATGATAAAATAATAATTTAGACGATGATAATAATAGTAATAATAATTAAATAATATATATAAATTAACCACTATATAAAAAAAATATATACAAAATTTGAAGCACTAAAATTGTTTTCAATGAATAAAATAATTTTATGGATTAATTATGATTTTACTTTATCGAGTTTTTTTACATAATGTTTTACACAAAAAAATTAAAAAATAATTATAAAAATATTTTATACTAACAAAAACGTGGTTTAAATTAAAAAATAATGCGAACTTTAAAAATTACATACATAAAGTCTTCAATGCATGGTAGCTTTTGTATCCAATTAGCTTGTTTTATAAACAAATTGATTAATTCAATCCATTTTAATTCTGTCTTAAGAAATAACGCTTAAATTTATTGGGATATCGTCAGAAAATTAGGACTCAGTTCTTTTATTTATTTATTTATTTTAACATATAAAGTAATAAAAAATAATTACTGGCGTAGTGGCGGCGGCGGCTCGAACCCCAAGCCAACTGGATAGAATATAAACGTGGTGCATACGTACATTCCAAGAAGTGGAACCCACAGAAGAAACGCCATGAAATATCGAAACGTGTCTATGAAGTCAGAGAGAGTGGGCCCTTCACAATCAGAAAAAGAGAATCTGCAGCGACCGTTTGATCTTTTGTTGATGATTTGAGGAAAGAATGGATGGTTATGTTTTAATCAACGTCATGTGATGGGAAATTTGTAGGGCCAGGAGTTGCCGATGCTCCCTGGTGCATCACACGTCATCTAAACCTCTTTTCGAGTTGGTTAATTGCCTCTTCTTAAACCTGTCGAGCAAAGTTATTAAAATTCCGGGTGATGGATTAGCCATATTAAACCCCGTTTGTCATTTTGGCTAAAATACTGTTTGTTTAAAATTTTATTTTTTTTAGATTAATTTTTTTAGTATTTTTAAATTATTTTAATGTGTTGATGTTAAAAATAAATTTTAAAAAATTAAAAAAATATATATTATTTAATACATTTTTGAGGGAAAAATATTTTAAAATGTAATTTGTTCTATATTTTCAAATAAATTATTTGATCAATTAAAATAATATTTTTTTTAAAATAAATTAAATTTCAACTTGGTTATTTTGATTGTGAATGGATCTATTAAGTTAATCAAAATTAATGGAATCTAATTTAATTTGAAACTTAACATAAATCAAGTTACATAATTAATTTGCTGGGCTAATACTATTTTTTAAGTTTTTATTTTTTTATTTTTTTAATTCCTAAAAAATTAAAGACAAATTTAGTAATAAGGTTTTCAGGAATTATTAGATGCCCTCGACCGGATTTAAAAATAGATTTTTGATGGACTGAGATGTAAATTAAATTAGTTGAATAGTTAAGTGATTAGTTTTGACTCCATTTGTTTTTAGTTTTTATTTTATTAAAAGGTTTTTTCAAATATATGTGATCATGAAATCAGTAGAAAGTAGTTAATTGTTTGAATTTATAACCACTTATAATTAATCTAGTAAAGTAATGAGAGATAGGAAAAAAATCATAAATACTCATATAAAAATGAAATCTATCATGATAATAATTAATAAATTATACTTTTATACATGGAGGATAAATAAATATTCAAGAGTGTTAAATGCTTCTTTTAGGGTAATTATTTTCAGTTTGGTTCGGTTCGGCTTTTATTAAAAAAAAGTAATCAAACCAATTAAAAAAAAAACGAAACCGGTTCAAACCGACTGGTTTTGGTTTGGTTTGGTTCGGTTTTTTAGAACAAAAACTGATT
>Ga0307509_10010722_pt1 | contig 11184 bp, 5 predicted proteins | sample 10_EM_MG_FD_202245 | JGI IMG/M metagenome (GOLD analysis project Ga0307509, IMG submission 202245) | Populus trichocarpa ectomycorrhiza microbial communities from riparian zone in the Pacific Northwest, United States - 10_EM | ecosystem: Host-associated > Plants > Roots > Unclassified | place... | reverse complement strand
TTACTATTGCTGCTTTGGTTGTGAACCTTGATCACGATGCCTGTACCGTTAGCAGACAGTCGTGCGGTATCCTTCTTTAAAAACCGTTCTATCCATAAATACAGGCCATGTAATCCGCCCCAGACCACAAAGGTCCAGTTGGCGCCATGCCAAAGCCCGCCCAACAGCATGGTAATCATTAATGCAATGTACATCCTGGTAGCTCCCTTCTTGTTGCCACCCAGGGGGATATACAGGTAATCCCTCAGCCAGGTAGATAATGTGATATGCCAGCGGCGCCAGAAATCGGTGAATCCCGCAGCAGCATAAGGGTAATTGAAATTTTGCGGCAATACAAAACCCAGGCACAGCGCCACGCCGATGGCGCAGGTGGAATAGCCCGCAAAATCGAAAAAAATCTGTCCTGAAAACGCCAATACGCCGGCCCATGCATCTACGGAAGGCACCAGGCCCGGGGTGCTGAAAACGGTATCGGCCGTTGCCGCCAGCATACTGTCGGCCACCACCACTTTCATAAAAATACCCAGGGTGAGCAGTAACAAACCATCCATCAATTGCTTTTGGGTGGCTTTGCGGGGTGTTTCAAACTGCGGTACCAATTGCGGCGGGCGAACAATAGGGCCGGCCACCAGGTGGGGAAAGAAAGTAACAAAAAGCGAAAAATCCAGTAACGACTTTACCGGCTCACTTTTGCGGTGGTACATGTCGATGGTGTAGCAGAGCGTGGTAAACGTGTAAAAAGAAATGCCCGCGGGTAAAATAATATTCGGTTTCGCCGGATGAAACTCAAACCCTATCATATTGCACAGGGAAACAAAATTATCCAGCAGAAACCCGCCATACTTAAAGAAGCACAACATGCCGAGGTTGCCAATCAGGCTGACGACCAGCAATAGTCTTTTTTTAGCTTTATTATCCTGTGCGTACAGGGCCCTGCCTACCAAATAATCCACCACGGTAGATAACCACAGCAATAAGATAAACGGCGGGTTCCAGGCCGCGTAAAAAACATAGCTGGCCAGTAAAAGATTGATCTTTTTAGTCTTCCACGCCAGGGGAAGATTGTGCAGTATCAGTATAATGACAAAGAAGACAATGAAGGTATATGAATTGAAAACCATGGTTTAGTTAGTTGTGGTATGATTAAATGCCCAGCCTTTTTCTTTTTGCAGGATGCTGATAAGGGATTGTGTGTACACCACCGAACCCGCAGGGCTCAGGTGCGAATTTTCAGGGCATACCAGCTGGCTAAGCAGGGGGTAGTCGGCAAAATAAATACCGCTGCAGCCGGTTACCGTTAATAATTTATCCCAGTATTTCGCCCGGGGGAACCCCATGTTTTCTCCCATCAAAAAGCGGCCGGAAGAAGGCGTCCTGGTAAAAATCACTTCGCCGCCACGGGCTTTGATTTTATCCACCGATGTTTTAACGGTAGTAAAAATGTCTTCCAGGTCCTTTTCCGATGTGGGGGGCGCGGCGCGCATGGCATTCCCCAGGAAATCCCAGATGCACTTTACCCGGTTTTGGAGGTTGGTATCGGCCACCATTTTGTCCTGCATATAACTTTGGCGGTTGAAGGTGGTGCGCTCAAACTCCATGGGAAACAAGGGCATGGCAAAAAATCCCGGCCGGTTGGGTATTTCCAGTTTATCTAATTCGGCGTTTAAGGAATAATTTTCCTTGTCTAAAAAAACCAGCTGCGACTCTACTACGCGGTTAAGCCCTAAGCTGGCCTTTTGTGCAGGCGTAAAATCTTTAAAATATTTAAGCCCTTTGACGGGCCGTTCGGCGAAGAACGGGTTGTTGCTGAAAAACAGGATCTCTGTAACATCCGCCACCAGGCGGCCCTTGAATTGGGGGTCGTTGGCCAGGTCCACCAAAACAGGAATGGGCGTACTGCCAATACAGGAAAGCTGAATAGCTTCTGTATGAGTTTCTTTCTCCCAGGTCGCAATATCGAGATCGTATTTCATGCGGGAGGAGCCAATGAATACAGTGGCTTTGCCGGCTGGTTGGTATATCCTGGTCCTTGCATGAGCAAACAGTGCAGGGGCATCATCATAAGAAGCATCCACTCCTTTGTGCCGGAGGAATATTTCCCAGGTAGCAACAACAGCTATTACAATTACGGCCATCAGTAAAGCTGCTTTTGGGGAAGACGGGCTGTTCATTTTTTAATGCGTATTTTGGGGGTTATTGAGTTATAAGGGTCTGTACAATGGCCGTTTTTGACAATAAACATCCTGTCCCGCACGCAACGAAATTGTTTTACGCGCAGGTAGCACATGACCATGGGTCAGTTAACGCTATATGGGCAAGGTTAATAGTAGGGGAACGGGGGGTATACGAAGAAAAACAGGGATGGGTACGGGGTTTTTCCGGGCAGTCAAATATATGTCATATTTATAATGTATGAGTGGCCTGCGTGCTAATTTTCTTAAGGATATTTTGTGTGTATTTATGGCCTTGTCAGTTTTCAGGCTTGTTTCTTCGTTTGCTTTTTTGAAAATCTTTGGGGCTCATGCCGAACTGCTTTAAAAAGTTCCTTCCAAAGTTTGTTTGCGACCGGTAACCGACCATTTCCGAGACTTCATAAATCAGCAAATCTCCGTTGGCTAATAATTCGGCGGCTTTTTTCAGGCGGGTAATGTTTACAAGCTCATTGGGTGTCAGATCGGTCAGTGATTTGATTTTACGAAATAAACTGGTACGACCTAAATTCATAAAACGGGCTAGTTTGTCTACATCCAGGTCGGCATCATCGATGTTTTTTTGAATGGTGGTATCTAATTTTTCCAGGAAAAATTCATCGGAACGTGTGTAGGCAACAGAGTTCAGCTTGGCGATAGGGGAATGCGCAAAATGTTGCTTAAGCTTTTTACGGTTGTTAAGTAAATTGGCAATCTGTGCCTGCAGCAGTTCAGGGTCAAAAGGCTTCTCAATGTAAGCATCCGCTCCTAAGCCAAGTCCTTCTATCTTCGATTGCAGTGTATTTTTCGCTGTTAATAAAACGATGGGGATATGACTGAATTCAACATCCGATTTTATAATCTGGCAGAGTTCAAAGCCGTCCATAAAAGGCATCATGACGTCGGTAACTATCAGGTCAATAGATTCCTTCTTAAGGACCTTGATGGCCTGAAGACCATCCATGGCTACCTGTACCTGATAATGCTCGCTTAGCTCGTCGGCAATAACCTCCAGCAATTCTGCATTATCCTCGACCAGCAGTATTTTCGGTTTCATATTTGAGGATTAATATCTTCACATAGTGCTGCATTGATTGGTAAGGTAAGGGTAAATACGTTCATGTTATTCTCGGGCGTATCCAATATCAGGCTGCCACCATGCAAATGAGCTAATGAGAGTGCTAATGCAAGCCCGATGCCCGTGCCGGTTTGATTTTCCATATTCCGGATGCGGAAAAATGGTTTGAAAATATCTTCTTTTAATTCGTAAGGTATGATATTTCCATCATTTTTCACTTGAAGCGTGAAGCTGTCGTCAGTTTTAAATTGGGATAGCAGGCTGATGGAAATTTTCGTGTCTGCATATTTGACCGCATTACTGAAAAGGTTATAGATGATTTTATGAAATGCATCCACGTCTATGCAGGCAAACAAGGCCTCCTGCGGAATTTCCATATGGAAGGATATGTTGTTTTGTTCCGCCAAAGTGGTAAACCCGGAACAGGCCTCGGTTATTAATTGATTGATTTCCTTTCGTTCGAAATACAATTGGAAATTCTTTAGCTCCGTTTGCCTGAAGTCCAATATCTGGCCGCTCAGCTCGATGAGCCGGTCGGTATTGCGGTCCATTATTTTCAGGCTGTTTCCTACTTCGGAGTCTAATCCCAGCTTCCTGATAACCTTTTTAAGCGGAACTTTAATCAGGGTCAGCGGCGTTTTTATTTCATGAGCGACGTTTGTAAAGAAATCAATTTTCGCCTGTAACAGCACTTTTTCATTCGTCAGTTCCATTTCAAGCATCTCTTTTTCTTTTTCGATTCTTAAAAGCTCGAAAGTCCGCTTGTTTTTCTCATTTACACGCCGATGGTAATAGCGAACCAGCATAAAAACCAGTAAGACAAAAAATATGGAATACAGGGCGTACGCCGTTGGGCTCAGCCACCACGGAGGCAGAATCGTTATAAGTAATTTCGTTTCCTTACTCCAGCCGTTGCTCGTGAAAGCTTTTACACGGAATACATAGTTTCCGGCACCCAGCTCTATAAAACTGGCCCGCCTGCTATCCTTCAGGTTAATCCAGTTATTGGTCAGGCCCTCCATCTGGTAGGCATATTCGACCATCTTCGGCGCCGAATAATTCGGTGCTGCAAAATCAATATTAAAAATGGACTGGTTATGCTGAAGCGTGATTTTGCCGGCGTATAAAATGGATTGCTTCAGCAGGGAGTCCTGATCGTCGGGGGATATCTCTTTGCCGTTTACCTGGAAATTCGTCAGGTAGATCGGTGGGATAAATGTGCTTAATTCGAAATGCCTGGGGTGAAAGCTTACCAATCCCCTGGTGCTGCCGAAATACATGGAGCCATCGGAAGTTTTAAAGGCCGAGTGATAGTTAAACTGGTCGCTGATTAACCCGTTTGAAGTGGTAAACACTTCAACCTTTCCGGATGAAGGATGAAACCTAACCAGGCCCTTGGTAGTGCTGATCCATAGATTCTTTTCCGCATCCTCCAGGAGGGATAGAATAAAATCGCTTGGAAAGCCGTTTGCCATGCCAAAACGCGTAAAGTTGCGCTCCCTTTCATTCCATTTGCACAACCCCGATTCAGTCGCGACCCAAATAGTGCCGTTGCTGTCCTCGAATATCGAGGTTACCCGGTTATTGATAAGGCTGTTGGGATTTTTTTCATCGTAGCGAAGCTGTTCTATTTTGCCGGTCGAACTATTGCGCAAGTATATGCCATACCCAAATGTGGTAGCCCATAGCTGGTTTTTCCGGTCCACGATGATTGATGTGTACCAGAACGGCGGGAATCCATTTAACGCAATAAAGTTGTTCCTTTCCTTGTTATAGGCATAAACACCGCTGGCGGTACAGATATAGATTTCACCGGATTTGTCCTGGTAAATGCTATAAATGTAATTATGTGTAAATCCGTCCTTGCCCGCTTCATAATGCATCGTGACTTTCCCGGTACGAATATCCATAACGTCCAGTCCGTGCTGATAGGTCCCAATCCATAATTTATCCCCGACTACCAGGAGGCCGGGTATGTCAAAATAGGAGATACTGCCTTTTTTGCCATCGGCTTCGAAATTCGTGAACCTGCCAGTGACAGGGTCGAACTTATTCAGGCCTGCGTCTTCGGTGCCAATCCACAGATTTCCGTACCGGTCTTGCTTGATATCTCCCACTACGTTTCCGCTCAGCGAATTCTGGCCTCGTTGGGGGAAATATTTTGTGAATACGATTTGATTGGGGAAGTAATTGATTCCACCATAATAAGTACCGATCCAGATGCCACCCTCATTGTCACGACACATGGAAGTGATGGAATTATCGTTAATGGAATAAGGGTTGTTGTAATCTTTTTTGATCTGCTGAACAGCCTGGTTTTTCCTGTCATAAATAAATAAGCCCGAGAGCGTTCCAAACCACCATTCGCCTTTTTCGGTCTCTACAAAAGTCTTAATGAATAAATTTGTATACTTACCGTCATTCAGCGCAAAATCTGTATAAGTGCAGCGAAGCGGGTCGAATATTTTAATCTCATTGTCGGACGTCCCGACAATAATATACCCGTCTGATGTGGTAGATAAGCTTTCCACCCAAAGGTGGTCGGACGACCTGGAATGACTAAATAAGTTGAAATGGGAGAAGCTGTCGTTGGTAAAGTCATATTTCTCCAGCAGGCCGTTGGATGTGCCTATCCAAAAAGAACCATCGGGGCTGTTGCAAAAGGTGGTCGCGACAAAATAAGTCTTCGTGTCATATTGCTTGATCTTGTCGGCTTCCCGGTCATACCTGCATAGTTTATAGTATGATACCAGCCAAAGATTGCCTCTTGCATCTTCATCGATTTTGTCGATAAACATATTGGATGTCGCAGCGACAAAGGAAAACTCTTCTGTAAGAGATGAGTATTTAAATAACCCTCCTTCCGTTCCAATCCATAAGATTCCCTGTTTGTCTTCATACAAACAATGGATAAAATTGCTTCCAATCGCTTTTTTATTTCCTTCTTTTTTTTTGAATACTTTAAATGAATATCCATCATAGCGATTCAGACCGTCTTTGGTTCCAAACCACATAAAACCCAGTCTATCCTGGAGACTGCAGGTAATGCTGTTATTAGACAGGCCGCTCTCTACCTCAAGATGCCTGAAATAATGAGGACTGGCATGCAGTAGGTTCGGAATAACCGTTGCAAGAAGGATTATATACAGGTATTTACAGAGTTGCAATCGCAAGCGTTTCACTTTTCAATAATCTATCTAAAATAAAATATTTGAACGCTTAAAAGTCAAAAGTGGGACTTTTTGTTGAAAGATTGGTATTTGCCGGCGAAGTAGTGCCGGAATGTTATCTTTCAGCGGATGCCTCTTTATGCCAGTACGATTGCAGCCAGCGCCCTGTACAGCCGGGAGACAGTTACAAAAGACTTCCCTTAAATATCAAAATCGATCGGCAAAATGCGAAGACGAAAAACAGGTTTATTCAAAGGGTGCGTTTTATTGATTTTCTCGTTTCCTCTTTTTTTTACGGCCCGAAGCCAGCAGCAGCAATCCAGGTATGACGCTTACCTGTTCGTTTATTTTACCGGGAACGCCAAAAGCGATGAGGCCATCCGGTTCGCGGTAAGCAGGGACGGGTATCATTTTATTGCGTTACGCGATAATAAGGCTATCCTGGGTTCCGACACGATTAGTGAGACCGGGGGGGTAAGAGATCCCCACATGCTGAGAAGTGTCGACGGGAAGACATTTTATATGGTGGCGACAGACATGATTTCCGAAAAAGGCTGGGACTCCAATCGCGGCCTGGTTTTGATGAAATCGAAAGATTTAATAAACTGGTCGCATGCAGCCATCAATATTCAAAAGAACTTCCCCGGGCAGGAGCAATTGCTGCGGGTTTGGGCGCCGCAAACCATCTACGATGAGAGCTCAAAATCATATATGGTTTACTGGGCGATGAAATATAAGGATGGCACTGATAAGATTTATTATGCGCATGCTGACAAGGATTTTACCTCGTTCACAGAGTCGCCGAAGCTATTGTATGAAAGTCCGCTGAATAAGTCAGCCATCGACGCGGATATTGTGAAAAAGGATGGCAAGTATCACCTGTTCTTTAAAACAGAGGGAAGCGGAAACGGTATCAGGCAGGCAATATCTTCCCGTCTTACACATGGGTACGAGATGCAAAATGATTATCTTCAGCAAACCGACCTGCCTGTGGAGGGTTCATGCGTTTTCAAGCTGAATTCCGGCGCCGGGTATATTTTGATGTATGACATGTACACCAGCGGCAGATACCAATTTGCGTATAGTGAAGATCTCCGGAATTTTAAAAAAGTTGCGGACGATAAGGTGTCGATGAATTTTCATCCGAGGCATGGAACAATACTGCCGATTACTTCCAAAGAGGCTTATTTGCTGGAATCGGCGTGGCTGAATGAAAGAAGTATTATTACCTGGCCCCAAAGCGGGCAGATAAAAGGAAATAATGTATCGTTTGATACGGCTACGCTGACCGCGGGCTTTATTTTAAAACCCGATGTTCCGGTTAAAGCAGTGAATCCCGGTTTTATTGAATTGCCGGGAGTAAGCATACAACCTTCGGGGAATGTTGATTTTTCCAAAGGAAAGGTAAACTATACGGTCAGGATAGGACAAAAAGCAGCGAAGACATTTAGTGTCCGGGCGGCGATTCATAATAATCCGGTCCTGGATGGGTATTATGCAGACCCCGAAGTGATGTACAGCAGGAAAACGGGGCGATTTTATATCTACCCGACCAGCGATGGATACACGGGTTGGTCTGGCAATTATTTTAAGGTATTTTCTTCGCCGGACCTTGTTCATTGGCAGGACAGCGGAAAAATCCTTCAGTTGGGAAAGGATGTCACATGGGCAAATCGTAATGCATGGGCACCGTGCATTACGGAAAAGACCATGAACGGAGACTATCGGTATTATTATTATTTCTGTGCCGCACAGAAAATAGGTGTTGCCGTTTCCGACAATCCTACGGGACCTTTTAAAGATCTGGGTCATCCTTTGATCGACCATACTCCTCCGGGTGTAAAGTCTGGTCAGCAGATAGACCCGGCCGTATTTACAGACGCCCGGACCGGGAAGAGCTATCTTTTTTGGGGCAATGGGTATATGGCGGGTGCGGAGTTAAACAATGATATGGTTAGCCTGAAGGACAGTACCATCACCGTGCTTACGCCGGATAAGACTTTCCGGGAGGGGGTGTATGTTTTCTTCCGGAAAGGTGTTTATTATTATATGTGGAGTGAAAATGATACAAGAGACGAGAATTATGATGTGCGTTACGGCATGTCAGGCGCTCCATTGAGTAAGATAAAGGTACCGGATAACAATCTTGTTATTGCAAAAAGTAAAAATGAAGGAATATTCGGTACCGGTCACAATGCTGTTTTGCAGATTCCCGGAACGGATGACTGGTATATTGTTTACCATCGCTTTAATTTTCCGAATGGAGTGCATTGGGGGGAGGCGGCAGGCTATAATCGTGAGGTTTGCATCGACAAACTGGAATTTAATTCCGATGGCACCATTAAACAGGTCATTCCGACTCACCAGGGAATTGGTGCGGTAAAGGTAAAACCATAGTTTATGAGAAAGGCGCTACGACTGACGTTTATTTGCCTGTGCGTGATCGCCTGCAAAGCGCATTCGCAGAAGACAAGTGGCGCGGGTCGTTTTGTAGCTCAACCTGTTTCTGACCGTACCATCATTTACAGCGTATCGGATACCGGTGTATCGAAACCGGTAGCCTTTGGTTTGGATTTAGCCTGGCTTAGTGAAGCAAATGTCAGGCGCGGCATCTCATATATGGGGAGACCGCAGGTGAAAATGATAAGATCTTCATTTACTCCTACCGATTCGCTTGTAAATGGTGATCTCAAGCCAAAGGAAATGGGCATTCTGCGTCAAAGATTGAACATTATAAAAAAGTGGATGGGGCCCGCCTCCATCGTTCTCAATGATGACCATCCAAGTGTAAGCCGGTGGTTTAAAAACTCCGATGGCACAGGCAATTTTGAGAGATGGGGCCAGTTGATTGATATAACCGCCAAACACCACCAGGAGCAGGGCGATACGATTATTACGGTGGAGCCTTTTAATGAACCGGATTATTCCGCTACCGGGCAGGGTACCATCGTCGATTTCTACAATATTGCCCGGGAGCTAAAAAATAACCCGAGATTCAGGCGCACGAGAATCAGCGGCGGCAATACGCTTAGCCCGGATTCTGCGCTTGCCTGGTATAACTATTTAAAAACATGGCTGGATGAAGGGAATACTCACCAACTTGCAGGAAGCTTTGATAATTATGTGAATTTCTTTCAGCAGCTGAGGAGCGAGGGTAAATATGCGACCAGCGACGAGCTGCATAATGTAATGGAGGCGATGGTAGGCGCCGAATACGGTATGCAAACGGCCATCTGGTGGGGCACCGCAGAGCTGGCCCGCGGTGAATTCTGTAAGGCAAGTGATGGAGTGAGGCTGGGTTACAGCGAGCACAGGCCTAACTGGACAGCAGCTTCGGTTTATCGGTCGCCGGCCGGCAAGGTGCAGGCATTTGGCGGAACTTCCGAACGGCAGGCTGTTTCAACTTCGTACAGGTTTGTTTCCCGGGATAGGGACGTTTATTACGATGGGTATGGTCCGCAAAGGGAATACACAATGATTTTACCCGGTGGCCACGGATACCAGCAAGGGCAAACCAACGCAGAACGGGTAGTGAATATCACCTGGGGAGAGGATATCCAGCCTGCTATTAAAGGCCGTTATATACTTGTCAATAGAAGCAACGGTAAAATCATGGAAGTAGCGGGTGGTTCTGCCAAAGCCGGTGCAAATCTTCAGGCCGGCAACTATACCGGAGCCACTTACCAGCAATGGAATGTGTTGCCTGTTCCTTCGACTATCGGCGGTGATTTCAGTTATTTTACCCTCACGATGGTACACAGCGGTAAGGCTGCGGATGTTTACAGGTATTCACTCGAAAACGGGGAAATAGTGGATGCGTGGGATAGTTCGGCCTCCTCCAATCAACAATGGTTTTTTGATTATAGCGGAGACGGATGGTTTTATATTCGAAACCGTGAAAGCGCCAAATGCCTTGAAATATCGTCCGGAGGTACCCGGATAGATCAATGGGATGTGACAGGCGCATTGAACCAACAGTGGAGACTGCTTCCTGTTGACGCGGCAATAGAGTTTGTAGCGCCCGGTTCTCCCACGGGTTTAAAGGCATCGGCAAACACGGAATCTGTGACATTGACCTGGACGGCTGGCCGGGAGCCGGATATTGCAGGGTATACCATTTTCAGGGCCGGGTCGCCGGTCGGGCCGTATAATACCATTGCCCGCAATGTTACTGGTACAGCATTTGTTGATAATGCTGCCACCTCGGGCCAGCGATATTATTACAAGATAAAAGCGGTTGACAAGTCATTAAACAGATCTCCATACACCAACATTGTATCGGCAAGCCCTACGGGAATAAAAAGCCTGGTAAGTCATTGGCCGTTTAATGGAAATACGAATGATACTTCTGTAAATCATAACCACTGCGCTACCTACGGTGCCGTCTCTTACCTTCCCGGAAAAATCGAATCTGCTGCCATTCAGCTGGATGGTCAGCGTTCCTTTGTTCAATTGCCTGCAACCATTGCCAACCATACAGCCATCACCATTGCCGCATGGATTTACTGGAACGGCGGGGGAGCGTGGCAGCGTATTTTCGACTTCGGAAACGACACATCGCAATACCTGTTTTTAACGCCGAATGCAGGCAATGGAACGCTTCGTTTTGCTATAAAAAACGGTGGCAGCGAACAACAGTTGAACGCCACACCCGTAGCCACGGGTGCCTGGACTCATATAGCCATCACAGTAGGGGCTGGCGGAGCCAGCATGTACGTGAATGGTGCATTGGTCGCGCAATCCAGCG
>Ga0307509_10010721_pt1 | contig 11184 bp, 11 predicted proteins | sample 10_EM_MG_FD_202245 | JGI IMG/M metagenome (GOLD analysis project Ga0307509, IMG submission 202245) | Populus trichocarpa ectomycorrhiza microbial communities from riparian zone in the Pacific Northwest, United States - 10_EM | ecosystem: Host-associated > Plants > Roots > Unclassified | place... | reverse complement strand
ATCCACGAGTACGCCCGGATGCGCCTTCCGTTCCGGCACGAAGCTCGGCACCGGACTGACGTGCACCTCCCAGCCGCCCCCGCGGAACCAGCAGCCGCCCCGGGCGGCCAGCACCGGCGGTTTCGCCAGCTCGGTCATGCCCAGCACCCCGGCGTAGAACGCCCGGGCGGCCTCCTCCCCGCCGGGCGGGCACAGCAGCTGGACGTGGTGCAGGTCCTCGAACGTGAACGTCATGCACCTATTTTGATCTGACCCGCTGTCCCGGCGCCTGGGCGAGCAGCTTCAGCGCGTACGGCGCATCGTGCCGCAGGTAGCGGCCGGCCAGCCGGCGCGGCTCGTTCCCCAGCCGGTGCGCCCACTCCAGCCCGGTCCGCTGCATCCAGCGCGGCGCCCGGGCCACGTCCCCGGCCACGAAGTTGACCGCCGCCCCGCAGCCGATGAACCACGCCGCCGGCAGCGCCGGCCGCAGCCTGGCGATCATCCGCTCCTGCTTCGGGTAGCCGAGCCCCACGAAGACCAGGTCCGGTTCCGCGTCGATCGCCTTGGCGCAGAATTGCTCGTACGTCGTCGGATCGTCCTCGAAACCGAAGTCCGGGCAGAGCGTTCCCGCCACGCGCAGGCCCGGGTTCTGTTGTTCCAGCCGGTCGGCCGCCCGGGCCGCGCCGTCGTTGTCCGGCGAGCCGCCGATCACGAAGATGGATCTTTTGTCGAGCGCCAAGCCCGCCGAGAGCGACCAGATCAGGCTGCTGCCGGCCACCCGCTCGGGCAGCGGGGTGCCGCCGAGCCTGCTCGCCCAGACGAGTGGCATGCCGTCCGCCACGATCAGGTCGGCGTCGTCGAGGTGCTCGCGCGCCTCGGTGTCGATCTGCGCCCGGCGCAGGATGTCGATGTTCGGTGTGATGATCCGCCCGCCCCGGCCATGGGTGAGCGCATCACGCACCACGGCCACGACCTCGGCCTCGGTGATCCGGTCGATACCCGTTCCATCCAGGTCGACCCGCTCGAAAGCCTCGATGGGCACCTGTCGCCTCCTTCACGGTGTTTGCCTCGTTATAGGAGCGAAACGAGCGAAGGTGGGCCAAAGTGGCACGGGTGTTATTTCTGGGCGGATTAGGACGTAGCGGGACAACGCTCGTCGAGCGTCTGCTCGGCGAACTTCCCGGCGTGTGCGCGCTTGGCGAGGTCGTCCACCTCTGGCAGCGCGACCTGCGCGACGACGAGCGCTGCGGCTGCGGCGCGAAGTTCTCGGCCTGCGGCTTCTGGCGCCGGGTCGGCGCGCTCGCCTTCAACGGCTGGCACAACGTCGACGTCGACCGGGTGCACTACCTGCGCGACGCGGTCGAGCGCACCCGGCACATCCCGCGCCTGGCCACCGCCGTCGAGGCCCCCGAGGAGGTGCACGAGTACGCCGAGTACTACTCCCGGATCTACTCGGCCGCCCACGAGGTCTCCGGCGCGCGGATCGTCGTGGACTCGTCCAAGCACTCGGCGCTGGCCCACGTGCTGCGCTGGTCGGGCGACCTCGACCTGCGGGTGGTGCACGTGGTGCGGGACGCGCGGGGGGTCGCGTACTCGTGGACCAAGACCGTGGACCGGCCGGAGACCGACGGCGCGCATCAGATGACCCGCTACTCCCCCGGCCGCTCGGCGCTGCTGTGGAACGCGCACAACGCCGCGTTCGGCCTGCTCGCTCGCCGCGGCGTGGCGGTGCGCCGGATCCGCTACGAGGAGTTCGTGACCGACCCGCGGGCCGCGCTCGCCGACATCGCCGCCTTCGCCGGTCTCGACGTCGGCCCGGCCGACCTGGACTTCGTGCACGACGGCGAGGCCGACCTGAAGGTGGGGCACAGCGCGGCCGGCAACCCGATGCGGTTCACCGTCGGCCGGCTGGCCCTGCGCCGGGACGACTCCTGGGTGAGCGCGCTGCCGCCGCGCCAGCGCCGCCTGGTCGGCGCGGTCTGCGCGCCGATGCTGCGGGCGTACGGCTACCCGCTGAACCCGTCTCCGGCCCTCGCCGAGGTGTCGCGATGAACTGGCCGTCGGTGGGCGTCGTCATCCCCACCCGCGACCGGCCCGAGCTCGTCCGCAAGTCGATCGCCGCGGTGCGCGAGCAGCGTTACCCCGGGGAACTGAAGATCCTGGTCGTGTACGACCAGACCGAGCCCGACTACCTGCTCGCCTCCACCGACGGCGTACGGGTGCTGGTGCTCACCAACTGGCGGGCCGCCGGGCTGGCCGGCGCCCGCAACACCGGCATCCTGGCGCTGGACACCGAGTTCGTGGCGTTCTGCGACGACGACGACCGCTGGCTGCCGGACAAGCTGCGCCGGCAGGTGGCCGCGCTGCTGGCCGAGCCGGACGCCGAGATGGCCACCTGTGCGATCGAGGTCGAGTACGAGGGCCGGTGCACGCCGAGACTGGCCGGGCGCAGCCGGGTCACGCTCGACGAGCTCGCCCGCTCCCGGATGGCGATGCTGCACTCGTCGTCGTTCCTGATCCGCCGCCAGGCGCTGGCCGCCGACGCGATCGGCCTGGTCGCCGAGGACGCGCCGGGCAGCCAGAACGAGGACTGGGACCTGCTGCTGCGGGCCGCCCGCCGGGCGCCGATCGTGCATCTCGACGAGCCGCTGGTGCGGGTGCTCTGGGGACGGACCTCGCATTACGCGTACGAGTACGCCACCAAGATCTCGTCGCTGCGGTGGATGATGCAGCGCCACCCGGAGATCAGCGGGTGCAAGCCCGGCGCGGCCCGGGTGTACGGGCAGCTGGCGTGCTGGTCGGCGGCGAGCGGCAACCGCAGTCAGGCCTGGCAGTTCAGCAAGGAGGCGGTGCGCGCGAACTGGAAGGAGCCGCGGACCGCGATCGCCCTGGCGGCCATGACCGGCGCGGTAAAGGTGGAAAATGTTCTCTCGGCGCTGCACAAACGCGGGCGAGGCATCTAACTCCCCATCCAGCCACCCCACCACCACCCTAAGACGGACTGAAGGCCGCCCTTTCCAGCACGGCCGATCGCACGGTAATGTTCGGGCGTGTTCGAAATAGTGCGGATCCAGTAATGCTGGCCCAGCAACGCCAGGCCGCCATCCTCGACCGGGTTCGCGCCGCCGGCGGCGTCCGGGTCAGCGAACTGGCCACCGAGTACGGCGTCTCCGACATGACGATCCGCCGCGACCTCGAGTCGCTGGCCGACCGTGGCCTGCTGGCGAAGGTACACGGCGGCGCCACCACGGTGAGCCCCGGCTCGGCGCACGAGCCCGGCTTCGCCGCCAAGTCCGTCCGCCAGCGCGCGGAAAAGGCGGCCATGGCGATGCACGCCGCCACCCTGGTCTCTCCCGGCGACGCGATCGCGCTCTCCGCCGGCACCACCACGGCCGGCCTCGCGCAGCGGCTGGTCGACGTGCCCTCGCTGACCGTGGTCACCAATTCGATCCCGGTCGCCGACGTCTTCTACCGCGCCGGGCGCCCCGACCAGACCGTGGTGCTCACCGGCGGCACGCGTACCCCCTCGGACGCCCTGGTCGGCCCGGTCGCCGTCGCCGCGATCGGCACGCTGCACCTGGACATGCTCTTCCTCGGCGTGCACGGGATGAGCGAGCGCGCCGGCTACACCACCCCCAACCTGATGGAGGCCGACGTGAACCGTGCCCTGGTCGAGGCGGCCGAGCGCCTGGTCGTGCTGGCCGACCACACCAAGTGGGGCACGGTCGGCATCTCCTCGATCGTCCCACTGGAGCGCGCCGACGTGCTGATCACCGACGACGGCCTGGACGAACAGGCCCGGACCCTGCTGGAAGAGACCGTGCCCGAGCTAGTGGTGGTGAGCGGTCAGTGACCTTCAAGAGCCGCCAGGCGATCCGCCTTTCCGACGGCCGCGAGCTGATCTACTTCAACGAGGAGGCGCAGGCCCACCGGGCGGGGTACCCGGACACCAGGGATCTGCCGCCCCCGCCGCCCACCTCCCAGCTGCGCTACGACCCGCTGGTCGACGAGTGGGTGGCGGTCGCCGCGCACCGGCAGACCCGGACCTTCCTGCCGCCCAGCGACGCGTGCCCGCTCTGCCCGTCGAGCCCGTCGTTCGCCGGCGAGATCCCGGCGCCCGACTACGACGTGGTGGTCTTCGAGAACCAGTTCCCGTCGTTCAGCGACCGGATCAAGCCGGACGAGGTCACGGCGCTGACCCCCCTGGTGCCGGTGCGCGCCGGGATCGGCCGGTGCGAGGTCATCTGCTTCACCAGCGACCACAACGGCTCGTTCGGCAAGCTCGCGCCGTCCCGCGTCCGTACGGTCGTCGACGTGCTCGCCGACCGCACTGCCGAGATGTCGAGGCTCACCGGCGTCGCCCAGGTCTTCCCGTTCGAGAACCGGGGCGTCGAGATCGGCGTGACCCTGCACCACCCGCACGGGCAGATCTACGCGTACCCGACCGTGCCGCCGCGCACCCAGCAGATGCTGCGGGCGGCCGGCCGCTACCGGGACCGGACCGGCGGCGACCTGTACACCGACGTGCTGGCCGCCGAGCGCGCCGCCGGGGTGCGGGTGGTCGCGTCCAACGAGCACTGGACGGCGTACGTGCCGGCGGCCTCCCGCTGGCCGTACGAGGTGCAGTTGGCCCCGCACCGCAAGGTGCCGGACATCCCGGCCCTCTCCGACGAGGAGCGGGACGCGTTCGGGCCGCTCTACCTGGACGTGCTCCGGCGTTTCGACGCGCTGTTCGGCAAGCCGATGCCGTACATCTCGGCCTGGCACCAGGCGGTGGTGGGCGAGGGGCGCGAGCTGGGCTACCTGCACCTGCAGCTGTTCAGCATCCGCCGCGCCGCCGACAAGCTGAAGTTCCTGGCCGGCTCGGAGTCCGCGATGGGCGCCTTCGTCAACGACGTCGTCCCCGAGATGGCCGCCGAGACACTTCGCTCTTTGTAAGATCACACTTGCGCTGCGTGGCCGATTCGCAGAGGGTTTGGGCATGGGATTCGCCTGGTCCAATATGTTCGTCACGCCCGAGGAGGACCCGCGCGCCGATGGCGGCTTCATCGGTGAGCGGGACACGCTGATCGGCTACCTGCGCGATCAGCGCCTGACGCTCGAGCTCAAGTGCGCCGACCTGACCGACGAGCAGCTGGCGGCCCGGTCGGTGGAGCCGTCGCCGATGTCGCTGCTCGGGCTGGTGCGGCACATGGCCGGCGTCGAGCAGAACTGGTTCCGGATCCACATGGCGGGCTTCCAGGTGCAGCGCCACTACCGCCCGGCCGACGACCGCGACTTCGACTTCCACGGCGCGGTCGCCGAGCCCGAGGTGGTGAAGGACGCGTTCGAGACGTGGCGGTTGGAGATCGCCTTCGCCGAGGACTACGTCGACTCGATCGAGGACCTCGGCTATCTCGGCGACGGCGGCCTGGCCCTGCGCGAGGTGCTCGTCCACATGATCGAGGAGTACGCCCGGCACAACGGCCACGCCGACTTCCTGCGCGAGCGCATAGACGGCCGCATCGGCCAATAAAACTTAGGGGCGGGGGGCCCGGGACAAGGCCCCCCGCAGGGAAGGGTGCTGACCGCGTCTTGACGTCCGGGGGGAACCGAGCGGCGCCCGGGACAAGGCGGCCACCGGCTTGGGCGAAGCCCTCGGCGACGCGACCAGCGTCCGTGTTTCGCTGGGAAAAACGAGAGCTGTAACCACCGGTTACGGAAATAAACATGTAATTTGCCGCATAGGCTTAAAGTCGGACAACTAGGTCGCGGTTCTCCCGGAGGAACGTGACGATCGCGTCCGGCGCCTTGGCCGGCGAGCCCGCCTCGAACGGCGGCGCCGGGTCGTACTCGATGCCCAGTTGGACGGCCATGGCGGCCTCCGGGCCGGCGATCTCGCCGAGCAGCGTCAAGGCGAGGTCGATGCCGGCCGAGACGCCGGCCGCCGTGGCGTACTTGCCGTCGAAGACCACCCGCTCGGCGGTGGGCACCGCGCCGTACTCGGTCAGATTGTCCAGGGTCATCCAGTGCGAGGTCGCCTTGCGGCCGGTCAGCAGGCCGGCCGCGCCGAGGATCAGCGAGCCCACGCAGACCGAGGTGGTCCAGGTCGAGGCGGCGTCCACGGCGCGCAGCCACTCGTGCACCGGGCCGGGCCGCAGCGGCGGCGTGAACCCGCCCGGCACCAGCACGATGTCGGCCGCGGGCGCCTCGTCCAGCGACGCGTCGGCGACCAGTGTGAGGTAGCCGGTGTCGGTGCGCACCGGGCCGGCCCGATCGGCGACGAACAGCACCTCGTTGCCGGGGAACCGGCTGAGCACCTCGTAGGGACCTACCGCGTCGAGGGCGGTCATCCGGTCGTACAGCAGGATCGTGGTTTTCATGGTTTGGCCTCTCTAGAAGCGGCGGCGGTATTCGGCCGGGGAGACGTCGAGGACCTGGAGGAAGGCGCGGCGCATGGCCTCAGGCGTGCCGTAGCCGGACCGGCGGGCCACCTCGGCCACCCCGTCGGCCGTGTCCTCCAGGAGGCGGCGGGCGGTTTCCAGGCGTACGCGATCGACATAGCGACCCGGCGGAACCCCGGTCTCGGCCGTGAACGCCCGGCTGAACTGACGCGGCGACAGGTTCGCGGCGGCGGCGAGGGCGGGCACCGAGAGGTCCGCCTCGGGGTGTTCGGCGATCAGCCGCTGCACGTCGCGCAACGGCTCGCGGTGCGCGACCTGACCGGACAGCTGGGCGCTGAACTGGGTCTGCCCGCCCGGGCGGCGCAGGAACATGACCAGCCCGCGGGCGATGGCGAGCGCGACGTCGCGGCCACGGTCCTCCTCGACCAGGGCGAGCGCGAGGTCGATGCCGGTGGTGACGCCGGCCGAGGTGGCGATCCGGCCGTCCCGTACGAAGATCGGCTCGGGATCGACGTCGACCTTGGGATGGCGGCTGCGCAGGGTGTCGCAGTACAGCCAGTGGGTGGTGGCCTTGCGGCCGTCCAGGAGGCCGGCCTCGGCGAGGAGAAAGGCGCCGGTGCAGACGGACATGACGCGCCCGGCCTGGTCGCCATGGGCACGGAGCCAGGCGACCAGGTCGGCCGGCGGCTCGCGGGTGCCCTCGCCACCCGGAATGATCAGAGTATCCGATTTATCCGATAAATCGTGATCCGGCCGGAGGCGCAATCCGCTGGATGTGCGGACTTCCACCCCGCCGACGCTGGCGGTCGTGACGCGGTAATCACCGGCGTAGGTGAAGACCTCCAGCGGACCGGTCACATCGAGGCTCTGCACCCCGTCGAAGAGCACGATCTGCACGTGGTGGTCCATGCATCGATCGTCGTGGCCCCCACCTCATGACCGCAACGACGAAGATCCCACCTTTTAGGCCGCCGAGACCGCCGGCATTACTGGGACCCCAGATCAGAGAACGGCCCGCGATCGCCCCGCCGATGAGGAGTCAGCCGATTTCCGCTGACTCCTCATCGGCGTAAAAGGGGCGATCGCCCGCGGAGCGAAGCGGAGCCAGCCAGCTCAGCTCAGCTTGCGGGCCAGATTCTCGTCCAGGGCGTTCATGAACTCGTCGGTGGTCAGCCAGGGGGCGTCGCGCGAGATCAGCAGCGCGAGGTCCTTGGTCATCTGGCCGCCCTCGACCGTCTCGACGCAGACCTGCTCGAGCGTCTCGGCGAACTGGCTTACCTCGGGGGCGCTGTCGAGCAGGCCGCGGTGCTTGAGGCCGCCGGTCCAGGCGAAGATCGACGCGATCGGGTTGGTCGACGTCTTCTCGCCCTTCTGCCACTGGCGGTAGTGCCGGGTGACCGTGCCGTGCGCGGCCTCGGCCTCCACCGTCCGGCCGTCCGGCGTCATCAGCACGCTGGTCATCAGGCCGAGCGAGCCGAAGCCCTGGGCCACGGTGTCGGACTGCACGTCACCGTCGTAGTTCTTGCAGGCCCACACATAGCCGCCCTCCCACTTGAGAGCGGCGGCGACCATGTCGTCGATCAGCCGGTGCTCGTAGGTGAGGCCGGCCGTGGCGAACTGGTCGGCGAACTCGGTCTCGAAGATCTCGGCGAACAGGTCCTTGAACCGGCCGTCGTACGCCTTCAGGATCGTGTTCTTGGTGGAGAGGTAGACCGGGTAGTTGCGGGCCAGGCCGTACCGGAACGAGGCGCGCGCGAAGTCGCGGATCGACTCGTCGAAGTTGTACATGCCCATGCCGACGCCGCCGGCCGGGAAGTCGGCCACGTGGAACTCGATCGGCGCCGAGCCGTCCGCCGGCGTGAAGGTCATGGTGAACTTGCCGGCCGACGGGGCCACGAAGTCGGTCGCCTTGTACTGGTCGCCGTGCGCGTGCCGGCCGATGATGATCGGCTTGGTCCAGCCCGGCACCAGCCTCGGCACGTTCGACATGATGATCGGCTCACGGAAGACGACGCCGCCGAGGATGTTGCGGATCGTGCCGTTCGGCGAGCGCCACATCTTCTTGAGGCCGAACTCCTCGACGCGCGCCTCGTCCGGCGTGATCGTGGCGCACTTCACGCCGACGCCGTGCCGCTTGATGGCATTGGCCGCGTCGATCGTCACCTGGTCGTCGGTCTCGTCGCGGTGCTGGATCGACAGGTCGTAGTACTCGAGGGGGACATCGAGGTAGGGCAGGATCAGCTGCTCCCGGATCTGCTTCCAGATGATCCGGGTCATCTCGTCGCCGTCGAGCTCCACGACCGGGTTTGTGACCTTGATCTTCGCCATCGACCGGCGCTCCTCTCCCGAAAATCGTGTTTAGCAGTACGAGCGTACTGCCCGACCGGAGAAGATCGTCGACCGCCCCCGACCTGGAGTTATCCACAGCTTGGCAAATGGGCACGCACGGTGACTCACGCACTCGGCAGAATCTCCCCATGCCGCTGACGCACAGAGTCGGAAAGCTCACGATCATCGCGCTCGAGGATGCCGCGGGCCCCTTCTTCCTGCCTCGCGCCGAGGCGTTCCCTGACGCGTCGGCGGCCCAGTGGGCCGCCGCCGACGCGGCCGATCCGGCCGCCGTGACCTCCGCCGGCGAGTGGTGGCTGCGCTTCCGGAGCTTCGCCATTCGGTATGGCGAGGGCCCGGTCACCCTGGTCGACGCGGGCATCGGGCCGGCCGGCTCGCTGGCCGCCGACTGGGCGCCGGTCCCCGGCCACCTGCCCGACGAGCTCGCGGCGGCCGGCATCGCCCCGCCCGAGGTCACCGCGATCGTCCTGACCCACCTGCACAACGACCACATGGGCTGGGCCGTCCCGCGCGATTCCCCGTTCACCGCCGCCCGAGTGGTGGTGCAGCAGGCGGATGTCGATCTCTACAAGGCAAACCGCGACCAGGCCGGGCAGTACGACTTGCTGATCGAGCCGCTGCTGGCCCAGGGCCGCCTTCACGTGGTGGCCGGCGACGCGCCGGTGGCCCCGGGCATCCGCATCGTGGCGACGCCGGGCCACACACCCGGCCACCAGTCGGTGCTGGCCGAGGATGGCGACGAGAGCCTGCTGGTCGCGGGTGACCTGGCCGTCCACATGATTCAGCTGCTCGACCCCGATGTGGCGTATGCGAGCGACATGGACCCCGATCAGGCCCGCGCCACCCGCCGACGAGTCGTCGAGGAGGTGATCGCGAGAGGCACGACGCTGGCCGTCTCCCACCTGGGCACGGCGTTCCGGCGTCTATAGGTCGAGGCGTCGCCAGTCGTGGGCGCCGCGCCAGTCGTTGCCGGCGCGGAAGCCCTGCAGGAAGCGGACAGCCTCGTCCGGGTCGGTGGTGTCGGCGCGGAGGTGCTCGCCCGCCGGGCCGTCGCGGTGTTCGAGGGCGTAGGCGCCGGGGCCGGCGCCCGCCTTCGGACCGGTGCCGACCTGGGCGTAGACGCCGTCCGAGCGCTGCAACAGGGTGTAGAAGCGGTCCTCGTTGAGATTGCGCACGACCCGCTCGATCTGTTCCGGGCCGGGGTTGGGCACCGGTATGCCGGCGAGCGAGTTTGCCGTGGAGAGCTCGAACCGCAGGGCCGGCGGCGCGGGCACCTCGGACGGTTCGGCGTCGGGTGCGCGTTCGCGTACCACGGCGAACGCCTCGGCGTACTCCGCACGACCGGGCGTACCGGGCGGATACGCCTGGTTGAGGATGCTCAGCGCCTTTCCCGGCTCGCCCAGCGCGAGCTCGGCGGCCGCCACGACGACCGCGTAGTTACCTGTTCCGCCGGGGCGCGCCGTCGCCAGCCAGGCCGCCCGCTTGGCCTCGGCGAAGGCCGCCACGCTCGCCCGATCGTCCAGGTAGGACACCATCGGGTCGATCAGGAAGGGATCGACCTCCGGCGCGAGCGCCGCCAGCCCTTCCCGCGACTCGAAGGTCCACATCGGGGCCTTCGGGTCGAGCGTGTCCAGCAGGCCCATGTCGACCACGTTCGCCTTGCCGAAACCGCCCGCGGCCGAGCCCAGCAGCCGGATCGCCAGCTTCGCGACCGAGGGGAACGCCACCGTGGCCCGCAGCGACAGGTGGATGCCCTCGGCCCGCCGCTCCAGGTCGAGGTGGAGGCGCTGCCGGCCGCCGTCGGCCACCTTGCGGACGTATTCCAGCCCGGTGGCCGACCGGCCGAAGCCCCGGGCGCCAAGAGGCTCGTCCCACCGGTCGGCGGCCACCTCGCGGACCCATTCGGCGGCCGTCGCACGGAGAGTTGTCATACGAACCTCACGGCACCTTGATCTCTTGGACGCCGACGACCTTGTACTGGCCAGCGTACTTGCCCACGGTCGTCGGGTGGTTGCCCGCCTGCACCCAGTCGTCGAACGACCGCTGCGCGGGGCCACGGGTCGCCGTGCCGCTCTTCACCTCGATGCCGATGATCTCGCCGTTGCCCAGGTCGATCGCGCAGTCGTAGTAGCGCAGCTGGTTGCCGTTGCCGCGGGTCGCCACCTGGCTGCGGATCACGTTGTGGCCCTCGGCGGCGAGGTCGTCCATGACCTGTTTCTCGGCCGCGGCGCCGACCCGGGCGCCGTTGCTGCTCGCGAAGTGGCCGGCCGCGTCCCGGATCGAGCCGTCCGGGTACTGGTACAGCCCGTCGCCGAGGTCGATGGCCAGGCAGCTGACGTTGTGCACCAGGATCGCGTGGTCGCCGGCGAACACGTAGAACGTGTGCGCGTCCTCGACCGTCAGGTCGTACATGTCCCGGCCGCCGGGCACCGGCAAAACCGAGGCAACGGTGACCGGCGCGCCGTCATCGGAT
>Ga0307509_10010720_pt1 | contig 11185 bp, 8 predicted proteins | sample 10_EM_MG_FD_202245 | JGI IMG/M metagenome (GOLD analysis project Ga0307509, IMG submission 202245) | Populus trichocarpa ectomycorrhiza microbial communities from riparian zone in the Pacific Northwest, United States - 10_EM | ecosystem: Host-associated > Plants > Roots > Unclassified | place... | reverse complement strand
ACATGCCGGAACATCGCCGCATAGTCCCGCGCGGTGTACCCGGACCCGGCCCTCGGCCGCACGTCGTTCTCGCCCTCGTGATGGACGGCGAGGAAGAACTGCTCGGGGAACGTCTGCCGGATGTGCACGGCGAGCCGATCGAGGAACGCGTCGGTGCGCTTGTCGCCCCGGGCGATCGCCGCCCAGGAGGCCGCCTCGGGCTTCCAGTTGAGGAACAGGATGCGGTGCCGGCCGGGCTGGCGGGCGATCGCGATCTCCTGCGGCGTCGGGAACAGCTGCCGGATCCCGCCGTGGTACGCGTGGTAGATCGCCTGCGTACGCCCGGTCTTGCGCTCGAACTCGGCGAGCGCGGACGCGCCGCGGCGCTCGGTGTGCGCGCCGGGCGCGACGCCCCAGAGGATGCCGCAGGTAGGCACGAGCTTCCGCCCGGTGCGGCAGCCGGCCTGCCGAGCGACCGCAGCCGGTCGAGCGGGCGGCGCGGTATATGCCGCGTCGGAGGTGACTTGCGTCGCCGACGGGGTAGAGGGACGGGCGGATGTTCGGGCCGGCGACGGGCGAGTCGTGAAACCGGGCAGCCGGCCACTGAGGACGGGACTCTCCGGCGCCGCGAGCACCGGCAGCGACACGGTCGGGTCGCCGACCGCGCCGAGCGGCAGGCCGAGCTGATCGACCCCGCCGGTCCAGGCCCAGGCGAGGGTGGTCGCGACGGAGAGGACGAAGGCCGCCGGTACGGCGGCGAGGTGTACAAGCCGGAAGCGGCGCGGGCGTCGACTCACGAGGAGCCAGTATTGTGATGAAGATCCGATTTGTCCAATACCCGACGCGGATTAATCGGACAAAGAGGTTCAGCGGAGACCCGTCTCGACCGCGATCGGGCGGGCTGCGAAACTGTCCCCTAATCGGCCGCAAGGGGATGCGAAGGTGAATGGTTCGGTGCTTCCCGAGGACGTGTTGCGCGACGCCCCCTCATACACACCCCACGCGCACGAGCTCGCGGATCTCGAACTGCTGCTCTCCGGGGCATATGCGCCGCTCACCGGGTTTCTGGGCCGCGCCGATCTGAACTCGCTGCGCCGCCGCGGCCGGCTCGCCGACGGCACGGTGTGGCCGGCCCCGGTCACCCTCGAGGTGCCCGTCGAGCTGGCGAGCGACCTGGTGCTCGAGGACCCGCTGCACCGCACGATCGTCCTGACCGACCCGGAGGGCGCGCCGGTGGCCGCGCTCGAGGTCACCGACGCCTGGTCGACCGGCGAGCGGACGTACGGCGTGGGCGGCACGGTACGCCGGATGGGCGACGGCGGGCACGGCCCGTTCCAGCGGCTGCGGCGTACCCCGGCCGAGGTCAGGGCCCTGCTGCCGCCCGGCCGGGTGCTCGGCGTGATCGCCGACCGGCCGCTGCACCGCCCGCAGCTGGCCCAGATCGCGCACGCGGCCCGCACCCTCGCCGCCCACCTGCTGATCCTCGTCCCGGTGAGCGGCCCCGGACCGGATGGCCTGCCGCCCGAGGCGCTGGTCCGGGCGGTCTTCGCGGCCCGCGACCGGATGCCGCCGGCCACGATCGTCGCCGTTCCGCTGCTGAACCGCGGCGACGAGATGCGCGACGCGTTGCTGCGGGCGCGCGTGGCCGGGGCGTACGGCGTCACGCATGTGCTCTCCACCGGCGAGATGCTCGCCGGCGGGGGCCTGCGGGTGCTGGTGCCGCGCGAGCTCGCCTACGACAACCGCGACGGCCAGTGGCGCTGGCGGGACGACATCCCGCCGCGCAACCGCCGGCTCGCGATGACCGCCGCCGAGATCAACGACGTGCTGGACCGCGGCTTCCCGCTGCCCGAGTGGCACACCCCGCCCGCGGTGGCCAAGGAGCTGGCCCGGGCCCGGCCGCCGCGCCGGCACCGCGGCCTGGTGGTGTTCTTCACCGGGTTCTCCGGCTCGGGCAAGTCGACCATCGCCCGCGGTCTGGCCGACTCGCTGCGCGAGTCCGGCGAGCGCACGATCACCCTGCTGGACGGGGACGTGGTCCGGCGCGAGCTCTCCGCGGGGCTGGGCTTCTCCAAGGCCGACCGAGACCGCAACGTACGCCGGATCGGCTGGGTCGCGGCGGAGGTGGGCCGGCATCGGGGCATGGCGGTGGCCTGCCCGATCGCGCCCTACGAGTCGGCCCGCGCCGCCGTGCGCCGGATGGCCCGGGACGCCGGCGCCGGCTTCCTCCTGGTCCACGTGAACACCCCGCTCGAGGTCTGCGAGCAACGCGACCGCAAGGGTTTGTACGCCCGGGCGCGGGCCGGCCAGCTGCGCGGCATGACCGGCATCGACGACCCCTACGAGGAACCGGCGAACGCCGAGCTGACCATCGACACCACCACCATCACCGTGCCGGAGGCGATCGAGCTGGTGCTCGCCTACCTCGTCGAGAACGGCTGGATCGAGCCGAAGCTCACGTAACGAAGGCGGGAGTCGGCCGTTTACCCCCCAGGGGGCAAAATGCCCGATCTCACTCCACCCCCGAAAGGGCCGCCGACCGATGGAAGCCTCTCGCCCCGCCGACGTCTCGCACTATTTCGGCATTTTCCGCCGTCATTGGTGGATCGCGCTGATCGCGACGGGCGCGGGTCTAGGGGCAGGCGTCGCGCTGACCAAGGCGCTGCCCAAGACCTACGAGTCGTCGGCCTCCGTCCTGGTGCAGGCGCTCGACCAGGACACCAACGCGGCGGGTGGGCGCACCAAGGGCGCGGTCAACCTGGACACCGAGGCCCAGCTGGTGCGCTCGGGCGCGGTGGCCACCGGGGCGGCCAAGCTGCTGCGGACCACGCGCTCGCCGGTCGACCTGGCCAAGGACGTCTCGGTCGAGGTGCCGGCCAACACCACCGTTCTGGTGATCACCTTCCAGGCCGGGACGCCGCCGGACGCGCAGTCCGGGGCACACGCGTTCGCCGAGGCCTACCTGCAGAACCGGCAGGACACCGCGCAGAGCGGGCTGGACCAGCAGATCAAGACGCTGACCGCGAAGGTCAAGCAGCTCACCACCACGCTGACCGGGATCAACAGCCGGCTGGCCAACGCGGCCAAGGGCAGCCCGGACCAGAGCAACCTGCTGAGCCTGCGGAGCAACTCGCAGAACCAGCTGAACGGGCTGACCGGCCGGCTGAACGAGCTGACCACCACCACGGTCGGCGCCGGCGACATCATCAGCGACGCCCGCCTGCCCGACACCCCGACCAGCCCGAACCCGATGGTCAACCTGGCCACCGGCGGCATGGTCGGGCTGCTGCTGGGGGTGGCGCTGGCGTTCCTGCGGGAGCGGTTCGACCGGCGGTTGCGCTCCGCGGCCGACGTGCGCGACCGGGGCCAGGTGCACGTGCTGGCCGCCCTGGACGAGCGCACCACCCCGCACTTCGACGACGTGCTCCAGCCGTACGGGGCCGGCGGCCGCGTCTTCAACCGGCTGCGCAACGAGATCCTGGCGACGCTGAGCCCGAGCGACCAGGTGATCGTGGTGACCGGGACGAGCCGCGGGTCGGCCGCGACCCTGGTGGCCGCGAACCTGGCCGCCGCGCTGGCCCGTACCGGGAGCGACGTCGTGCTGATCGGCGCCCACCTGCCGGAGAGCGTGGTGGATGTGGCGCCGCTGGCCCGGATGCTCGGCGTCTCCGCCGTGCCCGGCCTCTCCGACCTGCTGGCCGGGCGGGTCGGCCTGGCCCGGGCGCTGCAGCGCACCCCGCGCATCCCCTCGCTGCGGGTGATCACCACGGGCGGCGCCGCCACCGCGGCCGGCCTGATGCAGTCGCAGCGGCTCAAGGACACCCTGGAGGCGCTGCGCCGGCAGGGCGGCTACGTGGTGATCGAGGCCCCGTCCACCAGCAGCAGCGCCGACGCGCAGGGGCTGGCCAGCCTGGCCGACGCCGCCCTGCTCGCGGTCGAGCTGCGCAAGTCGCGCCGGCCGGCCCTGCTGGACGCGGCCGAGCAGTTGCAGCGGGTCGGCACCCCGCTGCTGGGCGCCGTGGTCCTCCCCCGGCTCGCCAACCTGCGGGGCGGCGCGCCGAACGGCCCGGCGGTGACGCTGTCGGCGGCCGAGCGGGACAGCAAGGCGGCCCGGCTGGACGGCCCGGTCTCGGACTCCGACCTGACCCAGCCGATGCGCTTCCCGACCAACACCATGTCGGCGGCGGAGAAGGCCAAGGCCGCCGCCCTCGCGGCCGAGAAGACCGCGGAGAAGCCGCAGGTCCGCCCCCGCACCGCGGACGCGGCCGACGAGATCACCGCGGTGATCGACATGTCCGGGATGGTCAAGGACGGCGACGGTAAATGACGCCGGCCGCCACGGCCGCCACGGATACCGGACGGACCGGCGGCCCCGCTCACGGCGCACGGAAACCCCTGACCCTGCCGGCCTGGCCGGTGGCGGGCCTCCTGGCGCTCTATCCGCTGTGGTGGGCGCTCGGGCTCGGTGTGCTGATCTTCGCGGTCATGGCCGTGCCCATGCTGTTCCTGCTGCTGCGACGCCGGGCGGCCGGCCGCGCGCTGCGCCTGCCGCCCGGCTTTCTCTGGTGGGCGTTGTTCCTGATCGCGGTGGTGGTGAGCCTCGGCGCGCTGGGCGTCGACCCGCCCGGCACGATCGCCGAGCACGCCACCGGCCGGCTGCCCGGTGCGGCCTACAAGCTCGTCATGTACGCGGCGCTGACCGTCCTGCTGCTGTACGCCGGCAACCTGACCGAGGCCGAGTTGCCGAAGCGGCGCCTGGTGAAGTACCTGGGCTGGCTGTTCGTGGTGACGGTGGCCGGCGGCCTGCTCGGCATGGTGGCCGGGCATTTCCAGTTCACCTCGCCGGTCGAGATGCTGCTGCCGGGCAGCGTGCGGGGCAAGGGCTTCGTGCAGTCGCTGGTGCACCCGTACGCCGCGCAGATCATGGACCTGGTCGGCGGGGACAAGCCGCGCCCGGCCGCGCCCTGGGGATACACCAACACCTGGGGCAACAACTTCTGCCTGCTGGCCGGCTGGCTGGTGGTGGCGGCGGGGCAGAGCCGGAAGCGATCGGTCAAGCTCTGGGCGATCGTCTGCCTGCTGGTCTCGATCGCGCCGGCCGTGGTCTCGCTCAACCGGGGCCTGTGGATCGGGCTGGGCCTGCTCTGCGGTTACGTCGCCGCCCGGTACCTGCTGGCCGGCAAGATGTGGATCATCGGGCTGCTCGCGGTGGCCGCCGCCCTGCTCGGCACGGCGCTGATGGTCACCCCGCTCGGCGACGTGGTCGGCGCCCGGCTGGACAACGGCAAGTCCAACGGCGTCCGCTCGTTCCTGGTCGACCGGGCGATGGACGGCATCGGCGGCTCGCCGATCGTCGGTTACGGCGGCACCCGGAACACGGCCGGCGGCCGGCAGTCGATCGCCGTCGGCGAGACGTCGAGCTGCGAGCGCTGCGGGAACTTCACCGTCGGCGGGAACGGCCAGCTGTGGCAGTTGCTCTACTCGCACGGCATCGCCGGCACGGTCGGTTACCTGGGCTTTTTCACGTACGCCCTCTGGCGTTTCCGCCGGGATCGCAGCGCGATCGGCGTCGCCGGGAGCGCCGCGCTGGTCACCTCGTTCTCCGCGATGTTCTGGTACAACTCGCTGGTCACCCCCCTGGCCTTCATGGTTCTGGCCGTTGCGCTGCTCTGGCGCAACTCATTAGAGGGGGACAAGACATGAGTCCGGTGAAGACCGCGCCCGCCGAGCTGACCGCCGGCGACGCGGCGCTGCGCACCCAGTACCTGAACGAGGTGCTCGACCTGCTCTACCCGTGGCCCTGCCGCACGGACGGCTCGCCCGGCACCCCGATCGCCGAGTACCTGGTCGTCCCGGACGCGCGCCGCCCCCGCCTGCTGGTCCCGTCCGCCTCCCGCCGGGTGGCCGCCGCCGCCGTCCGCCGGTACGCCGAGCCGCAGTCCCGGGCCGGCCGGCTGAAGCGGGACGCGGTGGTCGCGGCGGTCCGCACCGGCGCGTCCGCGGTGCTGCTGCGCGACCGGATCCGGGTCACCGGCCCGTTCTCCTCGAGCATCGACGGCTACCTGAGCGAACAGCTCGGCCGGGAGCTGTCGGTCAGCGTCCACATCGGACCGGCGCGGGCCAACCGCAAGCCGGTGCTGCAGCTGATCGGCCCGGAGGGCGACACGTTCGGCTTCGGCAAGCTCGGCACCGGCCCGCTCACCCGCGCCCTGGTGCGGGCCGAGACGGCCGCGCTGACCGCGCTCGGCGGCAGCGGCCTGACCAAGCTGGTCGTGCCGCGGGTGCTGCACGCGAGCGAGTGGCGTGGGCTGGCGGTGCTGGTCCAGTCGGCGCTGCCGGTCTGGCTGCCGCGCGCGCCGCTGACCCAGCGCCGGCTGGTCGCCGCGATGCTCGACGTCGCCGGTTCCCGCGGCTACACCACCGGGCCGCTGGACTCCAGCGGGTACTGGCAGGAACTGCGCGGCCGGCTGGCCGGGGTGAGCGATCGGCCCGAGGGCGCCGGCCTCGGCTCGGCGGCCGAGCTGCTGGTCAAGCACGCCGGCGACACCGTCTTCCGGTACGGGGCGTGGCACGGCGACTGGGCGCCCTGGAACATGGCGAACCTCGCCGACGGGCTGCTGGTCTGGGACTGGGAGCGGTTCGCCACCGGCGTGCCGATGGGCTTCGACGCCATGCACCACGAGCTCCAGCGGCGCATCCAGGCGACCGAGGACGCCACCGACGCGGTCGAGCAGACCGTGCGCCGGGCCGGCGAGCTGCTGGCGCCGTTCGGGGTGCCGGCGGCCGGCCGGCCGGTGACCGCGCTGCTCTACCTGGTCGACCTGGCCGCCCGCTATCTGACCGATCGCCAGGCCGAGGCCGGCGCTCGCCTGGGCGTGCTGGGCACCTGGCTGCTGCCGGTGCTCATCCGCCGGGTCGAGGAGCTCTGAGGAGAGCACGATGGACGTACGCAACCTGCCGGCCCCGATGAAGCGGGTCGTGCATCTGGGCACCCGGTCGTACGGCCGGCTCACCGCGCCGGGCCGGATGACCCCGTCCTTCCTCATCTGTGGCGGCCAGCGCTGCGGGACGACCTCGATGTACCGGGCGCTGGCCGCGCACCCGGTGGTGCTCAAGGCCGTGCTGCACAAGGGCGTGCACTACTTCGACACCTCGTACGACCGCGGGCTGGCCTGGTACAAGGCGCACTTCCCGCTGGTGCGCAGCGCCGACAAGGTCAGCGAGCGGTACCGCGTGGCGGCACAGACCTTCGAGTCGAGCCCGTACTACATGTACCACCCGCAGGCGGCCGCCCGGATCGCCCTGGACCTGCCCGGCGCACGCCTGCTGGTGCTGGTGCGCGACCCGGTCGAGCGGGCGTACTCGCAGCATCACCACGAGGTGGCCCGCGGCTTCGAGACCGAGCGGGACTTCGGGGCGGCGCTCGCCCTCGAGCCGGCCCGGCTGCACCGGCAGGAGGAGCGGCTGGCCGCCGACCCGTCGTACTACAGCTTCGCCCACCAGCACCACGCCTACCGGGCGCGCGGCGAGTACGCCCGCTACCTGGGAGTGGTGGCGCAGCACGTCGGCCGGGAGCGGATCCACGTGGTGGAGAGCGAGCGGTTCTTCACCGAGCCGGAGGACGTGTACGACGAGGTCTGCTCGTTCCTCGGCCTGCCCACCTACCTGGAACGGCCGCCGTTCGAACGGCACAACGCCCGCCCCCGGCAGGCCGACATGGACCCCGGGCTGCGTCGCGAGCTGACCGACCACTACCAGTCGCACGACGACGCGCTGTCCCGCTGGCTCGGCCGGACGCCGGTCTGGCGCCGCACATGACGGCCCGTCCAACCACCCCGCCGCCGCCCTTGACGAGACTGAAGGCAGATTTATTAGAAAAAAAAGGTACGAAGGCCGTCGCCCGCGGTGGCCTGGCCAACATGGTCGGCTCGGCGCTCGCCGGCGGCACCGGCTTCGCGGTCACCTGGATCGTCGCGCGCTCGCTGGGCCCCGATCAGGCCGGCGCGTTCTTCGCGTCCACCGCCGCGTTCGTGCTGGCCGGCGGCCTGGCGAAGCTCGGCACCCAGACCGGCCTGGTCTACTGGCCGGCCCGGCTGCGGGCCACCGGCCGCACCGAACTGCTCGGCGCCTGCCTGCGCACCGGGCTGGCACCGGTGATCGGCATGTCGCTGCTGCTGGCGGCGGGGATGTGGCTGGCCGCGCCGGCGATCGCCCGCGCCACCGCGCACCAGGCGGCGGCCGTGGTCGGCACGCACACCGCCGGGCTGCGGGTGCTGGCCCTGTTCATGCCGCTGCAGGCGCTGACCGACGCGCTGCTCACGGCGACCCGCGGCTACCGGGCGATGCGCCCGACCGTGCTCTACGACCGCATCCTCCGCAGTGCGCTGCAGTTGCTGCTGGTGGCCGCGGCCGGGATCGCCGCACTGTGGACCGCCGCCTCGTTCGAAAGCTCAAGCCTGCCGATGTTCGCGTTCGCGTGGGCGGCCCCCTATCTGCCGGTGACGGTGCTTTCGGCGTACGCCATCCGCAAGCTTTATCTCGCGAGCAAACCGCCTGGGGTGACCACCCGCCGGGTCGAACGGCGCGAATTGCGCCGGGATTTCTGGCGCTTCACCGGGCCACGCGCGCTCGCCAGCGTCGCCCAGCTCGCGCTGCAACGGGTGGACGTGCTGCTGGTGGCGGCGCTCGGCGGTCTGGCGCCGGCCGCCGTCTACGCGGTGGCCGGGCGATTTGTTGTGCTTATTCAGTTCGCCAACCAGGGCATCTCCCAATCGGTGCAGCCGCGGCTCGCCGAGGCGCTGGCCACCGGCGACCGGGCGCACGCCAACCACCTCTACCAGACCGCGACCGGCTGGCTGGTGCTGGTCACCTGGCCGATCAACCTGCTGGTGATCCAGCTCGCGCCGCTCTACCTGCGGCTGTTCGGCGCCGGGTACACCACCGGGCGGACCGTCGTGGTCATCCTGGCGAGCGCGATGCTGGTCGCGACCGGCTGCGGCATGGTCGACATGGTGCTGGCGATGGCCGGGCGGACCTCGTGGAACCTGGTCAACGTGCTGATCGCGCTGGGCGTCACGATCGGCCTCGACATGCTGCTCGTCCCCCGGCTCGGGGCGCTCGGCGCGGCGATCGGGCTGGCCTGCGCGATGGTCGCGAACAACGTGCTGCCGCTCCTTCAGGTCGGCCGCGCCGTCGGCCTGCACCCCTTCGGCCGGGGCACCCGGGCCGCCGCGCTGCTGTCGCTGGCCTGCTTCGGCGCGCTACCCCTGCTGGCCGGCCACGCCGGTCTCGCTCTCGCCGTACCGGCCTTCCTGGCGGGGGTCTGGCTGCTGCGCGGCCGGCTCGCGCTGGAGGCGTTCACAACCACACGGAGGACCCGATGAGCACGGATTACACCAAGGTGTTCCAGGACACCGAGGCGGTCGAGAAGTACGAGAACATCACGTACGCGCCGGACAGCTACGCGTCGCAGATCAACCAACGGCAGCGCGACTACCTGCGCACGCTGGTCCGGCGCGAGTTCGGCCCGCGCGCGCCGGTGCAGCACGACTTCGCCTGCGGCACCGGCCGGGCCATCCGCACGCTGCACGGCCTGGTCCGGGAGGCGCACGGGTACGACACGTCGGCCGCGATGATGGTCAAGGCCGCCGACGTCGGCTCGCACGCGCACTGGCACCAGGTCGCCGCGGACGGCCCGGCGCCGTCCCCGGTCGAGGCCGGCTTCCCGGCGATCGTGACCATGTTCCGGCTGCTGCTCAATGTGGACGAGGCGATCCGCGACCGGGCGCTGGCGTTCGCCGCGAAGGCGCTGCCCGAACCGATGTCCGGCGTGCTGGTGGTGGAGAACCACGGCAACGCCGGCTCGCTGCGCCACCTGCGGGCCCGGCGGCACCGCGGCGACCGGTGGTTCGCCGAGCTCTCCCACGACCAGGTGGAGTCGCTGCTCGGACGGCACGGCTTCGAGATCGTCGAGCGCCGCGGCTTCTCGATGATCACGCCGTCGCTGCACGGCAGCGCGCTGGTCCGGGCGGCCGACGCCGCGGTGCGCCAGCTGCCCGGCAGCGACGGCTATGCGGTGAACGTTCTCTACACCGCGCGGCGCGCCCATGCGTAAGGTTTTTATTGCTTTTGTCAGTTTTTTGGTGCTGACTGGCTGCTCTTCCGGCGTCAAGCCGGACAGACCGCCACCGCCGCCGGATCTGTCCGGAAAGCCGGCCGCGATCGCCGTCAACCCCGGCCCCTTCGACAGCGGGCCGGTCGACGCCCCGCGCGCGGGAGCCCTCGTCGGGGCGTGGATCAAGCCGGAGCAGCTGACCCACGTGGGCCGGCTGGCCGCGGTCGACACCCTGGAGAACGACCTCGGCCGGCGGCTCAGCATCATCAACACGTACCGCCGCTTCGAGCAGCCGGTCGGCACCGCCTCGGACAAGGAGTTCCTCGCCGACGGCGCGACCCTGATGATCAGCTGGGCCACCGGCGACAACCGGTCCATCCTGGACGGCGAGTACGACGACCTGATCCGCAAGCAGGCGGTCGCGATCCGGAAGATCCATCGGCCGGTTCTGCTGCGGATGCGCTGGGAGATGGACCGGCCCAACCTGCGGCCCACCATGTGGTCGGCCGGCGACTACATCGCCGCCTGGAAGTACGTGCGGGCGATCTTCCGTGAGGAGCGCGCGGACAACGTCTCCTGGGTCTGGTGCCCGACCGCCGAGGGGTTCATCCGCGGCGACGCGCAGGGCTTCTACCCGGGCGACGACCAGGTCGACTGGACCTGCGTGGACGTCTACGCCGGCGAGACGTTCGAGCCGATCGGGCAGCTCATGGCCCCGTTCCTGCGGTTCGCGGCGCAGCACCCCAAGCCGATCATCATCGGCGAGTTCGGGGTGGCCAAGGCGTGGGGGTCCCAGCGCCGGGCGGCCTGGCTGACGGACGCCGAGCGGACCTTCAAGGCCAATCCGCAGATCAAGGCGGTCGCCTACTTCGAGTCCGACCCCGAGGGGAACGGCCCGACCAAACAGTTCCAGCTGACCGGCGACAAACCGGCGTTCAAGGCCTTCCAGTCGCTGGTCCACGACCGGTATTTCAATCCCTGACCTCTTCCAGGAATTCCAGCCGGTTGCCGTGCGCGTCGTGCGCGTAGAGCCGCCGGTGACCCGGAAAGTGCGGATCCCACTCGACCGGGTGACCGGCGGCCGCCAACCGC
>Ga0307509_10010719_pt1 | contig 11185 bp, 13 predicted proteins | sample 10_EM_MG_FD_202245 | JGI IMG/M metagenome (GOLD analysis project Ga0307509, IMG submission 202245) | Populus trichocarpa ectomycorrhiza microbial communities from riparian zone in the Pacific Northwest, United States - 10_EM | ecosystem: Host-associated > Plants > Roots > Unclassified | place... | reverse complement strand
CATACAAAAGTCCCAAAAGGAGCTAGGTGGCATAAACGAAAGCTACAATTGTTTGAGAGGAGACCTGCACGATGGACAAGTGGGGTTGCGCTGCAACCACATCTTGAGACACTTCTCGTGGTAACTTTCAACAGGGTCAGGTCAGGTTCGCTTTGACAGGGTGGATCTACTCACGGGTGTTGACAATTCGGAGTCAAAGCCCCCATCTCCTCATCCTTGAACTGCATCAAGCAGATACCGCAGTTGTTCACAGGCACTCCCATCAGTCGGAGCTTAAGTTTCACTCTCCCGTCTTTGAGCTTCCTGCGCCTCTGAACCTCGATTTGGCTGACAAGCGGGACGCCCACAGGATCCTCGAGGCGGTCGTGTGGTCTTGCCGTACCAGGTCTTTCGACCTCTCCAATCGCTTCAGAAACTGTGGGTGGGTCCTATATGGCGTGTTATACGGGGAATCCTTTTGTGAGCTTAATTTGGGCTTACCTGATAGGTACCTCCGTCGTTCGATTCGATTCGAGAAATTAGAAGGCCTAGATCTGCCACCCCACGGCCCAGAGTATCGCCATCTGCCTCGTTGATTACCTCGGCGATCGAGGATCCAGATGCAATCGAGATGGGACTAGGTGGACGATCGGTGAGGTAACTCAAGCTGGAAGTCGTGGCAGTGCTCCTTTCTGTCATCGTCGTGCTACCCGCACCATTTGTAGCATTCAAAGCGAGGGCAAAACGGGTGACCGTCGCGGATCGTGGAAGCAGTAGGGATTCATATGCCGAAGGAGATGGCGGGACTCCTGCTGGGGGAGTGGGGAGCGGACGTCCTGGATAGTGATGCCTAGTTGGAGTGAGGAGTTCCAAAGCGGGAACGGGGGGAGAGGGTGAAGGTCGTATGGTAGAGAGAGAGAAGCGAGAACCACGATCCTGCGTTGGTTTCTCGAAGTGGGTGTTGATTGGTGGAACATCAGGGAACCCGTTCAGAACAGCAAGTGGAGAGGAAGGATCGATCGGCGCAGTTGCGTGCTTTCGAAGTTTTGAGTTTGGGGTTCCCCGTGGATCTACCTTGGGGAACATAATGGAAGAGGGAGGGCCCGCACGAACACTCATACTCTTCACACGTTGACGCGCACCCAGGCGCATTGCAACGGGAGAAATCAAGGGGGAGGTTTGAACCTGCCGAGGATCGGTCAACCCAGCAGGACGCGTGGGGATTATGTCAGGGGTAGGTGTCGTCATATTCATAGAGGGAGTTGGGGGAGGGGCATAAGATAACAGAGGGAACGAGCCTGTCATAAGCGGGGAGCTGGCCGTGACTGGTGGGGGCGTAGGGGTAGGGGTAGGCGGGTCATCGCGCTGAAGAGATGGGGGCATATTGTCCGTTGGTGCTGGGGGATCTGACTGCTTGAGCCTTGATTTCTCGGTCATGGCAGAGGGAAAGGAGGGCTCGAAAGAGTAGGGTTCAATCGATCCATTCCCCCCGGCTTCCGTCTGGGTGTTGATGGCTGTTAGGGCGGAGAGGCTCATCCTCGACAAGGTCCTCCGAACGCGAGAGACAGGTGGCTGGGGGATTTCGGCCTCAGGGATAGGGGCTGGCAGGGAGCCACTCTCCAACACCTCCCAAGATTCCAGGGGTTCATCCTTTGTGGACCTGTCCTTGCCCTTGTTAGAATGAGCAAACAATTTGCGACTCATGAGGCCCAGGGATGTAGATGTAGACATCGGAGTTATTAAAGAAGGGCCGGGGGACATGCTCCTTGACTTTCTCCTTGAGCTGGATGTGGACTTGAGGGAGGTGCGTGGCCGACTCCTGATTGGCGTAGAAGGGACGGAGGCAGAAGAGAGGGACTGGGAGTGCCTGTGCCGCAAAAACCCTCGGCGTCGAGGGACCATCTCGGCTTGCCGAGTTCGTCGGTCGTCAGTTTGCGGTTTAGATGAACCTCCGCAATGGGAACAAGACCTCGTTCGGGAGTTGGAGGTGGGTATTGAAGGGGTGGCGCCGGGGTGGGTCACCTCAGCTTGTTCTCTCCTCTCTCGCTCACGTCGGACTCGTTCCTCGAGGGGAATACCCCGTTGGCGTTCGACCTCCCACTCGGCCGGGGAGGATCCGACATTGCTGCTCGTGTCGGAGGTGGAGGACCTCGGAAGGGGGTGGCTGATATCTGCGACATCCACGTCGAACGCGTCTTCATATTGTGAAGTGGGGGATGACGCTGAGGTGGTCGGATATGAGTCAACGGATGGGGACCTTTGGATCGAATGGTACGACGAAAAAGAGGCATCCGACATCGCGATCTCCTGCATGCTGTAAACGGGCGACGTGATTGCCTCCTGGAACGACGGGGGAGGGAAGTCTGGGATGGGCATGTCGACTGCAACGAAACGCAAGGGACGTTAATGGACCGGACTGTGCATCTCTGTGAAACACATAGAGCTCACCATCAAGCTGTGCGTGCACGCTCGGCCGCGAAATCTGCGTTGTGCCCCTGCGACCTCTGGGAGACGGGGGGTCATAGACGCAAGGATTCCGGCCGGATCTGCCCGTACTCGGCTTGCGAACTCTGGCAGGGGAGTTTGGTGGGACCAAGGTCACTTGTCCATGGTGAGTTCTAAGATGGGATAAATAGGGGATTTCTCTGTTTGCAGAGCGGGGCATCTGGGGGGGTCAGACAGATGGCTGCAGATAGGGAACTTGCTGCTGCCCGCCCTGAACCTCGTTGCATCGGTGGACATAGTGGGCCACCGCACGTGACCATCATCCGATCAGAAATCCCACGACGCGTCGCGTCTGGAAGCGAAAGTAGGGCCATCTTGAACAATCTCAACTATCCCCAACTATGCCCGTCCCGGCGACCTCCCTCAGAGATACCGTCGAGACAACACTACCAAAGATCTTTGACCAAGCACAGTCATCCATCGCTAATCACCAGAAGAACTGCGTGGCACTTTACAAACTCCATCTCACAGCCTCCGAACTCCGACAATCATCCAGCAGTGGCAATGGGGAGAAACTCGTTGGAGAACGGTTCTTTGAAGAAACTATCTGCGATATGATGAGCCGTGTAATGCTCGTAAAGAAAGGCCAAGGTGTCGCGGATCGCATCGCTAAGTTCCTAGGGGCCTATATCAAAGTCCTGGTCGAGAAAAGTAAACTCTTACTTAACTACGCCCCCACACCAACTAATCGCGTCGATCAACAGCAGACGAGGAGGGGCGAAGAGAAGGCAGGGACGACGATGAAGATACCATTGCAGACCGCTTCATGGGGAGAGTGTTCCGCCATCTCCTCCAAGCTTTCATAGCCAAGGACAAGACCATCCGCTACCGCGCTATCCAAATTGTTGGTGAAATGTTGCCCCATGTCGGTTCTATGGAGTACGCACGTTTCCGTGATGTTCCTATCACAAGTATTGACCAGCTATAGCGAGGACTTATACCAAGAATTACGGGGGGCATTACTGGGTCGACTCCACGACAAAGAACCCCAAATCCGAGCTATATCTGCTACATCCCTCGCTAAACTACTCCCCACGGAGGAGACCGACGACGTCTCCGAGGGCGAAACTTCGATTCTGGAAGCCCTCGTCGACGTCCTCAAGTACGATACTTCCCCCGAAGTCCGCCGCGCAGCCCTGGTCAATATCCATGTCACCGACGACACGATACCCCACCTCCTCACCCGAACCCGCGATCTCGACAGTGGTGTCCGGAAACATACCTATTCGACAGTTTTGGAACGAAATTGCGGCATAGGGGAAGGAGAAGACAGCAAGTCAGTGGGGCTTGCACATCCCCGTTTCCTATCCATCGAACACAGGGAGATGGTTATAAAGCACGGTTTGGGCGACCGAGAGCCGTCGGTTCGGGCAGCCGCGGCAAGCCTCGTTGGTACCTGGGTCGATGTCATGCGTAACCCTGACCAGGTTGTGAAGAACGAATCCCCTGCCCAGGCGCTCGAACAAACTATGCTATCGTTCCTCACGCTATTCGACCTCCAAGAGGTCACCATCCCCGAGGAGGCCCTTATGAGCGTGTTCAAAACGTGCAACGAGATCTTCGACAACCTAGAATTTGGAGATGCCTTTTGGGAGAACCTGACGCCGGAGAAGGCCTTTTTGGCTCGTGTCTTTGTCGATCAATGCGTGGCGGCAAAGAATGACGCGCGGTTGGAAGCTACGTTGCCTGTCGTAACTGCCATGGCTTTTCGTATCCAGGAACGATACAATGACCTAATGGTCCTGGTGCAAGGCGAGATAGATGAGCGGACAACCCGCCTCGAGGAGCGGGAAGAAGACCGGGCCCGCCGAGAGGAAGAAAGGATGAGCCAAGAGTTCATACTCACGGAGTTGCTCAAGCTTGCCGTAAATCTTGACTACGCGGATGAGATCGGACGCCGGAAGATGTTCCAACTGGTGAGGGCCATGATTGCCCATCAAGCCCTTCCAGAAGGACTGGCTTCCCGGTGCTTGGACGTGTTGCGGAAGCTGTCTGACAGCGAACGGGATCTGATCATGGTTGTCGTCGAGGTTATCCATGAGTTGCGGGACACTGAAGAGTCTGACGACGAGGTTGTCGTAAGTAATGATCCCTCCACTCTCGACGTGACTTGATAGAGACCTTGTTCCAGGTTGTGGGGGAAGATAGCAACCAAAGTGTTGGAAGTTCATCCGGTCCCCGCGGGAAGAGATCGGGTATGGCCGTGACCGCCGAAGAGCAATCGCGACGCGACGCGATGGATATGCGGTGTCTCTCCCTCTGTATTGGGATGCTTGAACGCGTCAACGGCGTACGTTGCTATCCCCGCTGCCGCCCTTCTAATCCTGAAACATTTCCATTTATCAGACCTTTGAAGAGAATTCGACCCTCGAAGGTGTTCTAAGCGAACTGATCGTCCCCGCAGTCCGCAACAAGGAACAGTACCTTCGCGAGAAGGGCTTGATCTGCCTCGGATTGTGCTGCCTCATCGCAAGGGTTTGTTGGTAGCCTATACCGAACTCCCGGTTTCTCACCCATGGCCATTTGATCACAGAAAATGGCCGCCCGATCACTTCAGCTATTCCTCAATCAAATTTCTGGCGCACCCACCCAATTCAAGCTACGACTCCTACAGGTCGTCTTCGATGTGCTCATGGTCCACGAGTCCGATTTCCTCTCCGCTGGAAGTGGGGACAATGTAAGTTTGGGGTTCACTTGACTCTCCGACCCAAGGTGAAGAATCGGGCTAATCGTCCTCCAGTCTGACAAAATCGTTGAATATCTCCTGAGCGTCTTGAAAGCTGATGAGAATGCGGAAGTACACGCTTGCGTCTGCGTTGGATTAGCTAAGCTCCTGCTCTCTGGAATGGTCACGAATACAAATGTACGCACCCGCGAAGGAATTCCTGGCTGCGGGGTGGTTAACCGTTCGCTGATTCAGGCACTCGAGACGATCTTCCTGTTATATGTCACCCCGGAGACAAGCGACAATCTTGAACTACGTCAATGTTTATCCTATTTCTTCCCAGTGTATTGCTACTCAAACGCCGAGAACCAGCGGAAGGTGAAAGAGGCAAGTCGAACCGCCCGTTTGTTTGGTGGAGCATTTGTTTACCCCTTGACCAGCTATTCCTGCCCATGTTTGCCCAGATTACGGAAATGTATTCTGAGCTGGAGGAGGGCCAGACGATGGTCAACCCACTCCAACTTGCTTCGATGCTCGTCGACTGGATGGACCCAGAAAAGGCTGTGTACGTGCCGCCATTCTACGCCTTCGAAAACCTGTTCACGATTTCGACAGGGAGGTCCCCGGCCGCAGAAAGGATGACAGTATCCACATCGATCTTGCTGCGGACATTGTCAAAGCCTTGTTTGATGACAACCTTACACGTACGTAAAAATAGCCCTTTCCCCGCGTTGTTTTTATCCACGACATCGCTTCTGATGCACAGGCGAGAGCAAGAAGATTTTTTGTCAACTCTTGAGCAAGCTCCAGCTCCCGGAGGCTGCCGACGAAAATAAGATCAAAACGTTGAAACTCTTGATCTACAACGTGCAGTCGGTAAGTGAATGGTGGACTTGTGATGGAGGGTTCTCTGAGGGACTTTCGTAGCGTCGACCCCCGCGGGAAGCAGCCGCCAAGAATGCTTTGGCCAAGTTCGACGCGACCGTCAGCAACAAGTATCCTGGGCAACTCGAAAGCTTTAGCGAGGAAGATTACCGAAAATTGGAATATCTCAAAGATCTGTTCGAGTTCCTTGATGACATCATACCCGAGGAGGAGCCTGAACCCGAAGTCCCCCCACCTGCGACAAAGGGCAAGAAGAGGTACGTGATGGGTTCCTGAAAATGGAGTGCATGCCTAAGGCAGGTTTGAAGGCGTTCGGCGAGCATCGCCACAACTACAACTGGAGGAAGTGGGGATGACACCGATGCAGGTCGGGTTTCGTCAGCCAAGCCCGGGCGTGGTCGGCCTGGAGGGAGATCAAAGTGGGTGGATTTGTTATCATGGGACAGTCGTGGAAATTGATGTGGGTGTTCACATTGATAACAGGAAGCCGCGGCTTTCGAACACGTCCGAGGACGAAGTGGATTACGACAAGACACCTGTTCGGAAGACGAATGTGGCTCCCACACGATCGGTGCCGACGAGGGCAGCGTAAGTGGACTATGGCTTTGGTTTCGGGCTTTCCCTTCGGAATTGGATTTACCCCGCAGTGGTTCCGGAGTCGATCACGATTTAACTGATGGTGTGATTTGTAGGGCACAGAAACACCGGACGGTGATTGAGATATCGTCCGATGACGATGACGACGTTGGCGAGACCACGCCAGCCGCAAAGGCAAAGGGGAGGTGAGTTTGACAGGCCCGAGGAGCGCGTAGGGATGGGGTGCGTGTCTAACGAAGTGATGAACAGCACGAGGTACCGGAATCCGGTCAAGAGGGAGGATGACGATGACGACGGGGGAAAAAGTGCATTGGACGTGGGAGATTCTATTATGGACGAATCGGATGAGGAGGAGGAAGAAGTCGGTGGGATGCTGGACGGGGACGAGGATGATTGATGGCGGTGGGATTTGTTGTGGATCTGATTGGATGGTGGGACTATGTTGTGGTGTTACGGAATGGATGAACTATTCTATGTTGGAACTGGTGCCCTCGTTCCGCTTATTTATGGCCGGGCGCGAACGGACAGTTGAGTGGTCGGGGGTCAGGGACGGGCAGGCGAACTCGATCAGGGATGCCGTTGGAGCGCGACCGGTGTGATCAAGTTGTGAGTGACCGCTCCGAGTTGTTCCTAATCTGCAATTTGGCTACTGGCTAGATATGAATAGAACAACGCCGGGAAGGCTAGTGGACAACTGGACAACGGCAGCCATTCGGCGTTCAGCGAGCCCCGACTGGCACAGGCCTCGGAATAGGGTCAATAGGATTACGGACAGAGGCATTACGGCCTGAGGCTCCGATACGACGGCCCTTAGGCCAATGGTCATTCCCGTTCACGTTACGGCCGCAATCCAAGCGAGAAGTCGGGGCGAACGATCCGACCCTCTATCAGAAGCGAAAGTACGAAATCCCACACCCCTCGACGACCCGCTCCGTGATTCTCTGTTTGTCTCTGTTTGGTCCCCTTGATCACTCCCATCCAAAACGCGAACGAATAAAAAGGGTTGAGGATTTCGCCCCGGTTGTTCTGGTCTCCCTCTCTCTCTTCTATCACCTCCCCGTCCCACCCCTCCTCCTCCCATCTGAGCACTTCTCTTCCTTGTCAGCTTCCCCTCGGCTGTCAAAGGGCCTTCCCCTCCCTCCCCCCAACAAACCCTCTACTCCGGGTCGCAAAATGTCGGACGCAGAAAAGAAAGAGGCCGGCTCCACCCAGGGAGACGCCGTCGAAGAAGTTCAGGCCACCGAGAAGGCTCCACCAAAGAAGAGGGTGTACAAGGATTTCGGACATGAAGAAGAAAAGCCAACTCGTGTGTATCTCTTGCTATCATGTGCTCCGAACAGGCGCTCATCACATCCCTACAGAGATCAATGTCGACATGTCCAAGGTGATTCCCGAACCAACAACACGTTTTGGTCTAATCATATTGACCGTTTTCCTCCCCACAGATTGAGCTCAAGGCTGAGGACCTCTACGACAAGGAGAAGGTTGACCTGGAGACCATCGTGATTGAGGATGTGTTCAAACTTCTCGAGTGCACGGAGGAAGGTCTTACCGACGAGGAAGCTGCACGCCGTCTCACCATTTTCGGTCCCAACAAGCTCGAGTCTGAGGAGCAGAACGCATTCCTCCAGGTTGGCTGTTCATTCCGTCATTTCTTGGCTTGGCTCACGCGATGCGGGTGACAGTTTCTCAGTTTCATGTGGAACCCGCTCTCGTGGGTGATGGAAGCCGCGGCTCTTGTTGCCATTGCGCTGTCGAACGGAGGAGGGCGTCCGCCTGATTGGGAAGATTTCGTTGGTATTGTGCTGCTCCTGTTGGCCAACTCTGCAATTGGATTCTACGAAGAACGGAATGCCGGAAACGCCGTCAAGGCTCTCATGGACTCGCTCGCACCCAAGGCCAAGGTCAAACGCTCGGGCTCTTGGCGCGAAATCGAATCTGCGGACTTGGTTCCCGGAGATATGATCTCATTCAAAATCGGAGACATCGTCCCCGCCGATTCCCGTCTCACCGAGGCGATCAACGTTTCTATCGATCAAGCCGCCTTGACTGGTGAATCCCTCCCACAAAACAAGAAGCTTGGCGATCAATGCTTCTCGTGCGTCTTTTCTTCTCATCCTCTTGGCTCTCCCGTTTCGCTAATCTCTTTGTTTTCTCAGAGGTTCGACCTGTAAGCAGGGTGAAGCCGAGGGCGTCGTCATCTCGACCGGTGCCAACACCTTCTTTGGACGTGCTGCTTCTTTGGTCGGCCAGGACGACGACACCACCGGTCACTTGCAGAAGATTCTCGCCCAAATCGGTTCCTTCTGTCTCGTTACCATCGGTATCTTTGTCCTCCTCGAGATCCTCGTCCTCTATCCTGCCTACCACTACTCTTACCGTGACGGTCTCGACAACATCCTCGTACTCTTGATCGGTGGTATCCCCATCGCCATGCCTACCGTCTTGTCCGTCACCCTCGCCGTCGGTGCTCAGCAACTCGCCAAGTACAAGGCCATCGTCACCCGTATCACCGCCATTGAGGAGTTGGCTGCCGTCACCATCCTGTGCTCGGACAAGACCGGTACCCTCACCACCAACAAGCTTACCATCGATCGGGAAACCATCAGGACGTACGGTCCCTTCTCCACCGAAGACGTTGTCAAGTTGGCTGCCTACGCTTCCCGTATGGAAAACCAGGACGCTATCGACACTTGCGTCGTTGGTTCCGTCCCCGATCCTTCCAAGGCCCACGCCGGTATCAAGGTCCTCGATTTCAAGCCATTCAACCCCGTTGACAAGCGTACGGAGTGTACCTACCGTGAGGAATCCACCGGCAAGCTCAAGCGTGTCACCAAGGGTATGACTGGCATCATCGTCGAGATTTGCACCCGCAACAAGACCGACGACATCGAGAACAGGCTCGAGGCCGACGTTGAGGAATTCGCTATGCGTGGTCTCCGCGCCTTGGCTGTTGCTTTCGAGGAAGTCGAGGGTGACGATCACGAGGCTGAGGGCAACGGTTTCGAGCTCATTGGTCTCCTCCCCATCTTCGACCCTCCCCGTGAGGATACCAAGCAGACCATCGACGACGCTATGGCTCTCGGTGTCAAGGTCAAGATGGTCACCGGTGATCAGCTCGCCATTGCGAAGGAAACCGGACGTCGTCTCGGTTTGGGCGACCACATGTACCCCGCCAAGGTCTTGAAGGACGGACCCGCCCCCGGCAGCAAGCATGCCAACCTCGACGAGATGATCTTGGATGCGGATGGTTTCGCTGGTGTCTTCCCCGAACACAAGTACGAGATCGTCAAGCGTCTCCAGGGTCTCGGTCACCTTTGCGCCATGACCGGTGACGGTGCCAACGATGCCCCCGCCTTGTCCCGTGCCAACGTTGGTATCGCCGTCGAGGGTGCCACCGATGCTGCTCGTGGTGCTGCAGATATCGTCTTGACTGAACCCGGTCTCTCCACCATCGTACACGCAATCCGTGGTTCCCGTATCATTTTCCAACGTATGAGGAACTATTCGGTCTACGCCTGCGCCGTCACCATCCGTATCGTCGTCTGCTTCGCCATCCTTGCCTTCGCCTACAAGTTCAACTTCCCTCCCTTCATGGTTTTGGTCATTGCCCTCCTCAACGATGGAACCATCATGACCCTGTCCGTCGATCGTGTCTTGCCATCAATGACTCCAGACAGTTGGGACCTCACTGAGATTTTCGCTTACGCCATCGCTTATGGCTTGTACCTCACCCTGTCCACGGTTGCCCTTGTGATTATCATCTTGGAGACCGAATTCTTCCAGGATAAATTCGGAGTCACCCTCGAGAACAAGCCCGGTGTCGAACCCGCCAATGATCGTATGCTCCACATGATCATCTACCTCCAGGTTGCGATCATCTCCCAGGCCCTCATCTTCGTCACTCGTTCGCATGGGTTCTTCTTCATGGAACGTCCGTCTGCGGCCTTGTTCATCGCCTTCTGCGTTGCCCAGCTTGTCTCCTCCATCATCGCCGCATACGGAGACTGGGGCTTCACCAACATCCGTGCCATTTCCGGTGGTTGGATTGGAATCGTATGGGTTTGGGTATGTCACCTTTCTCTCTCGCTCGCCACCTATACAATATTAACCATTTCATTAGAACATCATTTGGTTCCTGCCTCTCGATTTCGTCAAGTTCGCCATGAAGGCTACCGTTATCAAGTACCTCCGCGAGCGCCGCGAGCATCGTACAGCTGCCGAGGCCGCCCTCGGAACTACCGGTGTCCCCTTGGTCAAGACCGCTTCCCGTGCTGCCTCGATCCACGAGTCTCTGTACTCCAACCGTGTGTCCTTTATCAAGAGGGCTGCCCGCAAGGTTGGCTTTGGTGGAAAGATTTCTGTCAAGCCAGAGGAGTTACAACGATTCACCAGCATCCAGGCCGCCCACACCGGTGCGGTCCTGGCCCGACACCCATCCCGTCCAAATGCTTAGACCATTGGACATTTGCCCTTCCTCACTTAGCACCCCCCATAATAGATTCGTTCAATTTGCGCAGCAGGTATCACAAACTTTCACAACCCTCGGTTTTG
>Ga0307509_10010718_pt1 | contig 11185 bp, 3 predicted proteins | sample 10_EM_MG_FD_202245 | JGI IMG/M metagenome (GOLD analysis project Ga0307509, IMG submission 202245) | Populus trichocarpa ectomycorrhiza microbial communities from riparian zone in the Pacific Northwest, United States - 10_EM | ecosystem: Host-associated > Plants > Roots > Unclassified | place... | reverse complement strand
CTGGCTATATTGGGTCCTCAATTTGATTAATTAACCGAGTCAAGAGATTCGGGGAAATTAATGGGTTTTGCCTGCCAAAGACCGCCATATCTTCATGCTTAAATGAAGATTGACAACAATAATTCATTGGCATAATTCTTAAAATAGGCGAAGAGTGGGTATTTGGAACAGTTAATTAGTTATTATGTAATCTAATTGGGATTGATTTTGGATAATAGATTATTAATGTGGATTCTTGTCATGCATGTCTCTGTTAACATCAACAGACTGCAGGGATCTGTGGTTTCCCCAAGAGTTTTGACAAGAAAAATTAAAAAAATAATAATAAAGTGTTAGTTGGCCCTTAAGAAAATACAGGAACAGATTCTTTTTGAAGTTATAACTTTTGTCTTTTGTGGATAAAAAATTAAGATATCAAATAATCCAAAAAAAATAAAAATAAATAATAATTAACAATTGAAAATCAACAAATGATTTCTATCTACATGTTTGTTTATATGTTGAGAAATTTGAACTATTTAAATGCATTATGTGCAGAGAACATTTTGTAGCCCTTGATCTGCATTTTCAGTCCAAGATCATACTGCGAAAGAGCACATCCTAAGGCCTCGTGTAGTCAAGAATATAGCACAAGCTAGTATTTTTGACGAGCATACTCTTTTCTTACTTTCTTTCTTTTTTCCCTCTTGATAAATATTTTTATTTTACAAGTTGAGTTTATATAATCTAGAGATTGGTCACAAAGGGCCAAAAATACGAAGTCATATATATATATATATATATTCTGAATAAAGTACGGTTCAAGGCAAATTATATTGTTAAAGAAGAAAATAAAAAGGAATAGGAATAGAAAAGGCCTTGATTCCAGTCAAAATAAAGGGGGGAAACCTCATCGCATCTTGACCACAAAAGTAAGAATTTAATTTTTCTAATGATAACTTGTCACTCTCTATGTATTATATTAATTAATTCCTAAGTATGTTTAGAGCTTTTACATCTATTTTTTATATTATAAGGGTAATTTATTTTTGAGGGATATCGTATCAATTGAACTTCAAAGTTTTATTTTTCAATATCCTATTATATGGTTTATGGTTCGTTCAATAAAAAAAGAAATATTAAATAAAAAATCACTTAAACAAAATAAATATGAAGGTAAGCTATATATGCTACTATGCCATTGACTCCTATATATATTTTTATTTTTCAATGATAAATGATATTTCTAAATTAATTTATGTGTTAATCAAGACTATAATTTTTTATGAATAATTTCAAAAATTAATACTTCATTAGCATCTATTCAAAGATTGAATCCAGAAAATCAAGAAAGAATGCATAGCTACTTTATTAGCAAGACAATTCCTCGAAGTTACTCTTACATATATATATTTTTTTATGACTTAAGCATACTTAAAAGAGATTTTAAAAGTCTCTAATTACAATTAAACTAATTGCTGCTCCTTCCTGATCAACCAGATACAAACAAAGTGATATGTTAAAAATAGATGAATGAACATGGTCCCATCACTACAATAGTCAACACCCTTATTTAAGTCATAAGAATAAATATATATCATTTTGCATTTGCGTGTAGTTCTTGCTCAGAAAACTACATGTACTCGTACGTCCACATAATTATTTTAAGTATATATTATAAGCAGTAAATCTCTCTCAATAATTAAATATTAATAATTCTAATAAATCCCATCATTATTATTTATTTTCACCCCTTTTTTTTAAAACCTCGGCCGCCCAGAATAGCCATTCATATTGCCCCCCCCCCCCCTCTATCGAGAGAGAAAAGAATCTCTTTCTTTCTCTTTCACAAATATACAGTAACACACTAACCCCATCATCATCCTTAGCAAGAACACAGGAAAAAAAATGAAGTCTTCTTATCTTCTCTTCCTCTTGTTAACTGTCCTTCAGCCTTCACTCTCTTTTCTTTCCTTCCTGCTCTTTATTATATAATTATATATATATATAGATAGGACGAGGCAACCCTAGCTAGTAAACAAAACCATATATTTGTTCATTTTGAAGACATGACTCTTGAAGACTCTCTAAGAACTCTGTCTTTAGACTACCTTAATCTTCTAATCAATGGCCAAGCTTTCTCTGATGTAACTTTCAGCGTAGAGGGTCGGTTAGTTCATGCTCACAGGTGTATTTTAGCAGCAAGAAGTTTGTTTTTCAGGAAGTATTTTTGTGGACCTGACCCACCATCTGGGTTAGACCCATCTGGATCAAGGATAAACCTGGTTGGATCACCAGGTTCAAGGTCTAATGTGATACCAGTTAACTCTGTGGGGTATGAAGTGTTCTTGTTGCTGTTACAGTTCTTGTATAGTGGACAAGTCTCTATTGTGCCACAAAAACATGAGCCAAGGCCTAATTGTGGCGTGAGAGGGTGTTGGCATACACATTGCACCTCAGCCGTTGATCTTGCTCTTGACACTCTTGCTGCCGCTAGATACTTTGGTGTTGAACAACTTGCAATGCTCACTCAGGTCTTTCTTCCTTGTAGTCAGTCATATATAGCAGCTCGTTATGATCATTTCAAGATTTTCTTTCTCTCTTCACTTCTTCTCCCTTTGTCTCCTCTCTTTTCTCTCAAAATCTTGATGAGTGTGTAGAGTAGTACTCTTATGTTTTTTTTTTGTTTTGGTTTTTGGGAAGTGGGAAGGCGTTTTTGTGTTGGGTTTTTTATTTTCTCTTTTCTTTTTGTTGTGAGGGAAATTTTACTATCCCATGATCAAGTGGCTGATGTCTTGTGTGATATTTCAATTGGTTTCTACCTAGCTTTCATGTTCATCTCAAGCAGATGCAGTTGAGTTTGATTCCACACTCATTTATAGTGCTTTATATTCAAGCACTAAGTCGCTTGGCATTTTCTTTTGTAGTTGGAGATGGTAATTCAATAATTGTTTCAATTTTCTCTTAACAGTTTTTGTGGGCTTTTCTTCTACTTTTCTTCTCATTAACTTCTGTTCTTTCTGCTGTTGATATATAGTTATCAAACACTATAGCACTATTTTCATTTAAGTCAAATGTTCATTTTGTCCATGTTAGATAAGTGTTTTTTCTTGATTTCATGTATCATTTTTGGTTGCTGGAGTTGAGATTTTCAATCTTTGTGCTGTACATATAGCCTAGACTTTCTAAATTTAGTTCTTCATCTCCAGTCTTGTCTTCCACAGTATGCTCACCAAATCTATGCCAAACAAGCACTTTCCCCATTTGGGTATAAGATTGTGAAAAAGAGATGGACAGGATAAACAAAATTTTTACATGAAACATCCCATCATACACCAAAACAGGATGGACTAAATGCAATTGATCGTAAAGAAAATTTTTCCATTTGCAGCTAAATCCATTTACCAATGCTCTAATTATTATTCCCTTGTTTTCTGTTCCTCAGAAGCAATTGGCTAGCATGGTAGACAACGCCTCAATTGACGATGTGATGAAGGTTCTTATAGCTTCAAGAAAGCAAGATATGCACCAACTTTGGACTACTTGCTCCCATCTTGTGGCCAAATCAGGCCTTCCACCAGAAGTCCTAGCTAAACACCTTCCAATTGATGTTGTGGCCAAAATTGAAGAACTACGACTCAAATCATCCATTGCTCGTAGATCATTAATGCCTCACCATCACCACCATCTCCACGATCTTACTGCAGCTGCTGATCTCGAGGACCAAAAAATTCGAAGAATGAAAAGGGCATTAGACTCATCTGATGTTGAACTAGTTAAGCTTATGGTAATGGGAGAAGGCCTCAATCTCAATGAAGCATTGGCTTTGCATTATGCTGTTGAGAACTGTAGCCGAGAAGTGGTCAAAGCCTTGCTTGAACTTGGTGCAGCTGATGTTAACTATCCGGCAGGGCCCGCAGGGAAAACCCCACTTCACATTGCAGCAGAAATGGTGTCACCGGATATGGTCTCAGTACTTCTTGATCACCATGCTGACCCTAATGTTAGAACCGTCGATGGAATCACCCCTCTTGACATTCTTAGAACACTAACCTCAGATTTCTTGTTCAAGGGGGCAGTCCCGGGTCTAGTTCACATTGAGCCCAACAAGCTTAGGCTGTGTCTTGAGCTTGTCCAATCCGCAGCTTCGGTTCTTTCACGTGAAGAAGGGAGTGTGAATGCAACTACTTCAAATCCTATTTATCCACCAATGAGTGATGAACATAATAGTAGCCATAGCAGCCAGAGAGACCATCATGCAATGAGTCGACATGATCCAACAATGTACCGCCATCACTCTCATGACTTCTAGTTCAAGCCTACCTAAGCTCTCTCTTTATAATTATATAGCAATGATGGAGGATCAGGAGAGTTAGACAAGTAAAATGCTTCATGAAAGTTCATGAAGATTATTATTGGATTATATTTATATAACCCCCCCCCCCCCTCTTGTCATCAATCTTCAATCACTTCTTTCACTTGTTGCCTTTTGTTTTTTGTTCTCTTTTCTCTCTGTTCTGTTTGGGGTGTTTCTTTTGGTTTTTGTAGGCTTTCAATGATTCATCATATGAGAAGTGCAGTTTCATTGGAGATGGGATACATCTTTTCTGATCTCTCATGGGGATGAGAGACAAGGAGAATCTGAGTTTTTGATCTCTTGAGGAGAAAGAGACGCAGGTCAATCTTTTCAAACCTGGCCTGTCAACTCCTTTGTATTTATTGATAGTATCTAATATCATGGCCTATTTATTGTGCCCTTTTATTTTCTTGTTTCCTCCACCCCCCCTTCCCATCACCTAAACATTATATATATAGTAAATTAAGAAAAAAAATATTAACTGACCCATGCTAACATTTAATTACACAATAAGAGTCATTTAAAATATAGCTAGGAAACGTAAATTACAAGGGAGATTTTGGTGTCTAATATTGATGGTGGGGTTTCTTTAGTTCATCATAGGCTTGTTTGGACTTGGATGATATATATTATAATGGGGGAAATGAGCTGTCTCTTTTCTCCTTCACGTTTCTTTTCTAAGCATTCATGGGCTTTTGAGAAAGCTTGATTGGATGCAGTTTTGTCTTAATTAATATTTAGAAGAAAATCATGTGGTCATGTACAATTTGATTGGTTGTCCTCCATGAATGCAGCATCGAGTGTGACTACACAGGACAGCTTAATAAATTCGTATTATCTAATTGAGGATTCCCTTCAGGTAATCCTCTTTTTTGTCCCCCTTGCCTTATTTGGTCTCTTGTAGTAACTCCTAGAGACTTACAGCTAAAACCCTAGATGGTTTTAATATACTAGTTTCTAAACTAATGGGTATGTTGACGTTCCCTTGCTGATCATCCTTGACGTCTACTCTATTTTCTTGCAGTCTTGGGATTCCTTCAGCCCCTCCTTTTTTTTAAGCCAGTTGCATGCTATAAACCTTGTGCTTACTTCATTGCCAGACCTCCCTCTTTTGAATGCTGTCCATTACTTATTTCAAAGTTATTTCTTATATTCAAGTGTTCTTTGATGTGGAATTTGTCATAAAAGTTAAATCAGCACTTGTTAGCCACTCATTATTCTTTGTTAGAATAGTCAAAAATCAAAATGCATGTTTCCCAGCCAATGAAGCTTCATGCCTGTTCTAGCACTTAAGCGTTTTACCCCCCAATTAGGGATTTTCGTACATGAATCGACCATGTGATGGAACATAGTAGAAAAGGAGAGTTTTCTGCAATCTTCTTTCACCTACTTTAAATTTGCCTTTCATAATGTTGTGGCAACATGTGCATGGTATATTCTATCATCTCAGTGGTCTCAAAGGTCAGCTTGATTTTGCTAGTAGATATTGATATTCTGAGGCAACGTCATGAACATTATCTGCTTTCAACTTGCTCATGATGATAAGTTTTTGAGTGGCTCCTCTTTTATTTGTAAAAGACCTGATAACATTATTTTCTTAGTTTAATTGGAGATGACCTAGCTACTACGTGAGTGACTTAATTTAATTTTCAGCACTATATCTATACTCCTCAATGACGTTTATATTTAGATAGATAGCCCCAATGAAATTATGTGGAATTGTGAAGAAAATATTAGAGCATCAGGAATGGGGCATGCATGGTGAAACATTTAATGTGAATTTATTCAAACGGGAAAATAGGCAAAGCAATCTCCTGCCAAAGTTCTTCTGTTTTGCGTGTTTGCTGAAAGTGTCATAACAATTTGCTGACCATATGCAAGTCCCAGTCCCTAGTTTTTTTTTTTTTTTTTTAGCATTTGTCGATAGAAATGTGAGATTTCATGGGTATATAATATTCCTATGTTTGGCATGGAAGGGGTCGTCAGATTTTTATTGAAATCCGAGTCTCAACAACAGGCATCTTGGGGCAATAGAGATTATCTTCGCCTTCTTGCCTTTTACTCTCACAGCAGAAAATTCGAATGTATAGCCTTTAGCCATTCTATCGCAAGTACACTATCAATTCCCACATTTGTTTATACAGAATTCTAGAATGATTTTTTTGAGCATAGCATTTTGCTATTAGCATCAAAGGGTTGACAATTGAATCTTTCTTCTTATTAGCCGAAAATTAGAGTGTCTTGGTTGCTTCTTGTTTCATTTGAAATCCATCATAGTTAATTTACTCTAATTCATTTATAATTTTCAAGACAACGTATACATCTCTTCCAAGTTCAATCTAGTTTCCCATTATTTTTATGAGGCTGGCTCTAGCTCGGACTTGGATTCATATGATATCGATTATCAAGGCTTATGAAATTAGGTTTGTCTTTTTCTGATAAAAAAAAAACGAAGAAGAAAGACCCGTAGTCAACATGGCAGATCAAAATCTTGTTGTTCAAATATTTATCTTCACAGACCTGAAGTGTTGAATATATGTTACTACATCTATGTTCATGGGAATAAGGAATGATTCACCTTTAAATGTCAACTTATTATCTTCATGGATTTCATTAAAATCATCATTGTATTTGTTATTAGGTCGATTATTAGCCTGTCTTGAATTCTTGTCTAATTTTATGTAATATTAAGAAGAATATCATGTTTGGTCTTTTGATTGAAGTTGTAGTTAGAAATTTTAGCTAGAGAAGCTCGAATCTTTATAGAAATTCTGAATGAACTGGATTGACTAATTAGATCCCTCATTGCTTTGTTTTTTCTCTTTTCAGGTTCCCCTTGTATTCTTTCTTGTTTTTTAGTTTCATTTACTTAATGTGAAAAACAATTAAGAAGAATATCATGCCAAATAGTCTTAGAGAATCTTCATGAGGTTTGAATGCATTGATGATGGCTCACACAAAACATTATTGATATTCTGTCGGGTTTAGCAGGATTGTCATATGAAACACTGGAGTGGAGTGAGGATCGATGTTTTTCATATTCAAATGTCGATGAACATACGAATGGCAGTAAGGGTGTTCTCTCTCCTTGGTTACTGGGAACTCAAGGCAGAGTTAATTTTCATGAATGGTTCATATATCGATGTAAAAAGTCTGGTTTTGATTGGACTAAAGAGATCCTCACCAAGAAAAGTTGGTCCAAAAAAACTATTTGTTTGTTAAAAAACATAAGTCTTATTAAATTGGGAGTAAATGACCGATTAATTGCTACATAACCAAAGCATGAATATTAGAGAGATGAGTTTATAATCATCTAGTGATTATGGCAGTCGTAGCACTGTGATGTTAATTACTCATCGATAGTAGTTTACTTTTTTAGCATTATTTTGTTTTTTTTTTAATGCAAATGCTATTTATAAACCACGATCTCAAGTTAATTAATCTTTAATTCCACATCTTCAACCATGATTATTCTTAAGAAACAAAGATCCCTATCGCATGTTAATTAATCTAAATATTCTCTTAGTGGAAGATAAAATAAGAATAAAAAAAAAGAAAAAGGTACGATTTACTATTTATCCACTTTCAAGACAGATGTGATACACGGTTTTAGAAGCATGTTTGACAATGTAGTTGCGTTTGTTTTTCAAAGTGCTTTCGACTCAGAAATATATCAAAATAATATTTTTTTATTTTTAAAAAATCTTTTTTAACATCAGCGCATCAAAATGATTTAAGAACACCAAAAAAATATTAATTTGAAAAAAAAAATTTAAAAGAATTTCAAACTTTTTTAAAAATATTTTTGAAATACAAAAACAAAAATCAGATATTTCTTTCGACCCATCTTGACTTTATTTTTAATAGGCTATTACTTCTTATTAACTCTTTGCAGCCGGTTAGGTAATTTGAATATGCATGTCAAATAATTTTTTTCGTATGTTTCAAGTCATTGTAGGAATCGAAGCTCGGAGATAGAGAGATATGGAGGGTAAAACAATTCAATTCATATTGGTTTAATTTGATTGATTGATGTTAATAGAAGTCTTTACTTGTACGAGTGAAATTCATTTTGAGAATCAGTGCTCACCAGGTCTCTTTCCTTTTCAACTGAAAATGAAATGAATTTTCTGGCTCTGGTTAGTGAAATTACGTGTTCTTAATTTAGGTACTATCTGTACTTCTTCCTTTGTGAATACGCACTATTTTTTTTTCTTCATCACGAGAATACATACTATTAATTTTGACTATTTTCTTAAAGTAAGGAACCCATCATGGATGGATAGGCACTACTTCTATAAGAATGCTATTAAATTGCGGTTGGTAGATCATGAGCCAAAATTCAATTACAAAGTTGTCCCGTCCAAGTGTTTGAAATTATGTTTGAATCATGTTTTTTTTTAAAAAAAAAATTTTAAAAATATTATTTGATGTATTTTTAAATAAAAAATATTTTAAATATTAATCTCTACAACACTCATTAAATATAAAATTATGTTCCATGATACTTGAATTTAATTGGGCGTGCATTTATTATATAATATAAATAATTTTTTTGTTTTTTTCAAGTAGAATTCTCTGTTTTCACTTTATTTAACTTTGAAAGTGAATATTTAGCTTGAGAAAATGCAATATTTGAACGAGAAATTATTACATGAACCTAATTCATTGTCTAAACTTATGGATCAAATCAATAAAATTATTTTATTTTATCATATCATTGTGCCATTAAATGTGAAAATTAAGATTTGCTTCTTCATATAATTCAATAAATTAAATTTAATGATTTATAGAAATTAATTTTATTGATCAAAGCAGGTGAACTAGTTTCGCTTAATAATTTCTCTACAAGAAAGATTATTTTCTATGCAAATATTTGAATAAATAATCTTCTCCTCTCCCAATTTTTTTTTAATAGGTTCCCAAAACCACTCCATTTCAACATGTATATATGTTTTTGTGGTTCAACATGATCACCTCCAACGTAGACATTAACATGAAGCAATAATTGAAAACTGACAAATGTTTGCTCATTATATGTTGAGTATCGTATATGGATTTGGCATAAGCCATGGTTACTCTCATTGTCAATGAAAACACCTCTCCTTTATGTCAATTCTTTCTAGCTAGCTAGCTAGCTATAATCTTCCTGAATTATTCTCGAATTGATAGAAAACAAAAAATAATGCTATACAGGATATCAAGGATTAGAAAGAAAACAATTGGCATAAAACGCAGAGGAATTTATTTAAGGTTTTTTTTTAAAAAAAAATAAATAAAAGAAGAAGAAGAAGAAGAAGAAAAGAATTCCATTTTGTTGAAAAGCAAATGGAGACTTTTCTGTTTCTGTTACCATTCATCTAAATTCTCCTCCCCTTTCTTCTTCCACTCCTCTCTCTGAAGCTCTGTGAGACCAGCTTTATTGATTGTTTTACGCGCTTAAGTAGATGGATCCAAAGAAAACAATATGATCTAATTAGATGCATGATAAACATCTGATATCAACTGATTTTAAGCACCATCTTATGCCTACCATGCATCTTAATTAGAGTTCATTAAGGGAAAACAATAGGATCATAAGCAAGTTGGTAGGAAATTATGGGTACGGGTTTATGTACTCAAAGAAAGCAATAATGGTGCATAAAAGTTCAAGAATAAGAAGAAAATATACAGTGATTAAACTGTGTATTAAGTTTCCTAAGGTCCCATTTGCTATCTGATCAACAATCATGGCAAACAATATTCTGATTCAAGTTATGTGGCAGTATTTTGAGTTCTTGTAAGGGAAATCTCTGCCAAACTATGTCATTCTCTATGTTAAATTGATGAAAAGAATTTAATTGAAAGCAAACGTTGGAGGATTAATGATGACTGAACAAAAAGTTGTCAGTATAGACCAATAAAACAATAGTCAAGCATGTAACATATTGCACTTATTTATAGTGGCCATGAACAACTTTTAATAGTTGAATTATTTTTTCTTTAGATATCAGTAAGTTTCCACCCATCAAATCATGGGCAAATACTTTTAAATTTGATTTTAGATATGAATGCGAGTGATCTTAATCACTTAGTCGTGGATCTGATACAGCTAGTTATATAAATAATTTTATAAAAATATTTATAAATAAATGCATGATTAAGTTTAAGAAGAGATTGGATTTTGCAGAATGATAGATTTAATTAAATAACTTGTAATTTTTATATAATTACTAGATCATATTTAAATTTTATCAGGTCCAATTATATAATAATTCAACTAGCAGACGTTGGTGAATATGGATGATTTTTAAATTAGCGAAGATGTTTGTTGCTATAATTTTTTTTTTAAAATTTAATTTGTTTAAAATCTTTATTGTTTTTCTTTTATTCTAGAGATTCCAAGGAGTTGCAAACTACTCATATCTAGACCGGTGTATTCATTAAAAAAATTAAAAAAATTCTTCAGATGATTCCTTAAATTCCAACTTAAGATGATAACAAGGAGAAAATAATTTACAACCTACCTAAGCTGTCGACTAAATAATACAATACCCTAATTTATTTCTTAAGAATTTTTTTCGAAACGTTAATGATAGCATGCTTGCTTTCTAGCGATTCAGACCCTAACGCTGATGGAACAGCGGACAAGAAAAATGAAGATAACTGAAAAGGCATATCCATTGAAAGAAAGCCAAAATGAGGGGACAATATTTAATTAAGTACTCCAATCATGTTGAAGAGCACATATTATTTTCCAAAAGCCCCATAAATATTGATTGGGACACATGAACGAACGTTTTCCTGATGGATGTGGAAGTGCAAATCCCTCATTGCTAGCCCAGTCAGCATCACAATAATGCAGAACTA
>Ga0307509_10010717_pt1 | contig 11186 bp, 9 predicted proteins | sample 10_EM_MG_FD_202245 | JGI IMG/M metagenome (GOLD analysis project Ga0307509, IMG submission 202245) | Populus trichocarpa ectomycorrhiza microbial communities from riparian zone in the Pacific Northwest, United States - 10_EM | ecosystem: Host-associated > Plants > Roots > Unclassified | place... | reverse complement strand
TCGGGGGGGAGGAATGTCGACATACATGAGCATGGGGGGTGTCGGAGGGGGAAGGGAAGCAACCGGATGGTCATCCAACAGCGGGGCACCTAAAGCGTAAACCGCATCTTTGACGGGGTCATAGTGGGCGTGGGCGATCCACTGAGCGAAACGATGTCATCGCAGCTCGACGATCGCGACTTGAAGTTGAACGGAGACTCCAGGTACTCGATCGGTGACATGGCCCTCTGAGACTGGCGAAGGATGTCGTGAATGCTAGAGGTCGAATGGGAGCGTTGCAAGGCATCGTCGGGGTCCATAAGCGCAACGGCGGCCTCAGCCAAGCCCGCCACACTACCGATTGCACCATCCCCGACACCCAAAACGCCACCATCAACCCCAATCCCAGTCATCATCCCAGCTTCAGCTCCGGAACTAGTGAAGAAGCAGAACCTAATTTTTTATCGTTCGATCAAAAAAGGGGCAGGCGTGTTTTCGTCAGCACGACGACATCGATTGAAATCCCCCCTTGTTGGGGAAGGACTTTCCGAATGGGGAATATGTATGCTCACCTGTTGACGATCGACGCCATCTCGTCATCATTAGATGATGGACTCGGAGCGGGTACGGCGACCCCGACAGGCGAAGGTTGAGAGGATGATGACGCAGACGAAAGTGTGGACGAATCGTCACTTGACATCCGCTCGATTTCTCCAGCCGCACGAAATGCCGGAGCTCCAGGGACAGGAATCGACGGGTCTCTATCGTTGTTGGCATCCACGTTGCCAACCCCGCCAATCCCACTATTCTTGTCTCGCGGTGAGATAAAATCAACCATGGTCGCCACTTTCCCACCCGGGGAACCCGTATCGGCAAGTCCGCTCCGCTGTCGAACGTCAAACAAGCCTCGTGTATGATTCCTGAAGGAGCTGCGCCACACAGAATCATCCTCATTGAGCGGATGTCCGGGTGTGTGACTCCGGATGACAATCCCAGACGTCACGCCGTCGTCACCCAACCGAGGGGAACCACGAGTGAGAACAGCACTCTCTGACCGGATAGCACGGGACTTCTGACTGACTGGAGAGGAGGGGATGGGTTTGGATGACCAGGGAAAAATGCTACTCGAGGCGGACTGGACGGTTGGTTTCGAATGGGGGTAATCCGCCGGCTTCCACGGTTTCTTGAGTGACGTTCCCCAGGTGTAACGAGACGACAGGGGGACGGAGGAATTGAAAGCGAAGTCCTCTTCTGTGCTACCGGACCTCCGCCGACGGTGGAACCGTTGAGTATCCTTCAGTGCCTCGGTCGACCGGACTCTTTCGAGCTTCTGAGTCAGGTCCGCAACAGCCTCTTCGTCAGAAGCGTATTGAATCTGCGCAATAGTGCCTGGCGCTCTAAGGATGGCAGGGAGGGAGAACTTGATCTTATAATTCTGACCCCCATTGTTATCCCAGATTTCCCGCCCGTTGACCGCGTACCGAATGGCCATGTACAAGGTCTTCTCCTCGATCTTGGAGAGGATATCGTGCAGCCGAATAACGAAACTGAAGCGGTCGAAAACCCCGTGAGCCAGCGGCTGCTCATACTTGGCAGAGACTTCGCTCGTCGTTTGCCAAAAGTCGAAGGTGAAGCGGATAGCGACAGATTTCTGGAAGGCGAGGTTCCGGACCTTGACGTGTCCGCATAGAGTTGCTTCCTTCGACAAGGTGACATCCTCGAGCATCACGTCCACGTCCATCGTCAACCTCTGGGCCATATTGACAACATCCATGACTAGTAGCCTCTTCTTCTCGTCGTCGGGCGGAACCACACGAGCAGGTGCAGGAGCCTCAGACTCAGTCCCACTCGTATCCTCGGTCGGGCTACCATCACGGGACACAGCAATCGGTTTTTGCTCGGCGAAGAACAATTTAATGTGATCTAGTCGATTAGCGAAGCTGACAGACTTGGATCGCATGTGGTTTGGAGTCGCAGGCTCGCTTTTGCTAGAGGCTTGTCCGCCGGTGACGACCGATAGGCTGGGTCGCGGGGTTGGCGGCCTGGATTTGAGGGAGGATTTCAGAGGTTCTCCAGACTTTTTGCGGATGTGACCGTCGATGGAGGGCGAGGCGCTGGAAAGGGCGGCGGAATCGGGCGTCAGGGCCGGGTCATCAAGCATCAAGGTGGGGATGTTTCGTGAGCGGGGGAGGGTCTGTGCACTGTCGGGGGTTGTTACCGCTGGACTTTTACGAGGGAACTCGAAGGTCGAGACGTGAGAAGGGTCGACGGGTTGCAGGGGCAGCAGTGGTTGGATCTTATGCAGGGTCTGAGTCCTCTCGGAGCGACGAGATTCTGAAAGGTTGGAGCCACTTTCTCCCTTGCCATGATTTTGCGAGGGTAGCTTGGATGATTCACTATTTCTGTGAGGAGCGACAGGGTCGGGGTGAAGGTTGGGAAAGATGGCTTGTGAGCTGGGCATTGAGGACCGCCTCCGTGGGATGAAGGGCAGAGGCGATCCGGCGTTGTTGGAATGTCGTGAAAATGAGTTCACATCTACCACTGTAGAGGAGTGATAGAGCGTAGAGCTCATCCCTTGCTGCGAGGACGCTTGGGAGTGAAAAGGAAAAAGGTGAGATCGAGATCCAGAAAGGCGCGGTCTAGAATTTTGATTGGCTTACGTCTTTGGAACGTGGGTCGGGGAAGCACTGGCGGAGTTGATAAGGATGTGGAGCGAGCGGGGAAACGGGGGACGAGGGTGACGATGAGTTAACGTGGGGGCGTTTGGGGAGAAGGGACGAGCGGACCGTGGTGGTCAACGAAAAGGGGATGGCTTGCCGGTGTCTCGAGAGTGTTTCGAGAGTGCCTGATGGAAGGTTGTTTGAGCGGTACTCACGACGTCATGCACTTATTACAACCGGGCAAAAACGTGCGAGCCCAGGCGTCACTGGAAGTGAAAGACGTGAGTGGCAGGAGCCGACGCACGGTTACGAAAGGGTCAACCTCACCAGTTAAATCGACTCGACCAACGGGACGCAAGGAAAGGATCGAACGGTGTTTGGATAGTACGTGCCGCACCAGATGGGAGACGGTCAGCCGGTGTGCTCAGGGCTGAATGAGGAGTCTCGGTGAAACGGGGAGATTAAAAGCGCGAGGCGGTTGACAACGGATCCCAATGGGGTGAGGGTGGAGTGCGCCTGTTGGAAGTTGTGGCGGTCGGCGTCGTCTTCGACTCCTGCCTCGGTCTCGGGGGTAAAAGAGAGAGGAGAGAGAGAAAGAGAGAGAGGGGTTTCGAGAAACACCCGAGCTCACAAGCGATCGACAGGACCCGTTCGTTCCGGCGAGGTGACCTCACCCTGCGGGCTTTATCTCCGCTCACACTCAATCCCGGCGTTGGTCCGGACGCGAGAACAAAGCGCACGGTCCCCACCGTCGCCGCCGTGCTCGGCGACGTCCACTTCGTCACGGTCATGGGGTGGGCGACACGGAGGGAGGAGTTCAAACTCGCTTTATTGCCCAGTTGGGATCTGACTCTCTCTTACAGCCGCTTCAACCGCGATGGATTCTGTTCTTATTCGGCCGCTTTTGGGTCTTCGCTCGCGGTGGGAGGTGGCCGCGGACTCGTGGCCGGGTGTTCCGTGGGATGAAGGGGAGAGATCCTTGTGTTCAGCTAGGGTACAAGCTATGGTTTCGAACATTCTCTCTCCCATTCTGCGACCTTTCTTTCCAGTTTGTTGGGTTTTGAAATGCACGAGACCCGTTCACGTTTATGAATGAATGAGATGATCATTGTTGACGGCGATATCGCTTGATCAGTTACTCCCTCCTCATTCCAATGCAACATCTCCCTCTGCTGGACTTTCCGATTGATATACTGTTTTTGATCCTCTACGAATTGTCTATAGAAGACCTCGTCAACCTCTCTTCGGTATCTCCCACCGCCACCCATCAAGTGGCGCCTTTGCTGATCCACCATCCCCGAACAGACTTGCAAGACTTTCTACTCGATTTCCAACGACAGATGTGTCTGGCTCGAACAGCTCGAAGCCATACGCATCTCCATGCCATTTCTTCACAAGGATCGTCCAAACCTCCTCCACGCTCCCACGGACGTTCTTCGTCAAGAGTCAATTCGCCAAACCCGCCTCGACTGTCTCTGGCGTCGTCACGACACCCCACCCGGACAAATCACTGAGCTCATGATTGAAGAGAACGTGAACTTCTTCACTGTGTTTCCTGGCGGGCAGTGGCTTGTAATTATCCTCGAAGACGGTCGCCTCTGTCTGCGAGAACTCTGTGAATCCGGCCGAACACCGCGGTCTATCACGGTCAAGCTCGGAGCCTCCGTACGAGAGGTAATGCACAACTTCTGGGCCTCCAGGGCCACAGATGGAAGTGCTGTCCTTGCCCTGTCCCAGTATGCCACCAGTCACTCGTAAGTCCCGTTCCGACCCCCGCCTTTGCCTGTACTACCACTCAAATTCAGCGACCGCAGCATCATGCATTTCTACCGTATCTCCCCTACGGAGATGTCGATATCGTATTTGGGGAATAAGCGACTGCCAAAGTGCAGATGGGCTTCACCGATCAGGAACTACCCCGCATCCGAGAACCTCCTGGCATGTCTACATTTAGGGTGTGATCCGGGGATGATGGGTCTCACCCTGCTGATCATCCCCGATCCCCTAAGCGCACCCATGGACTTCAAATGCGAGGAAGTCGCAACCATTGGGCTTGGAAAATTCGTGTGTTGCACTCCATCTATTATCACCCTCTAATAATCCTGACTGCGTTCACAGGAGAACCATACGCCCTTTGGAGTAGAAGACGAGCTCTTCTCGATTTGTGTTCCATACACTCACATCCTTGTCGTCACTCATGGTTCAACCTCCATCAAGATCTTCAACATCCCACCTCTCGAGACCCTGCCCACCGACCAGGCGAATAAGCTGAACGTTGCGTCCGCCACGCTCATCTGGAAATGGCACACACCATACACCCCCTCACAGCCCTTCGAGCCCACGATTCTGATGCCTCACACACCGTGTCAGATGGTGCTGCCAGGGGAGACATCCACCCGAAATTTCCACCTAGTGGCTGAGGATACCCTGACCCTCCACCTGATTGAATTCACCGTCTCTCGATCGACCAAACCGGGTGCGGAGGTGGAGACGACGATCCACCATCGGATGCACACAACAGAACGGGATTTCGTCGAGGGAAACACGTACCTTGCACTCAGATCCCATCGTGGGGCCTGGTTGACTAAGGGAGACCACGACTTGACGTTCTCTACGTTGACGTTCCAAGACTACTCGAACGACTACGTCGAGGGGCAAGGCATGGACTATCCTTTACCCCTCGGATCGTTCGGGATTAACTGCGACCTGATCGATTCACACCTGGTAGATTGGGACTATGATGAGGTTTCCGGACGATTTTGTTTGTTGGTTCATGGTAGCGATGGAGATTGGGCAGTGCTTTTAGTCGATCGGGTTATGACCTGACTGCATGTCTGTGTTCTTGGAACAAGCGAATGTTGTTAGAGTCTTGCCTCGGGGCTTGTGTGCGTAGAATGGAGAGCGTGAAATGGGTGCTAATTCCGGACATCTTCGACTCAGGACAGGAGGCATAACGGGCCGAGAGGATGAACGTAAAAAACGGTTGTGCGGTGAAAACGGAGATTAAGTAACGGTGGAAGACAGAAATGTCCGACTACACGATCCGACGTCGTACTACGTGGGGCATGAGACTCGGAGGAACTTCGACTAGAACATGGCAATAATGCGTTTGTCTCCTGTGTTTCCTGGGATTTTAAGCTGCAGGGTCGTGATCTCGTATAACCAGTCCCCATCACTGTAAGTCCTCCACTCGAAGGGTAACCACAACCTGTGTTTCCCTTCAGGATCCTTCACCCACCCCTCTTGTAGAGTGGTTCGTGAAAGTGGCCAATCATCTGCGGGGCGACCGTCGTACACGGCCAAACGGCGGTATTGGAGGTGGTGCCGACCTTCGCACACCTTTGCAAGGCTGTACAGTTGACCGTCAACAGGGGAAGGCACTTGAACGCCCTGGAGCACTTCCCCGGTTCCTGTGTGGTAGACGTGTGGGGCAGACGAATAGCGCTTGATGGCCCCGATCCGACCCTCAACCGCGAACATCAGTTCCGGAGCGTAGTTCGGTGGTCGTGGTATGGTCCAAACACTGTCCGATTGGTCTGCCCTCCTACCACAAATAACGCCGTCCACCGCCCCCTCCTCCGTGAGACACCATGCCACGATCGTTTCATAACATACGGCCAAGAGAACGCTGCCTGTGAGGACCAGTGCTTGTACGTTCCTGTACGCGTCGATGAAATGGGGAGGTGTGCGTGAAAGGGGATTGGTGATTGTGATGGTCCGCTGCCCTTTGTGAGCAGTTGCGACGTAAGTACCGTCGTGAGAAATGACGGCGAGCTGTCGGTGGTCGTAGGGAGGAGTGGTAGGGCGATCAGACAAACGCCAAACTTGTAGAACGTCCCTGAACAAACCCAGAATCGACGAAAAAGCGGGAGAGAATCGAAGAGAGAATCGACGAGAGGGGTGATTGTCGCTGGTGTCCTGACACGGGAATTCCCTCCAAGGAGTGTAACAGTCGGAGGTGTATTGCCAGACACGGATCACGCCCTTTGGGGAAGCCGCAAAGAGATTCCCGTCGGAAGAGAAGCAGTGCGAACGGAATTCGCCCGTCTCATTCAATAGGCGCCCCGAGTTCCGGACGTCCAAAATGACGAGCTGACCGCGGGTCGACATGGAAACACGATGGGTGGTCGGAGAGAAAGACTTGACGTTTCTTCCCCGACACTGGACGGAGAATGATTCGACATTGGTAAGAGTGGACCCGGCCTCGAAGATGTTAACGGTAAGAGCCTCGCCGTCCTGCGTCGTTGTCATGATCCGAAAAGTTTCTTTGTGGGCCCAAAAGTGTGATTCGCCACTTGACCGGAGGCTACCGTGGGGCCGTGTCGTACCCGAAGCAACGCAATACGTATCCAAAACGCAGTGACGGGTGTCAGTCCCAAAACCCCACATCATCATGATGCCTATTGAGTTTCCATCCAACGACCAGAGCAGGGAGGAGCTGTGGATGGTGCTGCGCTCAGTTCTTTTGGCCACTCCACCTGTCTGGATATCCCAAATTATGAGGGCAGTATCCAAGAGACAGGCAAGGGAACGTCCATCTGGTGAATAGGCAAGTTCACCAAAGAGGTGATCACCAGAATTGGTGAGGGTGGAGAGTGACTCAAAGGTGAGTGGGTCCCAGATCTCCACAGTGTTTCCGGCTCGCGTGGCAAAGAACTGAGAACATGGTGACCAAGCACAGGATTCATATTTGTAATCCTTGTTGGAATACACTATACTCTGGTCCCATGAATCCTGAGCTCCAGCTACCACCCTTGGCAGGGGAGTGGGGCGCTGGTGATAGTACAACCTTCGGACTGTGGATGATAGAGGGGATAGCTCCAGTGCAGAATGGTAGATGTGGGTGGCGGAGGTGCTTATAACCTCAAAAAACTTGGTTGCAAAATGAAAATAGTCTCTGGTCATGTCGAGAAGCCAGTCGTCCTTGACAACCTGAGTTACGGTATGCATTAGCATTGGGTGGTGCTGTGGAGAAATCCCAAACAGACCTCCTGCAACCAAGCCATGAGTTTTTCCAATGCAACAACAGCTCCTCTTGCAGCCCCAAGGGCACTAGCAATCTCTAACCAAGCCAGGAATTTCTCCTCCAGGAAGAAGCGCAGATGAGAAACAACGTCAGTTGTATCTCCCCTGGCCCCAGTGAGGTGGTTGTGCCAGGACTGGCAGGCATACTGCAAAGCAATGCTGACACGATCCCCAATTCTCATTTTTAAATCCTTGACCTCTGAATTCAAGGCATAGTTGGGGAGTGATAGAAGGTTCTGTTCCAGGCTGCCATTCATCAGCCCCAGGCAGTTTATGGCAAGTTTGAGGTGTAGACTTCCAGGGGAAATGTAGAACCTTGTGTTGAGGCACCGTGAGGAGTCAGTGATGAAGTCAGGAAAGGACTTGTGGAATGGTTTTATGGGCAGGTTGGAATTTTCATCAAGGATGACCAATGACTGAACCAGTGTGAGGAACAGTTTGACCTCCTCAGGATCCAGACCAATAAGTTCAGCAATTCCAGATAGTGGAAGGGGGTTGACAAGCAGAACTACAGCACCAATGGTAGACCGGATCTTGGAATCCACCTCTGGGTCTCCCTCACTGAAGGCCACCTCAAGGATTGATGTGTATAGAGAGTCAATTGTTGTATTGGGTTTGAAATGTGCCTTGCCCTCAGGGACTGTGCATTCTGGAAGGTTAACAATTGTATCAAGTCGTTGTTTGGGGAGGTGGATCTTGCTATCCAGGAACTTGACAGTTGCAACAGCATGAATGAAGAGACCACCTGTCCTGTGACACAATAATTCAATGTGTTTGTCACTTGGCCAGGTGTCAAGATGCCGGCGCTGCGCCAATCCAGAAAGCTCGTGTTTTAGATAGAGCCAGATGTCGTTGTTAACCAAACGGGGATGAACATCATGCAAAATGAAGACATTGGTTGAGTCCACAAGAAGGGGGAGGCGGAACCCAGTCTTGATCCGGGGCTCAGGTCTACCTGTTATGAAAAACTTGACCCTAGGAATCTTCTCAACAAACCGTCCCAACACAGAGAGGATTGCAGATGATGGCTCCTCGTCCCAGCATTCATCAAGAGCATCGATCACAACCACTGTTGAAATGTCAGCTGACTGTAAGGGCTCTACAATCAGCCTTTTCATCTGGGTGTACAGTGACTCGTTGACAATATCCGGATCCAACTGGAGAAGGGAGATGAGGTGAGATCGAAAGTTGGGGTATTTGTGTGCCAGCTGGAAGGCGAGGGTGGGGAATATGAAGTGGAGGTCTCTACGGTCCTGGAAATCACGTGAACAAAAGAATGACGCTCCTAGTAGCCCACCAGCAAAGGCACGCTCAGCGATTGTCTGAGCGATTGTTGATTTCCCTGTCCCAGCGAGTCCGTTCAACCAGAAGACGGGGGACTTTTTGAAGTCTCTGGTCCACAATTCAATCTCCTCCAGCACAGTTTCTCGTGTACCCCGGAGGCAGCCTTGGCAATTGTCATGTCGATACTCAGCCCCATGAGCACGGCGACAACCATTCAACACCAATAGGTCCGCTGCATGGCATATGGGTGAGTTCAGGCTTGGGAGAAGGGTGTAAGGGCCGAACCTTTATTCTGGAAGCCACAGCCGATGTCAGATATGTTCTCACTGCACACAGATTAAATGACTCACAATCAACCTGCAACTCTGGTCATACATCGCCCATTGCTGAGCCGTCTGTTGAGGCACCCTGATTTAAGTGGTGACAATCACATAAGTTTTGTCGTGACTAACCTGATAGTCGAGGAGGGTGTCCCGGATATCTTCCACAATTCCGGACACAGCTAGAACATCATCTTGACATTCTTTGAAGTTCTGGGCGTTGATGCGATCGTGCAGCATGTTTCCGTTATCCCTAATCAACCTGAGAGTGCTAGGAGGGGATTAGGATGTCATGGTGATTGTGATATGCTGATCACCCACTCAAACAGCGCCGCCCGTCGTTCGTGCTCGCTCTCACCCCATACTGCATCTTCATCCTCCTCATCATCCTCCTCTGAGCACAACCTGTTCAATCGTGCCATGACAGAATCTAGCTTGTGCTTCACCGCTGGGGATTTCTGCTCAAATGTCAGCCGCTGCAACAATGACCTTGTTGTGTCGCATAACCTCATGAAGTTTCAATAGTGTGTCGAAAGATGACTTGGGAAAGGATTGACCATCAACACAAGGAATAGATAGAGGACATCGAAGAACTCTTACAGCGAGGCCAGTGACTTGGTGATAGATCGCTTGCTGTTGCGATATCTGCCTTCTAGTGAGGTGCTGTACCTGTCCCAATATTCCAGTTCTCACTCACTTGATAGTGAGTGACAGCCTCTCGAAGTCCATCGATGAGTCTCGCCACCTCTTTGGAATCCTTCCCCTTGTCCAAGAGCCGAGCCGCGGTGTGCTTTTCTAACAATATCCGCGATCGCGTCTCGATCTCTTCCAATGCGCTGGGGAGACCGTTGAGAGGGGCAAGTGGGTGAGTGATCGATGGGCATACCTGGACAACTCCAACCGTCGCTCCTTCTCCGCTTGGTCTCCTCCCACCATTGCCGCGCTCGTGTTCTTCTTGAACCTGTTTAAATGCGGGATAAGGTCCTCAACTGTCTCCCTGATATCTTCAGATTGCTGTGGGCGTCCGTATCAGTTGTGCGCGACACCCATTCGTTCGACAAATACCTCGTAATGCTTGATGAGCGCGTTCACGCCGCCCAGGGCGGACTTGAGGGGAGGGAACCAATCAGAGGACTCCTTCGCCACATCGAGGAGAATCTTCAAGGCATTTCCAGTCCTCTGCCTCTTCGCTGGGGGTTTCCGAGCTGTCAGGGGACCGAATCAACTATCCGAAGGTTACAAACCACTCACATCGACTTTGGTTAGGGTCACTCCCAGACCCCGTAGGGTTTGTTGGACGTCGCTTTCGGAACATGGCTTCACTTCTGGAACTGTTGGTGGATGTATCTGGGAAACAGATAAGCCGGCCACGTGTGATCTGCGAGGCTCCGGCGCTCAAAGACAAGCGCCATCAGGGCTGGTGCCGGGAGCCTGGAAGCGCCTTGTAACGCGAATATTGCCTGTTCTCGAGGCGTTTGGCTCACGAACTTCCGATTACCTCGAGGCGGGTCGAAGGGGGGGAAGACCTTCGGACCAAATTTGGGCCTGAATATTGAATCCCAGAGTGATTCCTTTCCAAACTGAAGTCGTGTTTTTGGCGGAGGACACCACCGTAGAAGTTTTACTGACATACGCTCAATGCGCGCAAAAATGATGTGGGTAGCACACTATAGCTCGGGTAATTAAATTCCAGCATGTAGACGGGTAGCAACGGCAACTACCGACATCATGGGGATGACTGCTATGGAGGATGATTTCGAGTTTCGATCGACCGAATCACATTTGATGTCATCTCGAAATCGCGCATCGACGAGCACAATCGTCATAAAACTCGGTGCGATTTTCTTCTTCACCCACCAGAGTATCAACAGAATGAACGTATGACTTTTAACGTTTTGGCCCCCGTGTCCGTGGTCGT
>Ga0307509_10010716_pt1 | contig 11186 bp, 14 predicted proteins | sample 10_EM_MG_FD_202245 | JGI IMG/M metagenome (GOLD analysis project Ga0307509, IMG submission 202245) | Populus trichocarpa ectomycorrhiza microbial communities from riparian zone in the Pacific Northwest, United States - 10_EM | ecosystem: Host-associated > Plants > Roots > Unclassified | place... | reverse complement strand
GCCATATTTAGCTCTACATTGGAGGATGGGGAAACGCGGGCTACGTACTATACCCGGCACCATTGAGGATCTCGGGGGCGAGGTACTCCGGCGTTCCGCAAAAAGTGTTTGTCATGTCGTTATCCTTCATGTTGAGCTTGCATAATCCAAAGTCACAAAGGGCGATGTGGCCCGTGTAATCGAGAAGGATGTTTTCCGGCTTGAGGTCACTGTAGGGATGATCGATAGTGAATATATTTCTGATCGGGAACACTCGTGGAGGCTCATTAATGCTTACCGATAGACGACATCTAGATCATGGAGGTGCTCGAGGGCGAGGAGGAGTTCTGCGCTGTAAAAGCGGCTGCGTTCCTCGTTAAACTTCTGTTCGCGCTGGAGGTGGTGGAAGAGCTCTCCTCCATTGACGAATCTAGATTGTAGTGATCAGGGAGTGAAACGTGGCAAGGTCTTTAAACGGCACACGCACGCGAGCACAAGATACAACTTCTGCTCCGACTGAAAGCTAAACTTGAGTGGTACAATAAAAGGATTCGTCACCCGGGAGAGGACGAGACGTTCCGCAAGGGTGTGAGTGATCTCTCCACGATCCACAATATGGGCCTTGCGAATGGTCTTCAAAGCGTAAATACGCTGCGTGTCCCGTTTGCGGACCTGCATAACCTTGCCGAAACTGCCTTTGCCGATGACCGTAGTCAATTCGAAATCGTCGATGGTAAGCGAGTGTCCCTAAATGACAAGTCTATTGCGAGAATAACGAAATGAAAAGGGCTACGCACGCTGCTTGGCTGGAAGGAAACGCCAACAAGAATTTTGCCACTGCCACCGTTGAGCTCATACCACTGGTCCTGGGTGGAGATGTTGTCAAAGTCTGGGGTGAATTTGATGCCCCCGAGGAAAACATCGTTGCCCATGTCGTCATCTGCGCCTCGTTTTGGCTCTTCCTTGCGTAAGTAGGACTGCAAAGATATCTCCGAATTACGAGACACATCACTGTATGACAAATAAGTGTCCTCGTCATCGTTGGTAAAAGTGGTGAGAGACTCGCGTACAAATGTGCCTGATACATGTAGAGTGGTTTTTCGAGCTCGCCGCCGAGGGGAGTGATGAGGATTTGGTTGACCTCGAATTCCATGACGATATATGGAAGCCACCAACATTGTGTGCGTTGTATGCTGTCGCGCTTGCCTCGATGAGCGAGCCTAGACTGGGAGACACTGGCTGGTGAAATGGAGGCGGCTACTTTTGCTTGTTGGGAGGAGAGCGCGGCTTGAACGACGGCCGGGACGGAAGTACCCTGGGGGACGGAAAGGCCTTCTGCCCAGAGGACGCGGATGGAGAGGATGCCAGTGCGGAAGCGTGGCTTGTCGTCCCCTGGTGTCGGGGTTATCGAACGAGTGGACGCAGCGTCATCACGGTCGGCGGTGAGAGTGGCCTTTTTACTCTTTCCAAGTTTCCAGGACATGATAAAAGAGAGAAAGTGTGGGGTATTAAGGGTGGCGGAGGAACGAATAAATGGATCAAAAATAAGCGAGCGAGACCAGCTTCACCGCCGTCAAAAAATTGAGCAAAAAGTTTCAGGAAAATTACGGCTACAACAAAGGGCGGCAACCGGAACAAAGCACAAACTAGAGTTACACTCTACTCCCATTTGATTTGGATCACACCTCCCCATCAGCGAAAATGAAGCACCCCAGGACGTGAGTGACAAGAGTTGGCTGCCTCATGGCACGCGTTTATAATAAAGGTGATGCGACCACGATGTTATACCGTGTATGGGTCTGTCTATGATAGAAGAGAGGTGTATGTGTATGCGCGTGGAGGCCGCGAGGAAACCATGGTGTTTGATGATGGGAGTGATATAGAAATAGCTTGAGCTTTTCACCTTTCATTCATTCCATTCCTGCACTTGCCCTCGACTCGACTCGACGAATCGGTCCTGTTGGTTGTCGACAGACCAGAGGACGGATAAGTATTAGTAAGCACTGCCTGCGTGTGTCTGCCTTGCTCGCCTCTTGCTTTCCTCGCGTCCCCGTTTCTCATCCCTGACCCCCCACCCCTCATCCCCTCTCACCCTCCACACAAAACATGTCCGTCACTCTTCAGCCAAGCAATTCAATCGGTTTCAATCGTCCGTCTTCTCTTTTCCTTGGATCGTCTTCCCCTTCCTTTCTCACGTTCTTCACCCTCCAAAGGTCCTCTGACACAGAACGTGAAACGCTCTCTAAACATCACAAACCCCAATGCCGATCCTGTATCGTTCAAAATCAAGACGACCGCTCCCAAGGTGCGCCCTTCTCGTGTTGGAACTTAGCCTCGCCTCATCCATATCCACAGCTGTACTGCGTACGGCCCAACTCCGGAAAAGTCGACCCTGGCCAGACAGTTGAAGTCCAAGGTGCAATATATCTTTTAGTATTCAACGCGGTGGGCTAACCCGACGTGCCCAAAGTGATGCTCCAAGCAATGAAAGAAGAACCGCCACTGAACGCGAAATGTAAAGACAAGTTCCTCATTCAGAGCATGTTGATTCCTCCAGAGAAGGCTGCCATCCCTCTCCATGACCTCGTGGGTCCTTTCCTTCTAGCCCTGCCTCGCGTCTGATTTAATTTTATTATGTCATAGTGGACCACTCCTGAGGGAGAAGAGACAGGAAAGGTTCACTCTCAGAAAGTGAAGGTAAATTATTTACCTCCGGAAGGCCACCCCCTCGACGAGGAAGATGAGTTCCCCAACCGGATGTCGATGATGAGTGGCGTTGCCCCTGATGAAGTGAGTAGACACTCTTCGATAAGCTGTCAACGTTTAACCTTCTTGTAGCCCTCGTTCGGTACCGTGAAGGGAAGACCCAGTACGTATGGACCTCCTGGAGATCAGTTCTCGGTCAACATTCCTGGCCATCCCCTTGTCGAGCGCCCCGCCACGCCTCTCGATTACTCAGGCTCGGGCCAGACGGAGGAGCCTGCACGTGAAGAGTCCGCAGGTGGCGTGGGTGTGATCAATGTAAACGTGCACTCGCCACAGCCCCCACTTCCTGCCCCCGCCCTGGTCGCGCCCGCACCTTCCGAGCCCAACCCAGAGTTTGTTGCCAAATACAAAGACGCTCAAGCAGAAATTCAACGATTACGTTCGCTGCTTGCCGCCGTACCTGACCCTAGCTCCATTGCGAGCAGTGGTACCAGTCCGACGGTCCTTCGGGAGCGGCACCATAGCAGTCGGCCCCGAAGCGATGACGAGACGGTCGTTGGTTCGGAGGTGACATATGTATCGGATGCTTCCTTGCAGCCGGAGGGCGTACCGCTCCAAGTTGTCGTCATTATTTCCCTACTTGTTTTCATCACCACATATCTATTCTTCTAATACTCTTTTGTTTTTCGCACTTGGCCTTGGACATAAATGGTAGCGCTGGTTTACTGCAAGCCGCCTACAGGAGATGATGTTCAATGACCAAGTTTTGTCCTTTTGCAGGTGTATCCGTGGTCTGTTTCATATGAGCGGTCTCAGCTCCCATATCCTCCCACTTTTGATCGTTTCATTTAACCTCCCTTCGTGAGACTCACAACGTATAGCGCAAACAAATACACATACACACATTCGTTATTAACATTGTAAGTAGCACCACGACACGAGACCGACGCACCCTCGTCCGCGAGGTCGCGCCTGTAGTCGGGATTCCCGTATTCTTAAAGTTCTCTATATCTATCTCCCGCTCCTTCGACTTTTCTTGGCAACTACATTTACTGCGCAGTTGCGGCCAGCTCCTTTTCGATCCGCAGCAGATCATCAACCGTGTCCAAGATTGTGTCCTGCCACTTGATGTAATCTTTGATCCCAAGAACCGATTCGGTCGTGCTGGTATCGAGCGTAGCGAACGGGTGCACCGGAGGCTCATTGCCCGTAACAACAGGAAGGCGCTCCTTCAGCTCCGGCCGTGCCTGAGCGAGGAACTCGACCGCCTCGACCCAAGTGAACCTGTACGGGGAAACGGCGAACCGCTTGGGTTCGTCAGAGGGGGGCACCTTGAGCGCGAGGACGTGTGCGCGCGCCACATCACGAGCGTCGACGCTCAGCGGCGCTCCGCGCGTGGCAGGATCGTACCCGCTGACGGGACGACCTGGCTCGCCGCTGATGAGCGCGTAGATGTACCGGTTCGTGCCTGTCGAGGGCGCGCTGTAGACTTGGCCTCGGCCGAGCGGGCCGTAGACGTAGGACGGGTGGATGGTGGTCAGGTCCAGCTCTGGGTGGGCGCGCTTGTAGTCGCGCACGGCGAGATCAGCGAGAGCCTTCGAGGTGGCGTAGACGTCTATGGCGGTCGCACCGGGTCGGAGCGCGTCTTCGACCGTCAGAGGGCTCGTATCTGCCAGAGTCGGCCGAAAGAAATCGCAAAAAGTCAGAAGTCAAGAATCTTTTTCGAGTTGAGAGGTGACCCAACTCACTTTTCTCGGAGATGGTCATCTCTGTCCAGAAATCGTCTGGCGCGGCGAGCGACATGATGCTTGCTGTGATGACGAGCTGCTTCACGCCGGCTGCGTGCGCCACGTCGAGGATCCGGGTCGTACCGGAGATGGCGGTCTATGATAAGAATGATTCGATTTTTGAAAGTTAGAAAGGGACAGGCAGGGGTTCCAGTGCACGAAGACGACGAACATCGAGGATGACTTGGGGACTGCCAGCATTCGCGAGCGGAGACGCGACATGGATGACGGCGTCGACACCTGCGGCGTATTCAGCCTCTGAGGAGTATAGGAATAGGAGTTCACACGAACCTTTCACGGCCTGTGAGAGGTCAGAAGTGGCCAGGTCTTCGATCACAGTGGTCGTGAACCTGTCACCATATGATTCATAGCTCTTGCTGATACGTGCGACGTTGTGGCTCCGCACCGCGCTAACAACGACGATAATCAATATAAGTGTCCCGGTGCGCGCGAAAAAAGGATATGCATATATGCGCACCCCCTAACAGAGTAGCCTTGCCGCAGAAGCTCATCAACGACGTGAGAGCCGACAAAGCCAGAGGCACCAGTAACCTGAACATGGTAGGCCCTGTGAGATCACTATCGTTCGATGCAAAAATTAGTTCGGAGACGTACGAGGACAAGAGACATGACGATGATGGAGTAGATGAGGTTTGGGGAGTTGGTTGGCTGCCTTTGCCATACTTATACCCACACAGATATCTGATATCTCATCCTGGACTGTGGTCAAGAATAAGGAACCCGACCTCCGGGCCGGGTGGCAACTTAGCCGCAGCCTGAATAATCAGGGGAAGTGATCACTAAGCAACAAGGTGCCTCGACGATGCAATGAGGGGATCAGATTTACTCCGTGGCGGGCTGACTGAGAAGGACGGCGAAACGGGCGGAGGGTGTGTGCCCGCGTGAGGAGTGAGTTAGTCTCGTATTCGATTGTGAAACTATGTCAGCACGCCGATACAGCAAAGAGTTTAGGGGTCCGCCAATCCGAATCATCTGTGCTGTGATTCTCCGGGGGGATATTGGATGACCACTGAAACAAGGCGAGCAACAACACACACTTTTGTCACGATGGTACCTAAAGAGGCCGAAAAACATCGCTGCGAGGTAACGGCATCTTATCCCCAACTCTAGTATGGTCATCGCTTGCCAGCACATAGGTCTTATTCACTTCCTGTCCATGTCAGTTAGGTTTGCTGCCGTGTCTTCCGGTTATCCGAGTCCGGTCCGACAAAAACACCATTCTACTTTTTGCCATCATTGCCATTCTGTTTGGCTGTCGGTCATGACGAAAACACATAAACAGCAGCAGCAGAGTACCTATACACACACTTGTCATTTATGGGCTACGACCCAAGACCGTAATTCTTGGTGGTTCTCTGATCTCTTTGACTTTAATGAGTCAGTGAATCTACTGCGAAGCCGCGGCTAGCTCCTTCTCTACGCGAAGCAGATCGTCAACAGTGTCCAGGATGGTATCCTGCCACTTGATGTAATCTTTAAGACCAAGAACAGATTCCGTCGTGCTGGTATCCAGCGTAGCGAACGGCGGCACCGGAGGCACATCGCCCGTGATAACGGGAAGTCGTCCCTTCAGCTCCGGCCTTGCCTGAGCAAGGAACTCGACCGCCTCGACCCACGTGAACCTGCTCGATGAGACGACGAACCGCTTGACTTCGTCAGAGGGTGGAATCTTGAGCGCGAGGACGTGTGCGCGCGCCACGTCACGTACGTCGACATTCAGTGGCGGGTCACGCACGACGGGATCGTACCTGCTGACGGGTCGATCTGGTGCGCCGTCGATGAGCGCATAGATATCCTCGTTCGTACCCGATGAGGGCACGTTGTAGACTTGTCCTCGGCCCAGCGGCCCATAGACGTAGGACGGGTGAATGGTGGTCAGGTCTAGTTCTGGGTTCGCGCGCTTGTAGTCGCGCACTGCGACGTCGGCGAGGGCCTTGGAGACGGAATAGACGAGTATGGGGGAGGCGTCGGGGCTGAGCGCTTCTTCGGCTGTTTGAAGGTTGTACGCTGTGAGGTGGGAAATTGTCAGTCAGCCAACCCGTGTTTAGTACACAAACTTTTGTTGATTTCAGATTTCACTTCTGCAAGGGGAGGGAGGCTTCCCCACAACCCCCGCGTTCGAAGTACTCACTTTTTTCTGTGATAGTTATTTCCTTCCAGAAATCGTCCGACGAGGCAAGTGACGCCGTGCTTGCTGTGACGATGATATGCCTCACGCCGGCGGCGAGTGCAGCGTCAAGGATCCGGGTCGTACCTGATACAGCAACCTAAAACAGAGGAGTTTTTGGGAAGTTATAGAGGGGGCGGGATCTCAGGCACGTAGAAGGCGCACATCGAGGATGACTTGCGGACTAGCAGCATTCGCGAGCGGAGACGCGACATGGATGATGGCGTCGACACCTGCGACCTATTCAGCCTCTGAATATTTGGAATAGATGTTTACAAGAACCTTTCACAGCCTGTGAGAGGTCAGAAGTGACCAAGTTTTCGATCACAGTTGTCGTGAATCTGTCACCATATGATTCATAGCTCTTGCTGATACGTGCAACGTTGTGGCCCCGTACCGCACTAACAACGATGATGATCAACAAAAGTGTCCTGGTGCGGGTGAAAAAAGGATATATATATATATGCGCACCCCCTAACAGAGTAGCCTTGCCGCAGGAGCTCATCGACGACGTGAGAGCCGATAAAGCCAGAGACACCAGTGACCTGATCACAGGTCGTGAGATCACTGTTGTTCGAAGCTATAAGTAGTTCGGACACGTACGAGGACAAGAGACATGACGATGCTGGAGAATATGGGAGTTAGGGAGTTAGTTGGCTGCTTCTGCCATACTTATATCCACACAGATATCTCATCCTGACTTGTGTTTGCGAGATGATGGGGTTGAAGAGACCAAGTCCAGGTCCTAGCCCGACCGGATGGCGTTGACGTGATCACCACAAAGGGATCAGATTAGATTAAGTTACTCCGTGGTGGTTCGGGCTGCCTGAGTGATGACGAAACGGATGAAGGGCGTGTGAGCTCTGCTACAGCCAGTGAAGCTTGAAGACTAGTGAGTCCGAGTCCCATGCCAGTGTTCGTATTTGTGACACTATGTCAGCACACCGATACAAAGATCATGACCATCATGATTGTTCCAAGTTACTTTGGGTCAGCGGTGCGTCCGTGGTCTGTCAATACGAATCATGTAGAACTTCCACTGGCAGGGAGAAATTGAATGCCCACTGAACAAGGCGAGCAGCATCACACATTGTGGTTAGAGAGAGATAAACAACATCTCTGCCCAAATTCTAGTATGGTCATTGTTTGTTTGTCAGCAGAGGAAAGCTAATTTACTTTCTGTCGTGGTGTCTGTTTGGTAATGATACCCGTGTTACCGTGTTAGCATTTCCGGTTATCGGGACCGACAAGGAGCCGTTTCTCCATTATGTTTTTTGGGCTCTCGCAGCAGAGTTCGCACTCAAAATACATGGCGCAGCCACGACACGAGACTGAAATACTTCGTGGTTCTCCATATCTGTTCCCCTCTTTGACTTCATTGAGCCAATAAGTCTACTGCGAACCCGCGGCCAGCTCCCTCTCTACCCGAAGCATATCGTCAACAGTGTCTAAAATGGTATCCTGCCACTTGATATAATCTTTAAGACCAAGAACCGATTCCGTCATGGTGATATCAGGCGTACAGAACGGCGGCACCGGAGGCACATCGCCCGTAATGATGGGAAGACGTCCTTTCAGCTCCGGCCTTGCCTGAGCAAGGAACTCGACCGCCTCGACCCACGTGAAACTACTCGATGAGACAATAAACCGCTTGACTTCGTCAGAGGGTGGCACCTTGAGTGCGAGGACGTGCGCGCGCGCCACGTCACGTACGTCGACGCTCAGTGGTGGCGGGCGCACGGCAGGATCGTACCCGCTGACGGGTCGATCGGGTGCACCGTCAATGAGCGCGTAGATATCCTGATTCGTACCCGATGCGGGCGCGTTGTAGACCTGGCCTCGGCCCAGCGGCCCATAGACGTAGGGCGGGTGGATGGTGGCCAAGTCTAGTTCTGGGTTTGCGCGCTTGTAGTCGCGCACTGCGAGGTCGGCGAGGGCCTTGGAGGTGAAATAGACAACTAAGGGGGATGCGCCGGGGCTGAGCGCTTCTTCGGCTGTCGGAGCATTGTACCCCGTGAGGTAGGAAATTGCCAGTCAGCCACCTGGTGTTTACACCAACTTTTGTTGATTTCACTTCTGCAAGGGGGGAGGCTTCCCCACAACCCCCGCGTTTGAAATACTCACTTTTTTCGGTGATAGTTATTTCCTTCCAGGCATCGTCCAACGAGGCAAGCGACGCCATGCTTGCTGTGATGACGACACGCCTCACGCCGGCGGCGAGTGCAGCATCAAGTATCCGGGTCGTACATGACACACCAACCTAAAACAAAGGTGCTTTGGGGAAGTTAGAGAAGGGGTGGGATCTCAGGCACGTAGAAGACGAACATCGAGGGTGACTTGCGGACTGGCAACACTCGCGAGCGGGGGCGGAAACGCAACATGCATGATGGCGTCGACACCTGGGGCGTATTCAGCCTCTGAGTATTTGGAATAGAGGTTTACACGAACCTTTCACAGCCTGTGAGAGGTCAGAAGTGGCCAAGTCTTCGATCACAGTTGTCATGAACCTGTCACCATATGATTCATAACTCTTGCTGATGCGCCCGACCTTGTCGTTCCGTACCGTACTAACAACGACGATGATCAACAAAAGTGTCCTGGTGCGGGTGAAAAAAGGATAAATATATATGCGCACCCCCTAACAGAGTAGCCTTGCCGCAGGAGTTCATCAACGACGTGAGAGCCGATAGAGCCAGAGGCACCAGTGACCTGATCATCGGTCCCGTGAGATCACTGTCTTTCGAAGCAAAAAGTATTTCGGACACGTACGAGGACAAGAGACATGATGATGATGGAGAATAAGGAATTTAGGGAGTTAGTCGGCTGCTTTTGTCATACTTATATCCACACAGATATCTTGGGTCTTCGTGAGATGATGGGGCAGCCCGACCTTCCGCGGACGGATGCATGTAGTAAGTAAGTAACTTACACAATGGATAAGCCATGTCTGCTTATAGTCTGCTTATGGTCCAATTACAGTAATGTCTAAGAAGTTGACCTCTCTTTACGGCCACCTGATTTTAAATCAGAATACTTGAATAATGAAAAACCCTCCAGGCTCAATAGGTTTTCCCCGGCTAAAAGTTTTTCCAAGCCTGCAACACGCAGTTTATTTTAAATATTTTATCATATAAGCAGTACTCTTCTAATTGGCCATTTATTAATAATTTCTAATTGTTCAACTATTCTTAAGTTATTTAAGATAAGGCGACGGTAAAGCGATGTCAATTTATTAGACATCAATTCGACCATAGGCAGAACTTATCCATTCTTGCCCGTCGTGTTAGAGGAAGCCCCCGAACCAGGGTCACTCGGACTTTCCTTGTCTGTCCTCCTTTGGCTCACCCCCCCTGCACACCTGTATTGTTAGACCTCTCTGTCCTCTCGCTCCCTGTATCCCACCCTTTCTCCTGCCCCTCCTGCTGCCTTACAATTCTCATATATTTAAGCTACACGGGAGTCCGCATCCTGACGCCAGTCCGCAGCGGGATATAAACTCTGGCAGGAATAATAAAAATAATACAAAACAGGGGACGTGCCAGTGATCACCCAGCAAAGTACGAGACAGCAAAGATCATGACCATCATGATTATCCCGAGTTACTTTGGGTCAGCGGTGCGTCCGTGATCTGTCGATCCGAATCATGTGTGACCTCCACGAATAATGCGACGATCTGCTTCCATGTTGGATGACCACTGAACAGGGCGGGCACCAACACACACTTTTGTGACGATGGTCCCTAGAGAGATCGAAAAACATCGCTGCGAGGCAATGATATCTTATCCCAAACTCTAGTATGGTCATCGTTTGCCAGCACATAGGACTTATTCATTTTCTGTCAATGTCAATCGTTTTGATACCGTGTTACTGTCACGGTGTCAGCGCTTCCGGTTGTCTGGTCCGACAAAAACTCCATTCTGCCATTTGCCATTGCCATTCCGTCGGTCACGACGCAAACACATAAAACAACAGCAGCAGAGTTCGCAGACCCAAAACGCATTGCGCAAACCAACACCTATTATCCTATACACACACTTGTCATTTACAGACTACGAGGCCAAAATCCTTGGTGGTTCTCTATATCTACACCACCTCTTTGACTTTATTGAGCCAGTGAAATCTACTGCGAAGCCGCGACCAGCTCCTTTTCTACCCGAAGCATATCGTCAACTGTGTCCAGGATTGAATCCTGCCACTTGATGTAATCTTTCAGGCCAAGAACAGATTCCGTCGTGCTGGTATCCAGCGTAGCGAACGGCTGCACCAGAGGCACATCGCCTGTGATGATGGGAAGTCGTCCCTTCAGCTCCGGCCTTGCCTGAGCAAGGAACGCGACCGCCTCGACCCACGTGAACCTGCTCGATGAGATGACGAACCGCTTGACTTCGTCAGAAGGGGTCATCTTGAGCGCGAGGACGTGTGCGCGTGCCACGTCGCGTACGTCGACGTTCAGTGGTGGCGCACGCCCGACGGGATCGTACCCGCTGACGGGTCGATCGGGTGCGCCGTCAATGAGCGCGTAGATA
>Ga0307509_10010715_pt1 | contig 11186 bp, 10 predicted proteins | sample 10_EM_MG_FD_202245 | JGI IMG/M metagenome (GOLD analysis project Ga0307509, IMG submission 202245) | Populus trichocarpa ectomycorrhiza microbial communities from riparian zone in the Pacific Northwest, United States - 10_EM | ecosystem: Host-associated > Plants > Roots > Unclassified | place... | reverse complement strand
TAACACAGCCAAATGACTCAGGCTATACCGTGTCAGGAAAGCACTAATCCTTCTTGAGAACTTTTGACTCAAACCCCAGAGATTAGCGGCTGCCGGAGATGGTGGATTTCACGAGATTTTACGGTACCCGAGCATTGAAGGGAGGCCATAATTTCGCACTCACGGATACGCATATATGGTTGGCAAGATGTTTCTCTAATCCCTGTCTTTGGGCACTTCTTGCCTGAAACGAGTGTTATTTCATCTGAAGGCAACCACTCTGGAGGATATCCGCTCTCGTGACGGTCCTGTGTTTCGTTGCACTCAACCTACCGGTAACCTCCGCTAATGTTTGATGTCCGGTACTGTACTTGGAATTTTCTGACGTTTGTAAATACGACAGCTATTGAATAGCACCAAAATCTTGAGGCTCTGGTCGATTTTTTGCCCATATAAAATAGCAGTCGTTTTTACAAAAGTCAGAAAATTACGAGTAGAGTAGGGGATTGCTCCACGAGGCCTTACGATTGTTTAATTTAGTGCGTTTTGCTCTAAAAGGCCCTTTCTAGATGCTTACAGCCAGGCAGTGATAAAAGCTGCTATGTGGTGGGGCGGATGATACCTGTATTTGTGGAGAGGTGAAGGGCATTAAACTAACTTTCGTTAAACATAGTTGGTTCTCGTTCGCCTCAACTTTTGCCATCAATCTTTGCCTTAACGTCCAACACATGTGAGCTCCTCCCTCGGGTCTAGAATATGATATCTCAGCGAGGTTGAACTTAACTTAACGGCTTTAAACTCCGCTCGTATCACTTGGGGTCGGTCCTTGGTGGCGTCGAATGAGAAAAGTGATTCATCTTTCCGATGGAAATGTGGTGCGGGGGGAGCTCAGCCCTACGCAGTGATCTACCGGCCTGTTCGCCTAGATCGCGTACTCGAGTACAGGAATTATAGCCGGGCCCGCGGAGGCTTCCTTTGCGATGGAATTTTGGTTTTTATATCGCTGTTGGTATCGAGGTTGGGGTTGCAGGGCCGGTGCTAGACCTAATGGATCAAGGGCTTATTGCGCCTCATTGAGGGTTTGTTTCCCACCCATTGAATGTTTGAGACATCAACCACGCACTTTGCAAGCGGCGAATCCTGGGGCTATGATGCGTTGGCTTAGCTCTTCGCAAATAAATATACCGTATGTGGGAGTGCGAATCTAGGAGAAGGGGAGAGAAACTGGCGGTGCGCATCTCGTCATGGTCTACTGGTAAGTTACTGTCCTTTCGTCCATTGAGGCAACTCCGGAGTCTGAGTACACACCGCCTGATGGGATGAGGATAGAACCCCCAAGAAGGTGGAGTGGTCATCTTGTTAATCTTGCTGGCTGGAACATATCTTGGCATAAATTAAGAATTATCTAGTGATCGCTGGTGGGTGGGGGGGCAACCATGCATACTGTGGTTTGCAACGTTTTAAGAGGCTGTGGGTTCAAAAATATCTAGGATATTCCAGAAGCGAAGGGAGTCGCCTGGGATGGCGGGCAAGGCTCTGTCGGGGCCGCTGAAATCCGGATGCGCCATCAACCCGTGCTTGCTTCTGATGTTGCTTGTCCACAGGAGTGTCTCTGGGGTTGTTTTGGGGCGACCCGGTTAGATGACGAGTAACCAATCATCGATCTAGATCTAAGGGGGTGGAAAATTTCGTACAAGAGGGTTTTGACTGGTATAGGGAGAGCTCCTTTACCGGAAGTGGAAATGACCCACCGTTAATCCTACCGCTATTCGTCTGACTATCGCAGTCTAATAGAGTGATCACCTGAGTGGAGTAGCGAGTAAGCTGACTGGCTTCGTCGCTTAGCAGTAGTGCGTAGTACGAACGCAGTAGAGGAAAGAGTGAGGAAAGTGCAACTTTATGTTCGCGTTCCTTTCATTGACCCCTCCAATGGGGTTTTGTCGCTTCACGAATCATAGGGCGCCGTCACATATACAGCTGAATGGCGTTAAGGCAGTGTTTGATGGAGGTTTTCCAGCAAACTGATTACGATCAAGAGAGCCTTGCATCAGTCACTCTGAAGTCTTCAATAGGGATTTCCATCCTTGTCGGTTTGCCGGAGCCGTGATCCACTGTATGGGGCTCATGAGCGACACTTGAGAGTGTATACTTTACAATTTTCTATTCGTACATTTTTTAAAACGATAACAGTCGGCCACTTCAATCTAACCGAGTTTTTCTTCTTCTCTCGTAATACTAGTAGCTTACCGGCGGCCCCTCAGATGATGCCCCCGCCTGGATATGCCCTTCGGATAACACCTTCCTTGTCAAGCGGTCCTCCCGGCTTCTGCGGTACAGCCCGACGGCACCTTCGGCTAACCTAGGCCCCAATGTGATCCGTGTGATGGTGTTTTCCCGGGGAGAAGACGCGCCATCTAGTTTCTTGCTGATGGACCCTTGTACTCATGTCTCCGCGCCAAGAATGGGCACCTCTTTTGGAATAGACTCTCCGGACCCATATGGGGGGTAGAGTTGAGGCCGCTTTTCTCGATGGGAATCATGGGGTAAAACTTATTAGCCTTGATATCCTCTTGTGAATCAGATATTGTTTTCCTTGCTGTTATCCGCTCATAGGTTATGCGTATGGTGTCTCGTGGAATATTCAAAACCAATCCAATTTCTACAAAAGACATCGTATTGTATTTATATAGTGCGAGAATTGGCCCCTCTTGTAGCCTCGGAGAGGCTTCTTCCCTTTGTCATTCTGTTTTTTATATTAATTTAAACTCTTGGGTTTCTCACAACGCAGAAGACTTAGTTCCTAAGAATAATCAATATCGGTCCACGGGAGTTTACAAAATGTCCAACCCGGTGGTTCGTCGTGGGGTCGTTTTGGTATGTGGCCTTTCCGGCTACCGGAACTTTTCCTCACACTTTTTCAAACAGCCCGAACACCATCTTTTATGGGCTAGTGGGCGCTATTCCGGAAGAGGTGCCTATTCTTGGCGCGGAGACACCAGTAGAGTGAATGCTTGCAGCGGATTCGAGACTCTTTGGTGGTCGCTGGGCATTCCCGGTGCTACCAGATCATTAGCTGTGTAAATGGAAGGGCTACTGGTAGAGAGCTAAAAAAGGAAGTACCTCGGTCAAACCCCTATTAGGTATTGTCCCTCAGGCTCTCTACGATTGTAGATGCTAATAGTGAGGTTTGTTTCCAGCTGACTCATGATTGATTGGCTGAAAATTAGGAAGTTAAGCTGACTTTCTGATTTCAATAGAGACTCAAAATTCAAATACAAGGACGGATTGGAGTGTTTGTAAATATCTTGAAAACAAATAATAGTTTGGGAGATAGTAGAAACTTATATCGCAGATCATTATGTCCGTCTAGCAACTAAGTGGGGTTGTTTCATGTCATGACTGCCTGGTCACATGATGAGAAACAATTCACACTTTTGTGATGCCTACAAGTACTGATAAGATTCACACTATTCAAGAAATTGTTCAACCAACCACACCCAGACACTTACCACCCACATCTTCACAGCCCACACTCTGACAGCTCACTTTCTTCTCACCGATAGTGTACACATAACCAAGAACAGAAACTGCCATGAATTGCACCACACGATCCACTGGCACAGGGTTAATTGACAGGCGGCTTAGAGGGGCCAATGTTCATGTAACATTTCAGAGTCTTGGAGCAGGGATGCACAGGGCCATCTATATTTCTGTACAGAGAAGTGAGAATGCAATCCTAATTACCACCCCCATGATCAGTACTCCTGACACAATTACCACAGATGCCAGAAATTCCATGCAGTATGCTTTGAATTTTGAACCATTACATATCCATCAAGCAGGGGGTCAAATTTCATTTGGAAATCAGTGTGGCTTGGGAACACCAAAACAGTTTGGCGACCTTCAACAAAAGATTATCAAGATACCAGCAAAGGTTTCCTCCCACAATCAGAGTATCTCTGTCACAAATCGTGACTAAGCAATGCAAATTTCACCTGACTAATACTAATTACTAGTATGTAGGTTAGGTTTTATGCTATGAGATCAGTTGACTTATAGTATTTCGCATTACTACCCCACAGTGACTCATTAATAGGTTATAATTGAGTAAGTTTTGTATCACAATTGTGATGTCAGATGATGTAACGACTTTTGTGCATGACTCACATAATGAGTTATGGGTTTAACTCATGTGACTCATTTGAGCACATGACTTGTTTTATGAGTCGTTATTGATTAAAGATTGTTTTACAGATGACTCATATGAGTAGGCTAATGGATATGATATTATGACACATTATGAGTGATAAGAGCGGGATAACTAATAAAGATAAGTCATCAGGGTAAGGATAAAGTGAAGATCAGATATAAATAGGATGCTTTTCACTTTAGAAAGGAGAGCTTCATACCACCATCTAAGTACATTCCTACATACAAGTTTTATAAATAAATAATAACTTGAGTGTAATACAACACTTGGGTGCTGGGTTATGGGCCCTGCCCTTTGACAATAATCTTCCCATGGTACAAGATATATAACATTTCTACAGCACTCTTTACACATGATCCTGGCACAAATGCAAGCCCTGAGTTCACTTGTGATTGAACTTCGTACATCAGTGTCTCTCTGAGATGAGATCACCAGCTAACGAGACTATTGTTATAACACAATCCTTTGATATGCAAGAAGCAATTGGTCATTCCCAGTTAGCAAGCATTAGGAGAACTGTGTTACAAGAGCTTAGTGACAGCATCCAAGAGGCCAAATCCAACCGGTCCCCTATTGAAATGAAAGATATCTATGTGTGCGAAACAGATATATAAGTAGATATCAACCAGAGTTCCTGCACTGCAATACCCACACCGATCAAAAGATTATCAACACTGGCAACCATATAGTACCTCATAGAGGGATGCAGCAGTGGATGCCAACCTCTATGCAAACCTGCGGGGAACAACAGATTTTTCTGTGTTCTCGAGATTATATGGATTGTCACTTCAGAATGTTGGAAGCCTGAGTAAGTGATCATATTGTCTTATTTCATTCTTGATATCATCAGCCAATATACTGAAGAGAACCAAGAAACATTTAACCTCCTGAATGGCCATGCTAATATTGTTAGCTCCAAATTGGAAAAAGAGAGCAAGATGTTCGAGAAGCTCTTTGAGAACTGCATTCATATCTTAGAGGAATTAAGATTCAATGAAAGCTATCTCCCCTCCACTGATCTAGCTCAGGCATACAAGGGATTCACTAATTGCCTCTCAGTTGAGGGTAAAATTTCCCCTCCCCTCATGTGAGGGGAGAGTTGAACCCTGCTATCTATCTAGTCATCTGGTTCACACTTGATACAATAGAGTTTATGATCTTCTTCCCCAGGAATCGCTGTTGATATAAGTTCACATGAATTCGTTTCTGTAGTATCCCCATTAAAGTCCCCCATGCTTTAGTTTTTGTTCTGTCCTCCGTTGTACATAGCCATTTTGAGGTTTCTTTGATATGTTAACTTTTTCCTTATCCTCAGGCCATGCCACCTTCCGCTCAGCAATAGCATAGATGAATTAGAGGCATATTATTAGTATGATTCAAGGCACAAGGTATGAGATCACTCTAGGAAGGGGTTGGTTCTCAGCAAGTGCATCCTTATATGTTAAAGGCTTTTGTAATCTCAAAAACTGTTGTTACCATACCTATAGACTATAAAAATATCCACCTCTTCAACGCACCCCTGAATGAGCTCACAATAATAGTATTTAAAAAAATATGGTCTGTGATAAATCATTATAGTCTAATCCATTCTACCCTATGCGAACACGATATAAACAAATAAAGAGATATCGTATTGTACAGAACTGAGACAGCGATTACCCAAGACAAAAATCCCGATATGCACTCTATTAAAATCCAATTGTCGTTATTAAAAACAGTGTGATTAATACTAACCTATCCATCCAACACAATACTAGGATTCAGGAGCTGTCCTTAGTGCACCCATCCTCTAGTTTTAATGCAATTGTATTAGCAGTTTTGGTATTTCCCTTTCAATCAAATATAAGGTAATTATAAGAGATATAGCTAGCTAGTAGGATAGTTTGTGGGATGAAGTGAGAAGAGGGCAGAGGGCCTGTCTGAAGCTGAACATTGAGCTTGGTTTAACAAGCTTCCAGTAGCTCTTGAATGTGGAAGGTTGGAGTAATGGGGGGGGGGTACTCTCTCAAAGTGTGGTGGACAGGCCCAGGGTTGGCAGAGATGTCTCAGTGTGATGAACTAGAGTGGAAATGGTAAAAGTCTTTCTACCAGAGGAATATAAGACAGTGGTGTAATAAGTCTCTAACTTTCTGCTTTCGCTATCTTATCAAAATTTGTTGATCTCCAGTACCCTGTAATGTCGCCTGATAATGTATCAACACTTTAGGGAATAGGAGGGATACTAAACACTAGCATTAGTAACACATACCCAGTACTTGTATTAGCCACTTGAATGTATTGAACATTACTTCTCATGTTCCCACAATTTCCTCCCAAATGATGCTCACAATATCGACCCTCACTTTATTTCTCATTTAATCAGTATTGGTACAACTATCGATACCTAGCTTGAGATACTTCTAATATGGGTATATGTAGGTCTGGTGGGTATCCTAACCACCTTACTAACACCTCCTGCAATTCTGTTATTGATATAGGGTCTCCTGGTGAGTGGTGCTGGGATGTTTGGTGATACTTAGGTGATATCGGGCAGTAACCTTTGGCCCTCAAGTTGGGAGTTAGGGAAGAGCATCACCAAAAAAAATCAGTTTACATTATTTGCATTGTGTCGCACCCTTCATCTTCTGGCTGCGTTCTGTGGGAGCATTTTTTTGCACTTATGTAATCAAAAAACCCGTTTCTTTTTAAGATTAATCTAATAATCAAGTAGACAAACATGAAATTTCAGCCCTAATGGACAATATTTACAGGTTCATTTTAGCTCCTAAAGTTGAAAACATGATTGATAGGATATACCGGATACTGACAGGATGCAAACTCCACTACAGGGTGCATTCAGATGCGTGTGGACGCAAAATCCGGTTTTTTTACTTATGAGGGTTGTTCTCAAAAGTCAACAAATAAATACCCCTAGAAATAATATAATTGGCTTGCAGAGAATTTCCCGTATTAGCAAGTAGGCAACCTCACCTACCAAACTCGGTTTTGCCATTCTCAGAATCCTTCTACATATTGCCCGGGATTTATCCTCTGTTAGCCGGTTGCTTAAATATGCCACTCAGCATACTAGCTTTAGGCCATTCGAGTTTAGCAATGAGAGCAGAGTGTAGTCCAGTAACGGTACTGTCTTTTCTCTAGCCTGATTGCACTGCCTCTCTTCATCCCCTGAATTATTCACTAATTTTCAGCACTATTTGGATCATATTTACTCAGACAAAAGTTCCTCTTACCTGAATAGTATTTCCTCACACCTGGATTCTCGCACCTAACAACACTGGCTCAACACAACTATCTTCTGCATTATGCCTTTCACCTTCTAGTATCCAGTTGTCCACTCTAACAAGTTACTCACCTGGATTGCTTTGGAGTCATTACTGTAATCCAAATGGCAATAGCTGTCTTAGAATTTGATTCTTCCAAGATCCTTCTTCTGTACCAAAGTTGATAATATTGTTGAAGAAGTTAATACTATCTAATAGGTTGAAATTACTGGTGATCGACTGCTCCCCCAATCTAAATTCTTGTCCCCTGCCAGAGTTGGTGACAGTTTGTTTCTAGTGAGAATCTGATATCTACCGCAGTACCATAAAAGCTGTATGATTAGAAGAAAGATGGGGTTGTAACTCCTGAGGCTCTGGTATTGTGCAAGTTTGCGCCAGCCCAACCATTACAGGTGGTGGTTCAGAACAACCTGGGAACTCACTAGATACTCAACCACAAATCGATTCTCCCAACAAGCCTCTGATATCAAAAAATGTAATCAAGTTAGCTTGCTTTGCACCAAACATTTGAATGAAATATGTCTTTTACTCTCATTGGATCGGGGGCACGTAATTCCAATATTCAGGATAGGATGTCTACTCACAATACATCTACTTGAGGATTCATAAAGTATTCGGATGAATTGGTGCCAAGATTCGGGCTTTTAGGTGTTGCCAAGCACTCCAGTATTAAGAAAATGTACCCCACGGTGAGCCATGACATACGGTGACACGAATTGAGTGGCAACTTCAGCTCGCTTTTGCTTACTAAGGGTACCTTTTACTTTGGTTGTTTCGCGTCACCGTGTGTTTCGGCCCACCGTGGCCTACGTTAAGTGGTGGAGGGAAAGTGTAACCCCCCACTTAGCTTTATTTTTTAAGAGAGAAGGCAGCAACATATGGGCTGGATATTTGCATGGAAGCAGCTCTGGAACCACAGGGGTTACTCACTTCTCCAATATCGCTGCTGCTGGCACTGTAAGCAACCGGTGCTCAAAGAGAGCTTGCCTTTTTTTTCTTTCCTCTGGCCTGTCCAAGTCAATTGTTCACCTACCCAGGGATCCAGACGATATTCCCACCACAAGCGCTTGAACTACCGCATCTTCTGTACCAACAGGGAACAAAAAAAATCCCCCTTAGCCTTTTCCCCTCCTACATCTATATAGAATATAATAGATGGAATTACCATGATTAGATTACACCATGATATCTTCTATTGTACTAGATCTTTTATAATCATAGTACGGTCTAACGGAGGTCTACTTTATCAAAGGGCACTCCCTTGAACGAGGGATAAGCCGCAGGAGGTTGGTAATATTTCGATATATATACTCGGGGATCGCTTAATTTTTTTGCTCCAGTTCCCACCTACCACGATAGCTCAAAAATACCGTAAACCCCCAAATTAAAGAAAAATGTGCTAGGGGAAAACACAGCAAACTCAGCCTTCAGTTGAGACAACTCAGAGGAAACATACACCGCACGTTGTGGGGGGATGCAACTACAACGTCCTAGCACATTTTTCTTCAGCTTGTTTTTGAAAAAAATGCGCAGTGCCATTCACAATGTAACAAGAGTTGCGTTAGGAACGGTGGGAGAAGTTGCGATACTGACATCTCAGGACTCTGTACAGGGGGATCGCTGGGGCTGAATGGATTCATGCTATTGCGACAAGCTCAGGGATGGAGGTCGATTTTTAGAGGGTGGCTGGCCGCTATCGGTGAGCACTATAGGTACGCTGACTAGAAATTTCTTGCGATTTGGGATTGACCCTACCCCGCTCAAGAAGCAGCCTTACTATCCCTTGCTCGCTCTGCCCCCGCCGGACAGCCCAGAATAACGGTGTTCGGCCATAGTCATCAGGCGATTCGGGATCAACTTCTTCCCGTTCCAGAAGCAGCTTGACTATCTCCTCACTCCCAAATTCGGCTGCGTGGGAGAGTGGTGTCCGGCCATAATTGTCTCGCGATTCGGGATTGACCTCACCTTGTGCTAGAAGGAGCTTCACCACTCCCACTTGCCCACACTGAGCTGCCAAAGAGAGAGCTGTTTGGCCGTCCTTGGTGTTTTTTGCGTCAGGGTTGGCCCCGCGTTTTCTAAGAGTAGCCTTGTAATGTCTTCATACCCATTCTTGGAAGCCCATATCAGCGGTGTATGGTCCACGAAATCGGCCTGATCAACATCCCAATCTTTCATATCCAGTAAAGCCCCGGCAATCCCGCTAATACCCAGATATGCTACACAGTGTAGCCCCGCAAATCCCTTGGCCAGCTCTACGAGCCCAACCGTCAGTTCCAAGACATGTGGGCGTAAGAGAAGCTTTGCTGATATATGGCTATCGAATTCTTCCAGGAGTTGTAATGCGAGTGATTTCACCCCCTCTGTGGTTTCGTTTCTCGCGTAGTGTCCCCAGTAGCTGGGGGCATATTGGAGGAAGGGGCTCTCTTGCGGGGCAGCGCCCAGGGTGCGCGGAAGTTTCCTAATGGAATCGAAATTAAGATATGTCAGGCAAACCTCTGCCATCGCCGCGTAGGGGTTCCGGAACATCGTGGGGTGGTTGTTGAGATATTCATGAAGTGTGAAGTGCACTAAGCGGACAATCGGTTCTTCTCTATTGACGACAACAAGCCCAAGGCAAGAGGCTGACAGTGATTGCATCGAGGGGATATTATCAAGGTTGGAGTCAGTAGACCCTATTTGTACCCCAAGGGCGTGAGATAGCTCGTCCTCATTGGTTGTTCCGATCGAGATATCCACATTAAAGCCTCCACTCCTAGTCTTGACTTCCCCCGGCTTTGGGCCTTAATTCTATCCAGTGCCACACGATAGGCGTCTCCCAAACCACGGCCGTTGGTCATCCTTTCGAGTTGCTCGCCCCTCTGGTAGATTGTTGTCTCATCCAATGTTGCCGCGATGCTCAAAGAAACTAGCAGAAACCTAGGTGCTACTATCAGCGACTGGCCAATAAATGAACTAGAAACCGAGGCTACATACACATCCGATATTGTCTCCGAAATCCGGTTTATGATTCCCGCTCGAAGATCGGTGTTCATTGCCGCAGGGTTGGGATCGTCATCCAGCATCATCTCCACATATCCAATGATGTCTTCCCTAGTTGGCTTCATCCGCAGAAATCGCGGGCCTCAGGGGAAATATTCCTCAAACTCGACCGTAACATGGGACCGAGTTGTGAAGAAAAGACGAATCCCCGGACATGACTGGTGAATAGCGTGTAATGAGCGTAGAAGTTTGGGGAGGTGCTTCCCCAGGAGCTCATCCAAGGCGTCAATACAGATGAAGGCCCGGTCTAACGGAGCAAGGGCGGCCCTGAGGATCTCAAGAGCCTCAGGAACCCGGAGACCCCGACCCCCAACATGACCCTTTGCTTTCTGAAATGCCGCAGTGATCTCGGTAGGGGTAATCACTAGATCCAGTCGTCCCGTCCGTCCAAGACGGGGTGAGGACGACGAAGGACGAGACTGTCTCGTCTTTGGACGGGACGGACTGCCTTGGCGCCGTCCTGGACGGGGTGGACGGCCGTCGACTACAGACACGCGAAATTGCGCAATGAGAAAAATACTGTATCCAAACAAGTTAGGGAATTAAAAATTAAAAAGTAAAAATTAGAAAAAGAGGTGCTCGAGCCGCCCGCCAGGGGTGGTAGTCGGACTGCCGTCGACGCCCGTCGGACGGTGGTCGTCCTCGTCCAGACGACCTTGGCGTCGTCCCGTCCGGAC
>Ga0307509_10010714_pt1 | contig 11187 bp, 8 predicted proteins | sample 10_EM_MG_FD_202245 | JGI IMG/M metagenome (GOLD analysis project Ga0307509, IMG submission 202245) | Populus trichocarpa ectomycorrhiza microbial communities from riparian zone in the Pacific Northwest, United States - 10_EM | ecosystem: Host-associated > Plants > Roots > Unclassified | place... | reverse complement strand
CGCGCTCCATGACGAGGCCGGTGACCTCGGTGAAGCTGATCTTGGCGCCGCCCCAGTCGACCTGGAAATGGAAGCGCGGAATCGGATAATCCTGAGCCATGGTTGTCTCCTGGAATTGACGATCAGGTCGTGGCCATCATGTGAGAGAAGCGGAGGATGATGAATTCGGCGGGGCGCACTGCCGCCATGCCGATCTCGACGATCATGCGACCCTCCAGGATGTCGAGCGCCGTCATGGTCTTGTTGAGTCCGACCGCGACGTAGAACGCGTGCTCTGGCTTCGCGCCCTGCAGCGCGCCCGCGCGCCACAGCGTGGTGAGAAAATTCTCGATCATTCCCTGCACCTTCACCCACGTGTTCGCGTCATTCGGCTCGAACACGAACTGCTGAGTCGCGTTCTTCACCGATTCCTCGACCATGATGAAAAGGCGGCGCACGTTGATGTAGCGCCACTCGTTGTCGTTGCCAGCGAGCGTGCGCGCGCCCCACACCAGCGTGCCCTGGCCGAGGAACGAGCGAATGGCGTTCACGGACTTGCCGGTCTTGGAGTCGACGTTGATGTCGGACTGATCCGCGTCCGTCATCTTGATCGTCGGCTCGATGACCGACTTCAAGCTGACGTTGGCCGGCGCCTTCCAGACGCCGCGGGAGTTGTCGACGGTTGCATAGACGCCCGCCATCGCCGGAGACGGCGGCAGGTTCAGGGCCATGTCGCGGATCAGCCCTTTCGCGAACTCGTACGATTGGCTGTCGTCGCTCGCGGCTGGCGCGCCGCCGCCACCGCCACCACCACCACCGCCGCCACCGCCACCGCCACCCGCAGCGGGTGCCACCGGCTTCAACGCGGAGAGCTTCTTCGTCGCGGCATCGATCGTGACGTCGATCTTGCTTTCGTCGTAGTCGACGTCCAGCACGGTCGAGATGTTCGGCGCATACGCCGCGCCGTACTTGAGGTTGTCGATGCCGATCTTGCCGCGGAACGTTCCGATCGCGGCTAACAGGTCGGTCTTCGGATCGTTCAACGACTTGGTGTCACCGTGCACGTCCATGATGACGAACCTGTCCTGGAGCTCCGAGCTCTGCTTCAGCGCATCTACCTGCAGCGCACCGAAATCGTCGATCCCCTTCAGGTTCTGCGCCTCGGGAATGACGATCAGCGTCGGTTCGTCTTCCTTGCGGACGGCGGTGAGGCCAGCGCCCAGCTCGGTCTTGATGAGGTCGGCCGGCACGCCCGCGGCGAACGCCTTGTAGCCGCCGACGGAGACGACCCAGCAAGGTCCGCCGCCGTTCGCGAAATAGATTTGCATCGAGTAGTACATGATGTGCTTCGAACGCTTCGTCTCGGTGAGCGTCGCCGCACCGGAGAGCGACCCGTCCGCCGCCTTCGTGATCTTCACGGTTATGCTTTCTTCGGGCTGGGAGGTGCCGAAGTACTGCACGTACTCGATGAGTGACCTGATCCGCTTTGGAATGTTGATCAGATCGTCGGCAACCACGTCCTGCGCCTTCTGGGTGTAGCCGATGAAGGCGGGAACCGCCGTTGCCACGGGCGCCACCGAAGGCGGGAGCTTCGGTACTTCGTCGATGTACACGCCGGGTGTCTTGGGAAGAACAGCTGCCATGGATTTCCCCTTTGTCTAAACGTAGATGTCCGAGATGAGGCGGGTGACGAGGGCGCCGTTCATCTGCGCCGTGACGAATCCCCGCGAGGGCTTCTGCTTCGTGCCGGCGTTTCCGAAGAACGTCAGCGGCAATGGATCGGGTTCGGTCGAGGTCACCGCACCGGTCTTCGCATTCCGATAGGTCCAGACCGTGGCGCGATTCCTGAAGTGCACTTCGTAGACGGGCGGCGACGCTTTCGGCGCGCCCGCGCCATCGACGAAGCTGAAAGCGGCGTTGCCGGCGCGCGTCGCCTCGAGATGGATCAGCGCGAACACGTCGTCGGGCACGTCCGGTGACAGCTTGATGCCGCGCGCCGGCGCACCTGCAAGACCTGGCGGAGGCACGATGGCCGGTGCATCGGCCTGATGCACGTACACCGGCAGATCGACGGATTGGGCGGCGATCTGCTGGAGTGTCGCGCCGGGGCCGTCGCCGGTCAGTTGCTTCAAGGCCGCGCCGTCGAGGACCAGCGATTCCACCGGGTCGTTGGCGCCGGCGGCGGGAATCTCGCGCGACAGGAACAAGCGCGCGTTCGCGCCGGCTCCGCGCGTCACGCCGGTCAGGTTGGAGAGCAGCGGAACGTTTTCCTTGTAGCGGTAGAGCTTGTCCTCCGCCACGTTGAAGAGTTCGTAGACCTTGCGCGGTCGCAGCGTGAGCGCGGTGTAGTCGAGCAGCTCATTCGAATTCGTCGACAGCACGAACTCGAAGGCGGCATCCGTCGGTAGTTTGGCGCCGGCCGGAGCGGCGACCACGCATCCGAGCGTGGTCGGCTTGAACACGCATCGCAGGCCCGCCAGCGTCCGGCTCGTCGCCCGCGTCGGCTCGATCGTGAGCAGCTTGCGCACGTCGTAGGTGAGCAGCCGCGTATCCCGCTTCGCCGGGTCGGCGATCAGGTCGAACACTGTCGCCCCTTCGTCGAGCCAGTAGTGATGCAGCAGCCTCACCTGGAACAGCGTGCGATACGCGCTGGCGACACCCTCCGTCATGCGCTCACCGCATCCTTCGACAGGAAGTTGCCCGCCACTTCGGTGATGAGGCCGCTCTCCGCCTGGATCGACCGGAACTTCAGTTCCAGCGGTCGCAGCGTGTAGAGCATGAAGGGCAGCTGCTTGCCGCCGAGAGTCCCCCAGAGGTGATTCACCTCTTCCATCGAGGGCGAATACAGTTCGAAGGCGAGCCGGAATGTCTCGACCTGATCGAGCACGTTGGCCGGCGCGTTGGTGGTGAGCGAGGCCGGCGCCACCGAACCATGCTCGAACACGTTCCTGAACTGGAAGAAGCGGATGGTCCTCGAGAGCATCAGCAGCGCGTTCAGGTAGTTCGTATGCGTCGCGGCCACCAGGATGGTGAAATTGAGGAAGACGGGAGGATTCTCGTAAGCCACCCGCAGCGTCGTATCGTTGCGCACCTGGTTCGGCAGATTCCTGAGCGTCTTCTCCTCGCGCACGTTCACCGTCTGGAAGACGACGATGTCCCGAGGAACGGCTGCGGTGGCGCCGCCGTTGCCGGCCACACCCTCCCCGAGGTTGCCGAGCCGCGCGAGCGGCGGGGCAGCACCGTACGCATCCCTGAGGTGCGCCTCCAGCTCGTTGACGACGATGGTCAGCGCATGGGAAATCATGGATCAGGAGCCCGGCCGGCAAGTCGATAGACGTTCACGCCGCCGGGCAGCGAATGCTTCTCCATCAGGCGCAGCTGCACGAGTCCATCGAGCGCCTGCTCGACCCCGTTCACGGAGCGCGCGGTAGGTAGGCATTTGAGCCACACGTCATTCACACCCTTTGCGGTTTCAGCGGCATTCACGTTGCTGCGCACGTACTCGAGGATTTGTTTTTGCAAACTCGTGAGCACGGGAATCACGCCGGCTGCCTGTACAGGTACAAAGCACACGCCGTGCCAACCGCACGAATGCGTGCGGGCTCAAGGTGTTGGGAAAAAGGCGACCTCCGGGGTGGGGGTCGGCGCACCCGCAGCCATCGGGTGCGTGGCCTGAAATCAGCGACCTGCGTCGGGCTCGTGGTGGGTGAGGTACGCCTCACCCCCCGGGTGTTTCGCACCCCACGCGACTATGTGACCCGGAGCGTGCTTCGCGGCGTCGGACTTCGGACGATCGGGGGCCGGGCGGAACGACTCCGCGGCGATCGCATACTTGACCAGCAGGCGACCGAGATCGCGGCGCTCCTTGCCAGCGATCCGTGCCGCGAGTGACACGTTGCCGTGAGCGAATCTCAGCAACGTCTCCAGGTAGTGACGATCGAACGTCTCCATCGCGTTCGTCTTGGCGCGACGATAATTCCACGCATCGGGAGCGGCTTGCGATGCGTCCGGCACCGGCGGCGCCGAGTCCTCCGCCGCGCCACTCGGAATCTGGGAGAGTCGCAGCACCGGACGCCCTTCCGCGAGCAGAAACTCACGCTCGATGAGGTTTTCCAGTTCTCGAACGTTGCCCGGCCAGGGTTGTTGCAACAGCCAGGCGCGCGATTCCTCGTCGAGTCGCACGGCCGGTTGCAGGTGACGCGCCGACAACGCAGCGAGGAAATGCTCCGCGAGCAGTATCGGGTCGACGCCACGCAGCCGCAGCGGCGGCAGTTCGACGCGCAGAACGTGCAGGCGGTAGAAGAGGTCCTGGCGAAATTGGCGGCGCGCGACCAGTTGCTCGAGCGGAGTGTTGCACGCGGTGATCACCCGCACGTCGACGGTGCGTTCGGTTGCATCGCCGAGGCGGCGGACGGTGCGGTCCTGGAGGAAGCGCAGCAGCACGACCTGCGCCTTGACCGACAGTGAATCCACCTCATCCAGGAACAGGGTGCCTTTGTGCGCCAGCAGCATCATGCCCGGCGAGGATTCCTTGGCGTCGGTGAACGCGCCTCGGCGGTGACCGAAGAATTCGCTTTCGACGAGCGCATCGGGGATCGCACCGCAATTGACCGGGATGAATGGACCCGTTCGCCGCGCGCTCTCGTAGTGAATCGCGCGCGCCGCGAGCTCCTTACCGGTCCCGGTTTCGCCTTCGATCAGAACCGTGGCTTCCGTGCGTGCGATGCGCGTGAGCAACCCGCACATCGACCGGAACGCGCTCGATGCGCCCACGAACCCGACACCTCCAAGTCGAGAACCGGCCTCGTGGTTTCCGGCGGTACCCAAGATCCGACTCCAGTTGGATCACCCGCGCGAAAAACGCGGGCGACACATATTCCTGTCGCCAGAAGTTAGGTAATCCCACGTAGTAATCAACCGATTGGCGTGATGCGTCGCAACTTCATGGTGCAACCGCCTGCTCCACCGGAAAACCCTGCGCGCGCCAGGCGCTGATCCCGCCCGCCAGCGGGCGCACGTGTTTGAATCCCAGCGTTTTGAGCTTGCGTGCGATCACTGCCGCCGAGGCATCGTTGGGGCAATCGCAATAAACGACGATGGCGCTGTCCGGATCGAGCTTGAGCTCGGACGCGTCGCGCACGTTGATGCTGCCCGCTATCCAGCCGCTGCGTGCGCGACTCTCCGCGCTGCGCACGTCGACGAGCATCAGTCCGGGCATGGACTGCATTTCGACACGCAACTGCTCGGACGAAATGCGCGTCATCCGGATCTCGCGCAGGAAGCGATGCCGCTGCCACAACTTGTAGGCCAGGAACAGCAGGAGAGCCAACAACAGGATAACCACGGCAATGTGGCCGAGCTCTTCGAGCGTGTTGAGCAAGGCTTCCACGGCTTCGTGGAACACCGACCCCAGGATCACCGCGCCGCACACCCAGAGCACGGCGCCGAGAAAATCGAACACCAGGAATCGCGGCCAGCTCGTGCCCGCCTGGCCGGCCAGTGTGGTCGACACCGCGGCGAAACCGGGGATGTACTTGGCGAGCATGAGCGAGGGCGCGCCAAACTTTTCGTAGATGCGCCGCGTGGTGCCCACACAGGAATCCGGCGAGAGCGAGATGCGGCACATCAGGCGTAACAACTGCGCGCCGTAGCGACGGCCACCCGCGAACCAGGCGAGGTCCGCCAGCAACGCGGCCAGCGATCCCACCAGCACGATGGGCCACAACGGCTCGTGGGCATCGGCGGCCAGCGCCGCCGTGACGATCATGGGTGCATAAGAAGGAGTCGGCAGCCCGCCCTGGTCGAGCAGCACGCTGATGAAAACCACCCACAGCCCGTAGGTCTCAATGACGTGGATCAGCGCTTCCATCGCCCGATCATGCGGGCATCTGGCAACGAAGTGAATCGCTCAAGGTTGGGATTGCAATACCAGCACGGAGTCTTGCCCGCCAGGCGCGGCAAATGAATGGCTACCGGTGTTCGCAAAAGGAGAACCGCTGATGGCCGTGAGACTCCCCGTGGCGGGATTGAACCAGCGAGCCCCGATGTTTGGACCGGCGAGCTTCGTCATGTCGATGGTCAGGGTCTGACTCACGGGCGTGAATGCCAGCACCGCGCTGCCATCGTTTACCCGTGCTGCGACGGCGCGATTCGATCCGGATCCCGGGCTCGAAGTGAGCACCGTGCCGTTGCTGTCAGGCACCAGGTTCCACCACGCGATGCTGGTGGTACTGAAGAGCTCCGGAAGATGGCCCAACGTCGCCGCGCCGGTCGCCGTGAGCGCGGACTGCCAGCCGCTGCCGAAGTACCAGACGGGAAAGTTGCCCATCATCTGGCCCGTCGCGCCTGACAGCACAGCCTGGTACGCCTGCATGCGCACACCCGCGCCGTCGACGTCGTTGTTCTCGTAGCCCGCCTCGATCAGGAAGAACGGCATGCTCGAGCCGGCATACTGGCCGTTCGCCTCGCTAACAACCGTGGTGGCGTCGGTATAGATGTTGTTGAGGGTCAGCCACGGATCCGACGTCGTGTTCAGGAATTCGAGCGCGCCGGTACCGCGGCCGCCGTGAAATGTCTGCAGCCACTTGCCCGTCGTATCGACATCGCGAATGCCGTTGGCTACGGCGCGCGCGAGGGTCTTGTCAGGCGGGTTGTAGTCGCCGCCCTCGACCCAGATGATGTTGTCGTAGTTCTTGAACCGGTTGGCGACGTACTGGCCATAGGCGCGCAGTTTGGTCGCGCCGTTGGAACTCATCTCCGAGTACCAGCCCTCGTCGCCGCCCTGGTATCCCATGTAGGCCGGCGCCAGAAGCACGAGCATGCCTTTCGCGTTCGCCTTCGAGATCACGGTCTCCGCATGCGCGAAGTAGGCTTCATTGGGCTTGCTGAAATCGCCTGCCGTAGTGAACGGCGCATCGCCGCTGGCGTTGTTCGGCGGGTTGTCCGAGAACTTGTGTTCGATCAGGTTGACCATCACGGTGTTGAAACCCTGTTGGCGCCGGGTCTCGAGGTACGTCTCCGCATCCGTATCGTTCAGCCGCGCGATCAACGACCACGGAGAATCGCCCTGGATCAGGAACGGGCGGTTCTGCGCATCCAGCAGGTATCGCTTGCCTGCCTCGACGTGCAGTGGATAGGTCGCGGTACTGCCGATGATGCTCACGGTGGCGCTGGCCTGTCCCGTGCCGCCCGCGCCGGTGCAACTCAGGGTGAAGGTCGTTGCAGTAGTGAGGGCGCTCGTGCCCTGACTACCGGCGGTCGCCTTGGCTCCGCTCCAGCCTCCCGATGCGGTGCACGAAGTCGCGTTGGTCGATGTCCAGGTCAACGTGCTGCTCGCACCGCTCGCGACGGAGGTCGGCGCCGCGGTCAGCGTGACGGTCGGCGCGGGCGTCGTGGCGGTGACTGAAACGGAAGCAGTGGCCTGGGCCGTGCCGCCGGCACCGGTACAACTGAGGGTGTACGAAACATTGGCACTCAATGCGCCGGTGCTTTGAGTACCTGCCGTCGTCTTCGCACCGGTCCAGCCTGCAACTCCAGATGCGGTGCACGACGTCGCGTTGGTGGATGACCACGTCAACGTGCTGCTGGCACCGCTGCTGACGGAAGTCGGGGCCGCGGTCAGCGTGACGGTCGGCGCTGGAGTCGTGCTGGTCATCGCGACGGAAGCACTGGCCTGGGCCGTGCCTCCGGCGCCGGTGCAACTGAGGTTGTACGTCGCGGCGGCATTCAAGGCGCCGGTCCCTTCACTTCCGGAGACCGCCTTTGCACCACTCCAGGTTCCCGACGCCGTGCACGACGTCGCATTGGTGCTGGACCAGGTCAACGTGCTCGCGCCGCCGGCGCTGACGGACACCGGACTGGCGGACAACGTCACGGTCGGTGACGGCGCTGTTCCACCGCCGCCCGAAGAATCGGCGGCCCCACCGCCGCCGCACGCCACGAGCAGGCTAACAAGCCCCGACACTGAAAATCTCGAAATGGATCTCATGGCGGCGATCATACGCAACCGCGGCGAACACCGTGGTCAGTCTGCATACGGCGACGATCCAAGGTTGTCAGTTCACCGTGACGAGTCTGCCGAGCGGCGAGACCCCGTTCTCATCGAGCGCCTCGACGGCGACGTAATAAGTGATTCCGGCATTCAAGGCGCGCACATCCAGGCGGATGGCGGCAGGGTCGGAAGGCCTGGCGAACATCTGGTAACACGAGTTCAGGCGATCGGGCTTCACCCCCCAGCGCACGTTGTATCCCACCGCTCCCGACACGCGCTGCCAGTTCACCGTCATCGCGCGAGAATCCGGGCGCACGGCCGTGACGTTGCGCGGCGCGCGCGGCGCGGATCCGCCGGCATCGCCGAACACGCGCAGGTCGCTGATCGCGAGGTGCTCGGCGCCGACATGCCCGTGTACGTAACGGACATAACGCGCAGAGACCGGCGATGGCAGCTGGAAGTACGCGTTGGGCCGATCGCGCTCGGTTCCCGCATTGGCCAGTGGCCGCCACTGCTTGCCGTCCAGCGAAGACTCCAGTGTGAACGCCGTGTAGATATCCGGCGCATCGCGATAGCGGCCGGATTGATAGTCCGCGAAATCCACCTGCACGGCGCGCAACGTTTTCCGGGCGCCGAGATCCATCGTCAAGGTTTCCCCGGGCTCGTTCGACGCCGCGACCCAGAACGTGCGCGGATCTTCGTCCGCCACGTTCGCCGCGCTGAACTCGCCGAGCACCGACGATGCGGTGGCGCGCTTGCGGTACGACAGCAACATCCAGCCCGTGAAGAGCTGGCCCGGATCGGCAACCTTGTTAGTCGGCATGTAGTGCGGGAAATCCGCGAAGCGGGTGTCGACGCTCATCTGGCCGTCATCACTGAAGGCCGCGGGGAACAGCGCGATGCGGCGCTCGAAGTTCCAGTTGTGGCCGATCCAGGGCGTGCCCGTGTTCCACCAGTTGCCGAACTCGTCCTGGAACGTGTTGCCATGGCCTGCCCCATGAACGAATCCGCCCGGCTTGTAGCCCACCGGGTTGTAAGGCGCGTATTCGAACGGGCCGAGCGGGTGGTCAGATATATAAGTGCCGGTGGCGTAGACGTTGTATTCGTTTCCCGGCGCGGCGTACTGCAGGTAGTAATGACCACCGTGCTTGGTCATCCACGCACCTTCGATGTACGTGAAGCCGCTGTCGTTGGCGTGGTCCGGCCCGAATCGCTCCCAACCGTGTTGCTTCGGTTCCAGTGCGATCAATGCGCGCGGCTTGCCGACGTAGCGCATGAGCTGCTTCGAATCGGCATCGCGCATGTCGAGCTCGATGCCGTACAGCGGAAAAATGTTGGACGAGCCCCAGTACAGATACCAGCGCCCGTCATCATCCTTGAAGAGTGCGGGGTCCCACGGACCCGGCTGAACGTGCTCGGGCTGCGGGTCGCCTCGCTGCCAGCCATGCAGTTTGCTTTCCCCCGCTCCGTACAGCGCACCCGGAAGCTCCGGCGTGCGACGAGTCAGATAATCCATCTGTCCGTGCGCGGGATCGCGCGACATGAGAATCGCGTTGGGCGCCGTGAAGGACGGCATCACGATCAGGCGGTCGCCATCGGAAGTCACCGCCGGCGCGACGATGCTCTCGACCGGCCAGCGGCTTGGCGTCACGAATGTCCAGTCGAGCAGATTGGTCGAGCGCCAGTAGCCATCCGCCAGCGTCATGAATAGATAGTACGCATCCTGGTGCCGTACGATGACCGGGTCGGCGCCCGTTCGGTAGGAAATCCGTTCGTTGACCTGTTCGAAGTTGTAGCGGTAGTCGATGTCGACCGGATTGGCGTAGGTGCGCCGCGGCGCGTCGGCGGCGAGCGCGGCGGAGACGAGGCCCATCCACGCCAACATAGTTGCGATGCAGGCTCGCGCCATCTCTTTGTCTCAGGCCCACCGCCAGCCGGTGCGACTAACTACCACTCTCTGCCGGCCGGCGGCCAGCAGTCGCTCAGGGCTGCGACTGCAGTACCAGCACGGAATCACGTCCGGAAGGCGCGGCGAATGAACGGCTGCCCGTGTTCGCGAATGGGGATCCGCTGATGGTCGTGAAAGCCCCCGTCGCCGGATTGAACCAGCGGGCGCCCACGTTGGGTCCGGAGAGCTTCGTCAAGTCGATGGTCAGTGTCGTGCTCTGGCGCGTGTATGCCAGCACGGCGCTGCCGTCGCTCGCGCGCGTCGCAGCGGCGCGATCGATTCCGCTGCCCGGACTCGACGTGAGAACGGTGCCGTTGGCGTCGGGCACGAGATTCCACCAGGCGATGCCGGTGGAACTGAAGAGCTTCGGCAGGTTGCCCACCGTTGTCGCGCCCGGCGAGCTCATCGCGGATTGCCAACCCGACCCGAAGTACCAGACGGGGAAGTTGCCCATCATCTGTCCCATCGCGCCGGAAAATACGGCCTGGTAAGCCTGCGCACGGACTCCCGCGTCGTCGACGTCGTTGCCCTCGTAGCCCGCCTCGATCAGGAAGAACGGCATGGTCGAGCCCGAGTACTGGCCCCGCGCCTCGCTGACGACGGTGCTCACATCCGTATAGATGTTGTTGACGGTCAGCCAGGGATCCGTCGACGTGCTCAGGAACTCGAGCGCCCCGGTGCCGCGACCACCGTGGAAGGTCTGCGGCCACCGGCCGGTCGTATCGACGTCGCGAATGCCGTTGGCAACGGCGCGCGTGAGCGACTTGTCCGGCGGGTTGTAGTCGCCACCCTCGACCCAGATGATGTTGTCGTAGTTCTTGAAGCGGTTGGCGACCCACTGGCCGTAGGCGCGCAGCTTGGTCGCGCCATTGGATTGCATCTCCGAGTACCAGCCTTCGCTGCCACCCTGGTAACCCAGGTACGCCGGAACCAGCAGCACCAGCATGCCTTTCTCGTTTGCCTTGGCGATCACGTACTCCGCGTGCGCGAAGTAGGCCTCGTTGGGCGTGCTGAAATCGCCGGCCCTGGTGAACGGTCCCACGCCGTAAGCGTTGTTAGGCGGGTTGTCCGTGAACTGATGTTCGATCAGGTTGACCATCACCGTGTTGAAACCCTGCTGACGGCGCGTCTCGAGGTACAGGTCCACGTTCTCGCGCGTCAGCCGCGCGATCAGCGACCACGGAGCATCGCCCTGGATCAGGAACGGGCGGTTCTGCGCATCCAGCAGGTAGCGCTTGCCGGCCTCTGTGTGCAGTGGATAGGTGCCGGT
>Ga0307509_10010713_pt1 | contig 11187 bp, 14 predicted proteins | sample 10_EM_MG_FD_202245 | JGI IMG/M metagenome (GOLD analysis project Ga0307509, IMG submission 202245) | Populus trichocarpa ectomycorrhiza microbial communities from riparian zone in the Pacific Northwest, United States - 10_EM | ecosystem: Host-associated > Plants > Roots > Unclassified | place... | reverse complement strand
TGACCGGCATCCTCGAATCCCTCGCACGCGACCCTTGGCCTGTGGCAAACGACAAGCGTCCCCTTCGGTGCACCGGCGTTGCTCTCAGTGTTGCTGTTGGACTCCTTGAGACGACTTACCCTAATACCGGAGCCCGTATTATGCTGTTTGCCGGTGGCCCTGCCACCGAGGGCCCGGGTATGGTCGTCAGCAACGAGTTGAAGGAGCCTATTCGTTCGCACCACGATATTGATCGTGACACCGTCAAGCACTACAAGCGTGCTATTAAGGTGATGTTTCGCACCACTGCTAACTACTTGCTGTATCTGATATTATTTTCAGTTCTACGAAGGTTTGGCGAAGCGCGCCTCGAACAATGGCCATGCAGTTGACCTCTTCGCTGGATGTCTTGATCAAGTTGGCCTCCTCGAGATGAAGTCCCTTCCGAACTCGACGAATGGTGTCATCGTTTTATCTGATTCGTTTGCCACTTCCATCTTCAAGCAAAGCTTCTTGCGAATGTTCAACAAGGACGATCAAGGCCATCTTCAAATGGGATTCAACGCAACATTCGATGTCCAGGTCCGTTGAATGGCTTCCAATAACCGTGTTCTTGGCTAATATCACTTCAGACAACAAAAGAACTCAAGGTCTCCGGTCTCATCGGGCACGCGATTTCTGCTGGAAAGAAATCTGCCTGCGTCGGAGAGACAGAAATTGGTATCGGCCAAACCTCTGCATGGAAAATTAACGCCATCACTCCGCGCACCTCTACCGCGGTATATTTCGAGGTCGTGACGCCCGCAGGCCAGCCTCTGCAACAGGGTTCTCGCGGTCTGATCCAATTCGTGACGCACTATCAACATTCCTCTGGTCAACAACGACTGCGCGTGACCACGATTGCGCGCAACTTTGCAGAAGCAGGGTCGCCTAGTGTTGCGGCGTCGTTCGACCAGGAGGCTGCGGCTGTTCTGATGTCGCGCATTGCGGTGTTCAAAGCCGAGATTGATGATTCCCCAGATGTGCTCCGTTGGTTGGATCGTATGCTCATTCGCCTATGTCAGAAGTTTGCCGATTACAGGAAAGAAGATCCTACGAGCTTTAGGCTGACGGATAACTTCAGCATTTATCCGCAGTTCATGTTCCATCTTCGACGAAGTCAGTTCTTGCAAGTGTTTAATAACAGCCCTGATGAAACGGCATTCTATCGGTGAGTTTTATTGCTATTAACTACATTTTTGAGTTCTTGATAACAATGATCGTACCCTATAGCCATATTCTGAACGAAGAAGACGTCAATAACTCCTTAATCATGATTCAACCAACCCTCATGTCGTATACCTTCGATACTCCACCGCAACCTGTGCTCCTGGACAGTGTATCCATTAAGCACGACGTTGTCCTCCTGCTCGATACTTTCTTCCATATTCTCATCTTCCACGGAGAACAAGTTGCGCAATGGCGGAAACAAGGATACCAAGAGCAAGAAGGATACGAGAACTTTAAGGAGCTTTTGGAAACTCCTGTGGCCGATGCTCAAGTAAAATTGTTTCTCCGAAATTGCCGCGGTTTTTTTTAAAACTTTGTTTGTTAATAGGATCTCCTTATCGACCGCTTCCCAGTACCACGATACATTGTATGTGATCAGGGTGGAAGTCAGGCGCGTTTCTTGCTCTCGAAACTCAATCCGTCAACGACGCATATGTCTGCGACTATGTATGGGTCAACGCCGGGAGCGGGCACGGGACAGGCGATTTTCACCGACGATGTTAGTTTGCAGGTCTTCATGGAGCACTTGAAGCGTTTGGTAAGCTGCTATTGCGTGTCTTCTGTAGCCATTTCTCACTGACGTCTTATTTCTCCCTAGGCTGTTGGGGCGCAGACGAATTGATGTTTTTTCGTTTTCCCTTTTTTCCCCCCTTCTTATCGATCAAATCGTTCTCGCTTTGTCTCCTACCTTATATTTCGACTTGAACTCTCATTTGTTGGTATTGTCTTCAAAAAAAGAAAAAATGCTGAGTTCTGTCTAGATGTGTCTTTGGGCATGCGAAAACGTTCGTTCCCCCTAATTTTAGGTCCAGGGATAGCGGGGCCTTCGTAACGCCCAATCTCACTCGCACCATCCACCTCCACGGCTGCATATGGAGCTCCGGCGGCTATTTCTGGGAAAGGTTCCTATGCCCCACAATTTCATTCGCTTAACACTACAGGTTCTTGACCTCGAATCTTGACATATCCAATCCTCTGGCACTGGCGTATTAGACACCGTCCATGGTTCATCTTTTTGGTTTGTGATATAACTGCAGGGATGGTCAAATCCCTGCACGATTCTATTTGCAACATGCTCTTGGGGTACAACTCCTTGCTTCATGCTTACTTCAAGTGACAAGTTGCCATACTATATATTCAAATATGTTTTTGGGCAATGTCAGGGTTGTGTGCATGAATGTTGGGCTTTTACAATTCTTACTTAAGAATTAATATTGACTTGATCTCACAAAGAAGTAAGAAGTACAGAACTGCATATTAACTGCATATCATCATGGACAGACATAGTGACAATAGCTAATCCATGAACTTGACTACTAGCTCTCAATATTGTCTGTAGAAAGTGAACTTGTCCGAAGGTATTCAAAAAGTTGAACTTCTAGAGGTGATAGGTCTGAAGAAATGTCAGTGAAACTATCAAGGTACTCCTCCAGATACAGCTGTGAGACAGGAGGGCAGGCAATTTTCGCTCGAGTGTCAGCAACCTCCTGCTTGCTATGAATAATTGTTGTCGCCCAAAGGCGGAGGTGGAAATCTAGAGTGCGATAGGCTATCTTAGCACCATGTTCTGCTGCAGAGGGTCCTTTGCTGGATTTCAGGTAGAAGAGAGAGGAAACTACAACATAATTAAGCATCGATCTATAAAGAGGCTTGTGTGGTTGGACCTACAATCTTTGATACCATGCTGTACAAGCTGCACTTTCGTTTCGTCTCCCAGCTCACCCCAGGCAAAAGCGCCAAAGGCTACAGAGATGTTAGCAGAGTGAGGAAAGAGTGATAATGTCCTAACGCACCTTGGAAAACGAGGTTCGCTGTTTGCCACCGCAACATCGTACTCTCTTGAGGTTGTAAGTATGATTGTAGCGATGGAACCTCTGACCGTAGCGATGCAATCTCTGATCTCAGCTCGTTTAGAGAATTCATCATATCTTGGCAAGAATAAGTATATAAGAGAAAAAATAAGGTAAAGATACGTACGGTCATACTAGGCTCAGGCTTGGAATACGCGATCTTGGTCTTGCTCCGTACCCACTTAACTTCGTCGATGGAATAGGAGGGGAGTTGGTCAGAACGTGATAAGGATAGGACGTCCACGAAGGTGCTTTCGGAATGGGAGTCCATGACATGCACAAAAGCCAGACTCCACTGAGAAGGATGTTTTGATAGATGCCACGCTCTTCCCCCAGATTCCTTCCGTGGGGTAACAAGAAGAAATGAGAGAGGGGTGAATAACAAATATTTCAATCCAGATTTTCTGAGAAGTTCCAGCCGGAGATTGAAATATCAGTGGCCGAGTAGGAAGAAAACAGACGGGCGTTGACATACAGGCTACCCCGAAATTCCAAACGTAGACAAGCAATAATGCCAGTGGCTTCATGCCTTCGATGTTGGTCTGAAGGGTCTCAGTTTCGTCAAGGAATTCGGACGTAGCAGGTTCAATAAATCGGGCCATGAGGCGCGTCTGGATCTGCATTTAAGCGCGAGAGCCTAAAGAGCTAAAGAGAGATCCTTGCGAGACGCGTCGTATAGACGCCCCTACGGTGCTGATCATGATGCGGTCTGCGAGGGTGTGCGTGATCATTTCAACCGTGGGAGCTTACTCAAATCTTGAACGGAATCGAACCCTGCTACACCCATTATCTGATTCTGATATTATTTCCAGTTCTATGAGGGTTTTGCGAAGCGCGCCTCGAACGACAGTCATGCAATTGAGCTCTTTTGCTGGACGTCTTGATCAGGCCGACGAACAGTGACATCGTCTTAGGGTCTCTGGTTTCATCGGGCACACGATTTCTGCTGGAAAGAAACCTGCCTGCATCAGAGAGACATAAATTGGTATCGGCCAGATCTCCGTGTACTGTGCACTGCTACTGTATTTCGAGGTCGTGACGCCCACAGGCCAACCTCTACAACAGGGCTCCAGAGGTTTGATCCAATTCGTGACACACTATCAACAACGATTGTGCGCAACTTTGCTGAAGCTGGATTACCTGGTGACGGCGTCGTTCGGCCAGGAGTCTGCTACCGTTCTCATGTCGCTCGTCGCTCATTGTGGTATTCAAGGCCGAGATTGATTATTCTCCTGCAGTGACCGGTGACTAGATTGCTTGCTCATCCGTCTGTGGCAGAAGTTTGCCGACTACAGTAAAGAGGGGCCCTACGACCTCTAAGGCTGGCGGATAACTCCAGCATTTATCCATAGTTCTTATCTTCGATGAAGCGGCTATCTAATATCAGCCCGGATGGAACGGCATTTCATCGGTGAGTTCCATACTTGCGAGTTCTTGAGGATGCCAAGAGCAAGAAGGATACGAAAACTTTCAGAAGCCGATGCTCAGGTAAAGATTTCTCCGGAATTGACCCATTCTCGTTATGTAAAGCTTTGTTGTTATTAAGATTTCCCCATCGACCGCTTCAGCCTTCCCAGTACCACGAATTATCGCGTGTGATCGGGGTGGAGAGCAGACTCAGCTCAGCACGGTTCTTGCTCTCAAACCTCAATCCGTCAACGCATATGTTTGCGACTATGTATGTATGGGTCAGCACGGGAACGCCCACGCGGGAGGCGATTTCACCGACAATGTTAGCTTGCAGGTCTTCATGGAGGGTTTGGTAAGCCGCTGTTACGTGCCCACTGAAGCTATTTCTCATTGCGCTGACGTCTTGTTTCTCCCTAGGCTATCAGGGTGCAGACGGATCTTTTTTTCTCGGTTGTATTTTATTATCAATTAAATTATTCTCGCTTTGTCCCCTACCTCGATTTAAACCAGACAAATGCCCGTATCGAAACCAGACTTCAACATCAACGAAGAAAAAATTGAAAGGAAAGGAATCTCACAAGTTCACATTTCTTAAACTTGGATTCCTCCGCAGTATCCGGCCGTCTGAAGCAGTATTGTACCTATAGAGACTGTCTACACGTATGTCCGCTTTCTCCAGAAAGTCGCTCAACGAAAATATTTTCAGGATATGTCCAATCGGTGTTTTGGCGTCCAGGATGAAATATAGACCTGTAACCGTTCGGAGGATGAGGTATGATGGGAGTACCTCGATAACGCTTATGATCGGAATTTGAAGGCCGAATTCGGAAAGTTACTGAGAAAGGAAATTACAGTGCTAACTTGAGCACATTCAAGTTTGTTCCCTCTAGCAACATTCCTAAGCTGTAATAAAAATATTTTATCTCCATCGTCCACTGGAGGTTGGTTCATCAAGCTGGGAACGCAAAATTTGGTCCCTAATGGCAGCATTTAGCATCTTTTGATCCTAAATGAGGTGTAGAAAACCCAAAATACAAAGCAAGAACACAACATAGGATTTGACAGAGATTAACTGATCTCAGTAACTTTCTAAATCCGGTCTTCCATTGTACATTTCTACGATGTTCCATCAAGAAATTCTGATCATAAGCGTTCCCCCCCAATTAAAGCTCAGTTATACCAGCCGTTGAATCGACGATGGAGGATCCTCAACTCATTCAACAAATGGTCACGAGCCTAGATAAAATATTCGGCCAGGACTTTGCCCTCACGTTTCACCTTCTGGCAAACAGTTGAAAGGGCCCAGTCATCAGCCACCTCCGGTTGACGTTTGTGGATGTCCTCGAAGGGTTGGTGCCCATGATTGATAAGTAAACGAGAGACCTGAAATGACCTGTTCTGGTCCTTGGTATTGATTAACGCAGTCAGGAATGATTGTAGTGTAGTGTAGGATAGCCACCGTCCCGGATCGCATCCAGTACACTGTCCAGTTCGGCAGCCTCATGAGTCTGATCCTCTTCCTCTCACCTCTGACTCTCCCCCTCCTTTGTTTCGAGCTCTGCTGCATCCTTTTGGGCTCGTTGTACCTGCATGTTGGTGATTTCATCTCCGGTGAATGTCCGAGCGATCCTTCTCTTCTTTGGCAGTGGTGTGAAACCATCAACAAACGTGATAGGAGGGTTGACTGGTGGATGAGGAGATCTCCTTGTAGATGTTGTCAGGGTTTGTGTGGATGTATTCTCATCATCTGACATCATAGTTGGTTCTTCTTTTTCGAGGGCCCGTCGTGGTAGTGTACAAGTAGAAACTTATGCTGTTGATTAGATTCGACGTTCAATGCGTTGGTCGCGCCTACCACGTGCCTAGTTATTTCCTGTTATATCCCTTAGTCAGTCTTAGTCGGGGTTGGAAATCTTTGTGTACTCGATCACGGTTAGCGTTGATCATCCTAATCTCGTCCCCATCCGCTGTGGGTAATTGACCACAACGGAAAGGTTTCGAGACTAGGTTAACCCCTCCAGTCTAGATAAATGCTGAGTTCTGTCTATGGTGTAACAAAAAATGACGTAGTCCTCGGTCTTCCGTAGGTCTGCGGAAATGAAACTTCTTTGGTATTCAATCTCCGTCAACGATTCTCCTGGCTTGGCGATCCTGCGCTCTTCAAGACTAGATATAGGTGTCTCTCCCAGAAGTCCGACTCCCGGTTGCCGTTTTAGTTGGTTTTTTTGCAATCAAGAAGCGGGGGACTCAATCCTATTTTTAGGTGCAGGGATGGGCGCTGGGCCTTCATATCGCTTTCTCGTTCATCTTGGGACATCCACGGCCGTGTGTGGAGCTTCTGCGGTTGTCTGGGAAACCTCAAGCAAATCCCACTTTCGATATAGCAATCTCATCCGAATAATCGAACACCTAGCTATCGGTAAAGGACATTCTCAGGATGCTCCAACGGACCCATACTTTCTTGGTTGCGTTTGCAATTCCTTCTAGTCTCTCCCGAGGCTCGCGCTGCTCATCCTGTGTGGGCCGTCGTTCGGGTGTCTTCTCGTGTTACAATGACTGAAAGGCGAGGGTATGTTAAGGTGTAACAAACGACTTAACCCTTGCGTTCCTGCCGCTGTTGGATCTCCCACTTGCGATGGAGGGAACACACAACGAAGTCACTATCACCACAGGTCTGCCGGCCCTCGCGCCTCACAACGACAGTTCATCATTCTTCTATACGAACGAAAAGCAAAATGACTCTGGGACTAGCAGCGTCGAGATCGCAAACGAAAAAGTGGATGCATATATGCATGAAGACGGAGAGCCGGAGTATCGGAATGGAGTGCAAGTGATTCAAACTGGTCTCGATGTCTCCCGCTTCGTTGTCGATATTCGTGACGATGGAGATCAGGCCCTTACGTTCCGTTCGATCCTCCTCGGGACGGTGTTTGCGGGTATGGGGGCTGCACTTTGTCAGGCAAGTACTCACCAGCACCACCCAAGATCAAGGGATGCATTTTCTGTGGATGCCTTCTTTCTCCTTCTCGTTCCAGCCAAAGGCAGATCATGGCGAACGTCCCTTATATTCTCCTCTTTCATAAGGAATTTCACCTTGCAATGCCGAGAGGTTAACTATTTTGGTCCAGATTTACTTTTTCAAGCCTGTGCAAATGTCTGTGTCTACGGTATTTTTGCTCTTGATTATTTACTCCGTTGGGAACGGATGGGCGAAGTTCTTCCCTCAGCGAAACTGGGTCGTTGGCACCCGGTTTGAACGACTTGCTCCTGTACTCCATTTCATTAATCCTGGCCCCTTCTCACTAAAAGAGGTGAGAAACTTCTACTAGGTTTATGCACAAATGCTAAACGAATTCGATAGCACGTCGTGGCTTCTCTTGTGGCATCCACAGCTGCTAACGGAAGCTCTGCTGTTCAAAATTTTGCGGTGCAGAGAGTAGGCGTTGTCATTGAACCGATGAGCCGTGGTTGACGATTGGAAATAGCTTTATTATGACACCAATGTTGGAGCCACGACTGCTGTCTTGGCTACATTCTCTACGGCTTGCTTTGGGTTAGTCCAATTCTACTTACAACAAAGACATTCTCTGATATGGTTTTGGTCTCTAGGTATGGTTTAGTGGGCCTTTTGCGGCCTCTTACTGTCTACCCGTCAGACATGGTTTACTGGCTTGTAGGTGTTCATGAGATGGTCCTTAACCTTATCGTCTCTTACAGCAACGTTCTTTTTTTCAGAGCTTACCGACTGTTTCTGTCTTCCAAGGTATTTACCCTTTGTGATGTGGCACGAATGTAATCACTGATACCCATAATTTTAGCGTTGCACTTCGACACTGCCGCCAACCATAAGCGTGTCAAACTCTTCTGGACAGCCTTTGTTGGGGTATTCTTATACGAGATTATCCCTGCATATATGTTTCCTTTACTGAACGGCGTGAATGTCGTCTGTCTCGCCAGTCAAAAGGCGTCATCGAAAACAAGGGATATCATCACAAACCTCTTTGGTGGTACCGGTGGGAATGAAGGCTTAGGGCTCCTCAGCATCTCTTTTGATTGGCAATACATCAGTTCCGCGTACGGACACAGATTCTTATTCGATTCTTACAACTGAATCAATAGACTTCTCTAGATATATGAGCTTGCCCTTGATCCAACAGGCGAACTCGTGGATAGGATTTTTCTTCTGCTACATCATCGTCATGGCTATCTATTACTCCAATACATGGAATGTCAGCCTTGTTTTACCGTTCACTCCCTAATCGTTGGGTGTTGAATTTTTTTTCTAGTCTCTGGCCTTCCCAATGTTGTCCACCTCAATTTTTTCTGCGAACGGGTCGATTTACCATCAATCGGCGGTCTTTGGTCGCCAGTTCCAGCTAAACGAGACCGCGCTCCAGGAGGTGGGCCTCCCGGCTTTGACGGGTTCGAATGCGTGGAAGAGTCTGGCTTCGAATTTGGCGGTATGTTTCTGAGCGTTGTGGTTTTTACTTCCAATGTCCATCGGGAACATTTTCCAGATCGGTGGCCTTATCGCCCATGCCATCCTGTTCTGGGGCCCTTATGCGGTCCAGTCGTTCAAGCTCGCATACAACCGGAAGCAGCCAGACCCTCATTTCCAAGTGAGTAAAGTCACGAAAACGCTAACTCATTGTCCCTGACATTCTAAATCCAGGCGATGAAGAAATACAAAGAAGCCCCATGGTGGTGGTATATCATTCTCCTCGTGCTGTCCTTCTTTTCAGGTTTGTATATGTGGCTTCGTTTCTTAGAATATCTGACTCGAATCCTATTTTACGTAGGTTTAATTGTTGTATTCAAAGGACAGACAACGCTTCCCTGGTGGTCATATATTGTCGCTTTGATCCTGGGGGCATTCGTTACGGTAGGATTATTTTATGAGCTTATCTGTATATGGATCTTAAGCTCTGCCTTATATAGCCTTTCTCCACCCTTCTGGTCGCTCGCTTGGGCAATGGAATCGCCACCAATCAGTTGATGAAGATGGTCGCCGGTGCAATCAATCCTGGAAGGCCAGTCGCTAATCTTTATGTCAGTTTTTGTCCTATGAAAACAGTGAATTGTCGATTAGCTGAATCTGATAATTTTGACGTGGCAGTTTTCGATGTGGAGCCACGATGTTGTGGCGACGTCAATTGGCCTCGCAAGTGACCTCAAGTTGGGACAATACCTCAAAATCCCCCCACGCGTGATGTTCCTCACCCAGGTTTGGGGTACGATTCTTGGAAAGTCATCCAATGCGTCCATCGGTTTCCCAGTGTGTACTAAACCTTCCCCGAATTTTAGGTGCCGTCGTCAATTATGGTAACTTTTTTCCCTTCACGAGTTTTATTTTCTGAGTCCTATGTCCAGTCGTTATGATTTCGGTTGTGGATTCCCAACGTGAGATTCTACTCAACCCGATAGGAACGAACGTTTGGAGTGGACAGATACCCCAGAGTCTTAATAGTGCTGCTGTTACATGGTCGCTTGCAAAGGAGCTTTACGGCTTTAATGGGCCTTATTGGATTATTCCGATGAGCTTGGTCATTGGAATGGTACCTACTACGATTCAATGGCTCATTAACAGGGCAAGTATTTCGTTTGGATATCGTACGGATGGTTAATGACAATCTTAAATTATTAGCGTTGGCAGAAGATTGGGCCCATTTCCGTCAGCTCCATCGTTTTGCCCCTCATCTATCAGGCAACAAAATTTGCGTATTTTTACAAACTTTACACAAGCTAACGCTCCCTCGTAGTATTCGGCATGGATGACAGTCGGTGTGAACTCCACAGTTATTTCGACCATCATCGTTGGTCTTATCTCTCAACTGTGGTTGAGAAAGTATCATCCGGGTTGGTACACTAAATACAACTACATCCTGGGCGGTGCTCTCGACGGTGGAGCGCAAGTGATGATCTTTGTGTTGTCGTTCATGGTGTTTGGCGCGTCGGGTGCGAGCAGGCCGTTCCCGACTGTAAGAGACTTGCTTTGCAACTTTTTCATGGGGACTGATTTCCTTTTTCAGTGGGCTGGAAATCCGAGAGCTGGGAATACTGACTATTGTAATGGTAATGGTGCTTTGGATTGATTCCGACCATTTGGATCCCTGGCAAATTTCCAGGATGCATGATTTTATTCAAGTTGACGTCCTTAGTATGATTTAGAGTGGGAATTATGATACATAGTAATCTGCACAAAACCAGCACTGCTGACCCGATTATTTTGCCGGGAGTCAGAATTCATGGCAAATTGTTAACATTTTGATATGAGATCTGACGATGGCAAAATGTAAGGAAAATCCAGAATTTTGATGGGATTTTGCTTCTGTCAGAGTTTTACATCCTGCATCAATTTTCCCTTCAGCAATAAGTAGCCAAAATTCAGAATCTTCACATTATTTGGGTGGTCATTTAAATTATAGATATTCAGCTTGTCAGAAGTTTTGGGAGAATATAGAAAACGGAAACTTCCTTACTTGGACGTTTCTCCCATTTTGCCGTTGTCAAAGTGCAAGACCAAAGTTCATCATTTCCTCGACCATTGTTGAACAATGAAAATCCTAGTCTCTCGTAGACAGTCTTCGATATATGTGATGTGCCCTACGGATCACGATATATGAAGTCTGTTGTTTACCACGCCCCCAAAACCGCGCTAGAAAATGCTTATGTAATCTTC
>Ga0307509_10010712_pt1 | contig 11189 bp, 12 predicted proteins | sample 10_EM_MG_FD_202245 | JGI IMG/M metagenome (GOLD analysis project Ga0307509, IMG submission 202245) | Populus trichocarpa ectomycorrhiza microbial communities from riparian zone in the Pacific Northwest, United States - 10_EM | ecosystem: Host-associated > Plants > Roots > Unclassified | place... | reverse complement strand
GGGTATGGGATCGGATCTGGTCCCAAACCAGAGTACCCGCGTGTGGTGGTCTATAGCAAGCCGCTAGTGACCCGCGAAGCTGGCTCAAAACATCCGCCTTCGCAGTTCCTTCCCCACTTCGGTTCGCCATACACCCCGTTCACCGTTATATCAGGCGTCCGAGTGTGTTCCGGTACGGGGGGTTGTGTACCGTAATGTACTGGCCGTTCAGATCGGATCTGGGGTGATCTGGGACGAGGGTGGCATCGCAAAGGGGGCATGGGGAAAGGAGGCGGACTCCGACAGCGGGTAAGGGGTAACCCATGGGGATCCGAATGCAACGGTTTGTTTTTCCAACCTCGGGTTCTGGGAGGATTGGGAAGCGGTCCCCTAAAGCGTTATTCCCTGAAGTCCTGGAGGAGAGGCGAGGAAGGGAGTATCGGGTGCCGAGGCCGGATAACTGTGCCATTGGCCATGAGGGGGGTGAGGCGGACGATGCCCTCCTCAAAGGGGGATAGCCGAGAGCTGCGTTGCGGGAGGGTTTTTCGTGTCAGTTTGCATCTCGCTCCCGCTTTTCGTCCACAACTAACGCCCCTCGGAGTGCATGGGCGCGCGATTTAAGGACCCGGGGTTTTACAGTCAGCGGATCGTCGATTATAAGCTTAGGCGAGCGCTCGGGAGGCGCAGACGCGCGCAAACCCGATGGGGTACCGGAGTACCGGGGGTGGTGGGTCCGAGGGGAGGTCCATGATGACTGAGATATGGGTCGCGGTTGGGGGTGGATATGACTCGGGCGTTGTGGTAAGGAAGGACCAACGGTCCCCAGCCCATTATGTATTTCTGTGGGGCGTGCACGGGTAGCCGTAAGAGCTCGGGGATGATCAATAATTGCCGAGGGTGTTCACGGCCCCGAGACAATACCGGAAATATCGTCAGGAGAATTGCGACCGCCAGAACCAGGAACCACAAGGATAATCAGACAAAGGGCATGGAGCGAGAGACAAGGAGTTGGGGTAGTTGTCCGTTCTCCTTAGTTCGAGGATGAGAAGGCCCACCAACTACGAGCACCACATGACCACGACCACGACCCGCGAAATGAGATCGACTAGCCTTCGTCCGGCACGTACACGTAAGGATTTGTCTTGGCGGGAATCTGGAACTCGAGGAAACATACCCAGGGCGTTTCAAGGGTCTGGCCTTGAGTGATATGCTGTTGCGGATAACGCCCCTGTGGAGTCGCTACAGATTGTTTGGATTCGCTTGGTGTGTGGTTTTTCCGTCGCCAGCGCGTCGGCCGTACAAGACCTCTTAAAATCCGAAGTATGATTCCTTGATGGGCGTCCGAGACAACATACCTAGTATGAAAGGTGCCGGTGAGGGAGGGTGGAGGACACGTGAGGTGCATCTCCGGCGAAGCAGAGGGCGTCAGTGGGCAAAACGTGTGATGGTCGATCATCTCGCTCGCACGGGCGCAGCTCATATCGGGTGCTGCTACCACGAACACGATCCCCTTCACCCTACAACCCTGTTTGCACGAGGCCTGTCATGAATAAATGGCCGCTCATGTGCACTAGGGTCCGTGGTTCTCGGTGTAGTATATATACCGCGCCCTTTCTCCCAACTACCTCGACTTTCAACCATGGATGCGAACTCCCGGCAGCAGAATCGTCGGGGTAGTGCTCTCTCATCGTTGAATGCGGCGGTCGAGGCCATGAACCTCGCGAACGAGGTCTCGAGCATCACACCAGCCAGGGCTGTTTTCTGTTCGGTCAGCATCCTTCTGATAATGATCAGGGTACGCTTTCTCCTCTTCGATGATATATTTCGAGTTCACGTATAACCAGGACTCCCTGATCAACAAAATTGACTACGTCGAGCTCGGGCTAGCTTGCGCCGGCGTATGTAGAACACTTCACCGGGGGACGAGTGGAAGAAGAATGGGTGAACTCAGTCAGTCAGTGTTCGAGGCGATTGGACAGTTGACTGCGTGAGTTGAACCGGCGGTGCATATGTCGGGCAACACACTTACCGAAATCTTGACCGCAGGACCGCGACCGAGATCCAGAGGAAGATCGTCAAGCGGAGCGAACAAAACGTTGCCACTCGGCTCTTCCACGCGAACAATGATAGAGAGACGATCGGTAAATGGAGGGTGGACCTCAACGGGATTTTTCATGTCTTCCACGTGCGTTCCGTCACTTCTTTGTGGCCATTGTTAATTGTCTGCCTCCAGGCCGAGTTCACAATGGTCACAACTGTGGCTGTTTCCGACACTTATCCCCCTAGGAGGTCGGCAAGGCCACCGACAACGCTATCGAGTCCATTCAACACGCATCCGAACAATCAGACCGGCGTATCCTACGAGCGTAAACGGAAGCGGGACCGAACTTTGGTGGTCGCCTCGATGAAAGGTGCAAATGTGCTAAGGAAGTGGGGCACGAAGCTTTTGGGAAGTGAGGTGAAGGAAACCACTGCCCACCAAATCGTGAACGCGTCTTCTGCTTTTTCGGAGCCTCCTTTGGAACCAAAATGTGCGTTTCAGTGAAAACAATATTGATCACTTGGGCTCACGATTGCGCGACAGCGATCCTCAAATGGGTCCAAGGAGGGCTCATTGGTGAGGGCACGTATGGCAAGGTGTACACCGCGTTGAACGCCACTACCGGTGAAATGATTGCTGTCAAGCAGGTCAAGATCCCAAAGATGGAGGATGATAGGGACGAGAGTCGCCGTATGACTGCCGTGGAAGCGTTGAAACTGGAGAGCGAGGCCCTGCAAGATCTGGATCATCAAAACGTCGTTCGGTATCTCGGATTTGAAGAGACACCGGGATATCTGAATATGTTGGTCCTTGCCTTCGAACACTGTTGGCACCCCGCTGACAGCGCTTCGTAGATTCCTTGAATATGTTCCTCGTGGTTCGGTTGCCAGTATCTTGAGACGACACGGTCGTTTCAACGAGCATGTGACGAAGTACTTCACCGCTCAAATCCTTGACGGTTTGGACTATCTCCATTCCAAGGGGATCATCCATCGGGTATGTCGTCTTCCACGATTATTATCGTTGGTGCATCGACGTGACGCACACCAGGATCTAAAGGCCGCCAACATTCTCGTCGGGGCGCTCGGGTGTTGCAAAATTGCGGATTTCGGAAGCTCCAAGCAAACGGACGACGTCGACCTGGATGATGCCCACACTTCTATGCAGGGATCTATCTTTTGGATGGCGCCGGAGGTCATCGACAGCCACAAGGTAGGGTACAGTTCCAAGGTTGATATCTGGAGCGCTGGCTGCGTTGTGTTCGAAATGTGGACGGGGGGAAGGCCATGGAGTGGGCAAGAAGTTGTCGCTGTTCTCCTGCAGGTGCGTATTCGCTTCGACCAGCGGTCCGGGCGGTCATCGCTGAACCTCTCCCTCAGCTTTACCAGTCAAAAGTCGGCCCTCCATTGCCAGAGGACGTTGAATTGTCTCCTCAGGCAGACAATTTTCGGAAGCGCTGTTTCTGCATGAATCCAAACGAACGGCCAACTGCTGGAGAACTACGGCAGGATCCATACCTTGTTCTCCCACCTGGCTGGGAATTTAATGACATCTAATGAAAGTACCGACATGAACATTATACCACCACTTACCTTGTTTCTGCTGCTCTTCACCTCCTCCCCTGTGCACAATTTTTCGAGTTGGTTCTAGGCTACATAACTATTTTTCTCCATGCACACATGTATCTCGTTCACATGTTTCGTTTTTCCTTCCCTTATATAACCCTGATACTTTTATCTGTTTCAATCCGCATATCAACGGTAATATTCTCCCCCCTTCCTCTTATATGGAGCAGAACAGACTAAAGATCGACCGAACAAAACGTTTCTCACGCTCGCGACTCTTTGCAACCCTCCCCACTTCAGGAAACACTCGGTTTCTGATGGCGCGCTCCAAGGCTACGTTGCGTCTTTGGAATAGGCCCCCTATCTGAACATACGAGTGGAACGCGTTCCAGGAGAGAAGGCGCCGTAACTCATTCCCCACTTAACTCAAGGCAATAGTAAGCAGAGTGGTACCACTTGATGGGCATTGCTACCCGCCAGACCCACAAAATCACCAGGGGCGATAGCCCAGGTGTTCTGGAGAGTATCATCTATAATTATCTACCATAGTAAGCGCGAGTGGTATCGGCGCCCTTCAGGTTGCTGTGTATGGGCGCCAGGGAGGTGCGTGCCCCTCGTGATTGTCTGGGTTCCTCCACATTGACCCCTCTCAAATACTTACTTCACCGTTAGGCCCATTGGAATTCAAGAACCCTGCATACAGCTATTTTTCGCCCCCTTGGCTGAAGAGGCTTCGAATTCATCCGTTCTGGGGGTTGTGCGATTTGAGGGGCAAGCCTGGTCCCGTGGCGACGTGTCCCTTATCTCGCCCATCAGCACGGAACCGTCCCCGATTGGCGGGGACGGTGCGGATCGCTTCACTCCGTGGACATTGACAGGCTCGTAGACGTCAGAACTCGAGTACCCATGAGTCAAGCCGCCCAAGGTCTCGTGAGTTCGGTCCCCTCGAATCTTACGAGTCTCCTTGTTTTTCTGTGGACACTAGGAAATCTGTTATATCTGAGGTTTTGTGGTTTGGAGATAACCGATGGAGTATTCGGCGTATATAATAATAATTTCTATGTTTACGGTGCCAGCATATCAGTCTTTTGGACATGTCACATCGATACGTCCTTACATCCACGTACACCGCCATTTGCAAAGTCTCCCCTGATTCACAAACAAGTCGAGTCGAGCCTGAAGGTCGCCTTTGACTAGGAAGACGCCCACGGGTTCTCAATTCTTTTGCTCTCTCACGACGTCCAGCATCTGCACTCCCCTCAACAAGGACCACACCCGGAACGCACGGACGTACCGTCACCGCGCGCCAAGCTCAAACGTACATAAGGGCCAGGTGGCAACCGCGAGCAGCCGCTTTTCTTCAACTCGTTTTTTTCTGCCACGGCGGCTTGATTCAGGATGACGGATGGAACCATGTGAGTGGTATCGCGCCCTCTCTGGGCTGGGAGTCCTCTGACGTTCTTTGGGCACTAATCATCCTTGGACTGTCCAGCGTCGATAGCCCGGTCTCAATCAAGCCCCCAGTCTCCCCGTGGTCGGGGACTAGCGGAACTACATACGGCAAATCAGCAGTTTCGGAAGCCCGAACGAGGTTTTACGAGGTCTTCCGGAAGGAATCCGTCGACTTTGACAAGCAACGCAAGTCCCATGACACCGAATACAACTTCATCCTGCTCGTGGTACGTCCGCTGATCAACTCCGTCTTCCTAGGATGTGGCTGATTCGGATCCCAGACCTCTTTCGGCGCGGCCAACCTCTCCGCCTTTATCCAACATAATAAAAACACATCGTTTACGCAAATTCTCACCGGTGAGACGAGATGACGTGGAAGCTTTACACCTCGCCTGACTTGTGCAAGATCCTACCCCGGAACAGGCTCTCCTGCTCTACGCGCTTGCTATCTTTTTGTTCGTTGCATTCCTCGCTATCCTGGCTAAACAGGCCTCAAAGCGATCCGCTCTGATAGAAATCCGTGACTCGAGTCTCAAGGAGGGCCGGTATCGAGCGCGGCGCGTGCCGAATGTCAACAAAAGCGTGGTCTTCGCTCTCGTCACTGAATGGCTTGTATTGTTCGTCAATCTGGCGCTCGCTGGAACCGTATTCCTGTTGTCGAAGAACATGCGGACGGTGTACTATTCACCGGCTCCCGTCACTTTGGTCGCCGTTATCTCGTGTTTCTGCCTCATGGTCCTCGCGATCCCCGTTCCGGTGTGGCTTACCATGCGGTCGACCGGTACTCTCGTTCCCGTGACGAGATCGCTGACCAAGGACTTCGTCGACACGAAAACAGGACGGAAACCTCCAGTGCGACGTCGTAGCACGATGCCTCCCAAACAACCGACCGATCCCCTGCCCATACCCGTGGATGACGAAGCTCCAGTGCGCCGGTTCCTACTCAGGGAGACTGAACGGGAGGGTTACGAGACGGATTCTCAGTGTGTGTCGTGGATGTTCGCTAGAAATATCGACTCCGATGTCTCCAACGCCATCCTCGGTTTCATCCCAGAGATTGTTTGGCATTCGGGCATCCAAGACACGCCGTTAATCCAAGTTTACGATGTTTTACTCCAATGCTTCAGCCCGAGCACCGAAGAATCCAAACCCGTCCTCATCCCTCATATGCGCGACAAGGCTTCCGACGCCGCCAAGGCTTTTGTCCACCTGTTCATCCAACGGCAATGTATCGGCGACGAAGATCAAGAACTTATCGACCAGTTGAAGAAGAAGAGCAAGACTCCCCTGAGTTGGCGCAGATACGGAAGCGATCAGGATCTCGAGTCTACACTTGGGTTGGTGGACAAATTGCTCGAACACGACGTCACCATCCCATGGACCAAGCTCGTGTTGTCCTTCGATCATCACAGTTGGTTGAGCCACATCCTCCTCTACCGGGCTTGGGACACCACGAGGGATACCGGGAAGCTTACGTCGGACGCCACTGGGTTCGTCGAGTACACTATGGCTCTTGACCCTCCGGCCGCGTCTTCGATCGAGACGGATTGCCTATTGATGATTGGGCTGTTAGTCGGCATGCCCATTCATACGGATGATCTGTTGGTTAGCGACAAGAGGTCAGTCCTAGTGGATGGTAGTGGTGCGATCTACTGATATCCCTTTGCCAGTGAGGAATTCGGGACTATCCTCAAGCAAATGTTCGTCAAGCTCGGGGAAATCTTTTCAAAGTACACCGAGGGTCAGGACCTCAGTTTACAGATGGAGGCCCTGCGCTTGGCCACCCCCATGATCGGCAACCAAATTGCTCAACTGAGCTACGAGTTGTTCCACACCATTATCGGATCGAGTGTTCCGGAAGACACGAAGTGGGAAGCAGCTCGTCTGACGATGAACGGCGCATACAACTGGGACAAGTACCTCCCTTGGGTTGAAGATCCGAAAGACGTTTTGGCCTTCCTCGAGCATCATTTCGAGCTTCAGGGGAAGGGGGAGAACCAGGATACACCGATCACAAACGCCCTGCGTGCCTTGGCCTACGCGTCTGGAAAGGAGACCATCGAGGCGCTGAAGAAGTTCGATTGTACCCAGCTGTCGTACGTCAAGGGCATATGTCGATCCTTCAAGGATGAGAAACCGTTCCAGCTCCGGAAAGCCATCTTGTTCTACATTCCCCTGGTCGAAGGGAGGTGGTTTGACCCTGCTGTTGAGATCCTGGACGAGGACGGGCGAAGGGAATTCTGCCAGGATTGGGCCTCCGGGGTGGATGGTATCGAACAGACGAAGGACGTCAAGAAGGCAGTCGCTTCTGTCCTGTTTGGAATGGCAAACTCGGCGATGTGGAGGCCGCATATCCCGCAGGACAAGTGGAAGTTATTGGAATACTTCAACGAGCTCCCAGACGAGTCTCCATCGAGGTTGAGATGCGAGGCGAATGAAGAGTTCGTCCCTGCGTTGAAGGCTATGGATAACAGAGGTGTTCTGAAGCTGTGGTTGGCGATTCTATGGAGGGCGTACGCCGATCTGAAGCCTGAAGTGCGGGAACAACTCGCGGAGAACACGAGGGAGGTCATCGAGGCGAGCCCACACGACGTCGGGTTGTTCATGGCGGTCATGGAATCAGAAAAAACTGCGGTGGATAACGAGATGCTCGGATACTCGAGGTGGTCCATCGATGAGAAGGCGATCAAGTTAAGGGAGAAGACGGATAAGCTCCAACAGGCGAAGAAGAAATTGGAAGACGTGGTGGAGAGTGTGGTTGAGGCGAAAGCTAAGAAGCTGAACGTGGCTATTTTCTGAGCTCGCATTTCTTTTCTGTGCTTATCTCCTGGATGGTATCCCTCAGGAGTAGATATCGGTCCATATCGTATTCCGTTCTCATCCCCCCCCCCGTTCACTCTCTCCCTTTAATCCTCACTTCGTCTTCTATCTTCCATTCCTCCGCCTACAACTTTCTCGCCTTTATTCCCGCCCAACCCCGCACACTGATGTATTCAAAATCCAGTACCTGTATATCTTAGCTGTTGTATATGGCTTTCCACATTCAACTTTTTCTTGTTCTTCCGTTCCCCCTCTCTTCTTCCAAGCGAGTACACTCATAGGTGCATGCGTTAGCTGGGGTCTCCGTCGAACAAAGTATTGCTAATTATAAACCAGAGGATATCACTTTGAGCCTCCTGGATCAGGCGTGTTTCCCTCACTGTCAGGGAATGGGGCCGGGTGGGCATTGGTATAAGCGGTAGGTATAGCCAGGTAGATACAGTACGCGATATAGTACACAATGCTGAGATAAGGTGGATATTTGGTCGTAAGCAGAAAACCTCGCGTCGTGGAGGTGATGAGGTGGAAAATACATCATGGGTCCGGACAACACACGCTCTTGAGTCTGGAAATCGTAGCACCCACACGCAACCACACCGAACTTGCAGTGCCCCTTGTACCGGGACAAACGGGAGTGTTTCCCAACGCAGGGAAAACATACAACAACCCCTTCGCGAGCACATCTATCTCTGGTCCGTCCACCGTGAGTGGTGTCAGAAACAGCGGTAAGCTCGTAACCCCACATCTCGGGCCCTCTCGAAGTTTCTGGGTGTCCGGATCTTCCATTTCGAGTAACGATTTCACGTCCTCTATGATGTTGATCGTGTTGAAGTGTACGATGAGGTTTGTTAGCCCGGTGCAATTCGTGGACAGGGTCGAAAGACTCCTGAAGGTCGTCTGGCACGTGTTTAGCCAGCATGGGTGGCCGAGCAGGAGTTTCTGTAACCTGGGGAGAGCCTTTGCGATGGCGGTCACGTCGTCATCCGTCAGGTCGAAACTGCATCTGTCATCTTGACAGAACTCCCCGATCTCGAGCGTCGTCAAGTTCTTGAACGCGAGAGCTTGCTTGACAATAGCCCGCTTTGGCGCCTCCCCACCCCCACAATGGAGATCTTCCAGGGTGGAATGGATACCGATTTGAGCCTGGGACTGGTTAGGTTCCCTCGGGGTTATGGCGGCTGGGTAACGCCAACGAAGGTCGTTGAGGAATGGAAGCCACGCGTGTGTTGTTGGAGTGGCCAGCGTGAGGGAATGTAAGGACGGTAACACGATCGTATCCTCCCGAAGGAGGGCGTCGGTGATCTCGGGGGGCGGTTCGTGGGCGAGTTTCAAGGTATGGAGGTGGGGGAGTTGGATCGCGTGGAGAATCGCCTCTTCGGATAATTCCACACCGGCGTTCAGGTAGCCGAGGGTCGAGCCACACCGTAACAGCATGGCAGAAACCTCCTGCTTGAACCTGGTGCTGGCGTTCTCCCACTGGTATTCACCCAAGGAGAATCTTCGAAGAGACGACCCAGGTACCACCGAAATCGCGTCCGTCAAGGATCGATACCCCGAACATCCGAGTTGATCGTCCGTATCGACGTAAACAGAGAAGACCGTTAGGCGTGGAGACACGAAGTGGTGAAGGAAACGAAGTAGGGCGGGTTCGATCCATCCGTGTACTTCGCGTAGGTTTCGAAACGGGTCGTCCGCGGGTAACCTAAAGAGGACTTGGAGGAAACACGCAAGATCCTCGGTCACGAACCCCGTGATCCGTCTGACCCAAGATGCATATCGAAATAGCCTTCTACGCTCGGTGGGGGTGAGTTGGCGGAAGATCCTCTGAAACGCGTCCGCGGATTAGCAATGGGTCGGTTCGACGAATGAGAGGGTAAACAGACCACAGACATCCCAGGACCGCCAAAGTATAAGACGTCACTGGGGAGGACGTACATAAGGTTACCCAAGGTGGTGCTTTCCCAGAGTGGACGGAGGGCGGGCTCTTCAAATGCCGTACAACAGCGAGCGAACTCGACTGCAGCTGGTCTGCTGGCTTGTCCAACATACTCAGCGATGGGTCTGAGGATTTCGTCGATTTGGAAGATGAGGTGGGGTGGCATGGTGCGTGACGGAGTGGCTGCCAGCCTGCGCACCCAATTTGGAAGCAGGTCGGATCTAAGTGGGCGGATCATCGGTTAGCCGGGCGAGATGGTTCCCGGATGTGTGCCACCAGGCCCAGCCCCGGCCAGGTGGTCAACTGCAAACTGTGAATAAACTGGAATACAGATGAAGTGGCGTCGATGTATACCCACTCACGCTCGCTGCCAGGTGATCCAATTTCGCCGTTACGAGATCCGCTGACCCACGTCACGAGTCGAGATCATTATTTCTCCCACCAGCACATATACCGTTTACAGGGATTGTAACTTAGTCTTACATCGATTACAGACTCGGGGTGGTCGCAGGCACACGGAGGGACCCCTGTTGCGGGTCAAAGTGATTAGGTCAGTGAACTAAGCTTGCTCACGAACTCTAGAAGGAATGCATTGGCTCATCAGTGGCGGGCCCCCATCATCATGACTACGCTCTCATGCATCATGGTTTATCTCAAGATGATATCCCTGGGACTCGCTTTGATTCTGACTGGGATTATCAAACTCATGGCTCGCTCAAAGCTTGGCGAGGGGGATTCAAAATCCAATGTTTAACGTTGAACCCAATCCGTGAGGTGCCCGGCCAGCCACTGAGCTGATTCGTCCAATGGGAGACGAAAGGGAGAAAGGGATGGTTTCATCGTGTACGATCTATTACTTGCGTAGAGACCGGTCCGTGCGGGCAATTCGAATTTCTTTCCTTGCGGCACCCCGCACAACGACGTAAGAACTTTAACTCCCGGGCAGGGGGACAACCCGCATGGTAGAGTATGCGTAGAATGAATCGGTATACAACCCCGTTTTGACAAGGCCCGTGACAACAGCGACTGTCCCGACCATCATACGCGTGCCACCCATAAGGAATCTGTCGGAATTGGCACAACCCTTCGATAATGATAACCACATGTACCTGAATATCTGGTCTGTAATGCGGAAAGTCCTGCAACCTCCCGGAGCAGCAGGCCGATGGGACGCGATGGTCCTATTCTCTATGCTGTTTGCAGCGAGAACGATTATCGTGGCGGACCTGAGGAAGGTGGAGAATGACCGCATGACTTGGCAAACCTGAACTCGTAGTTGGAGATGAGGCCGAGAACCATGCATATCCCGAAGAGGTATTCGATATTGAATGTATCTTGGATGGATCAAAGGAAGGGTGGTGAGTTGGTCTGAAGTCGAGTTTTAGAGGTCATGGCT
>Ga0307509_10010711_pt1 | contig 11190 bp, 10 predicted proteins | sample 10_EM_MG_FD_202245 | JGI IMG/M metagenome (GOLD analysis project Ga0307509, IMG submission 202245) | Populus trichocarpa ectomycorrhiza microbial communities from riparian zone in the Pacific Northwest, United States - 10_EM | ecosystem: Host-associated > Plants > Roots > Unclassified | place... | reverse complement strand
AAAAACGACCAAGAGGTAGGATCTTCACGCAACCATCTAAGTACTTTTCTATACTCAAGATATTGCAATACGATTACTTTTTATTCTCTTTACAAACATTCCTCCTCTAAGAGAGCCTACGCTCTGAGAACCCGGAGACTATTGTGATAGCCTCGACGGGCCGCCCGAACATAGAACTATTGTGATAGTTCTATCAAACACGACAATCCACCTATCTTACTATACGGCGAGATAGTATCCTTCAACGGATCACTCAAGACAAGCAAGCAAGTTCCGTACTATCTGAAAAGATAGTATTTCCATAAAAAGAACTATTATAAATAAGACTACTTACTTTAGTACACAACTATCGTTGCCTGTTGCACAACGACCTGACGATAGGATTGTTACACTACTCTTCATACTCGTCGCCGGGCCCTCCTTACTTGCATGAGAATAACTAATGCTTGAATACTGTTAAATTGAGGTATGGTTAACAAAGCGATATAAGGGTCAGATATCCATATGCTACAGCTTGTTGCCCGAAAGGCTAGTATGTATCAGTCAACAGAGATGGGCCTTTCATGAGTATCGGTACTAATTTATGATTTTCTAGGCACTAAAGCTGTTATTCTGATTGGGGATAAGCTACTTTGGTCTATTTACCTCCTTATACAATTTATAAATCCTAATTAATAATCGGCCACTCTTGTTAAATGTGGACAGTATTCTACCTACTGTATTCATAATAGTATCTTTTATCGCACAAGTGACTCAGCAGCGGCTGAGCAAGAGTGACAAGTATGGGTGGATAGGGTATAATTCCGAGGAAATGCCCTCAGAGACTAAGAAAGCTTTTTTCGGGAATTTATAGCGACTGCCGAAGCCGGAACGCATCAGAATTCCCACCCCTCGGGAAGATACTGCTGCCCTTTGGTCGATTTCTACCAGGAACCCAACTGCTAGCTTCTAGTGTTGCCAATTCAGCAAGTTCATAACGGGATTGCTTCCTGTTCAAGTTTATGTTGAAAATTGTGCTTTGTGCTTGGAAGGCTCAATGTACCCAAGCGTCCTGGGGGTCCCAGGCGTGTTGTCTTAGTGTGCCGGGCGCTGGGGTCTGTCTTTCGTAGACAGGGAAGTCTTAAGGGTTGACCATAGGTCCTGGCCTCTTGTGGAAGTATGATACTATTCCGGAAAGTGTTAGAGTCACCTATAGGACCGGGGGTTACCTGTAGGTACTGGTCGTTACATCTGGGCACCTCTCGTCACCTGCAGTCACCCGTTGGCACCTACCGTCACCTGTAGTCACCTGTAGGTACCTACCGCCACCTCCGGCACCCGCCATTGATTGGTTTCTCAGATTACTCTGCGTGCACCTTCTGCTCTTTGGCTTATAGCTAGTCCAGAGATTGGCTCTGTGCGGGGTTGAGTATGTAGAGTTAGTTTCCCTATATACCAAACCTAAAACTTATGATAAAAAGGACCCGGATTCCGAAATAGAACCCAATAATAGACTAGTAGCGTCACCTACCGGGGACCGGGATGTTACAGGAGAGGAGTTGGTTATTCCTGTAGGTAGCCGAGGTAGGTCCAATCAGCGCTCTCTTTCAGGACCTCGGTATTGCTTCTCTCCGTATTATCTAAGCCAGGAGTGTTAACTAGTGTGGTTCTTGCCCCCTCATACTCAAAAGAGTAAGGTTGAACCTTGCTGATACGGTCTTCCTATTAGCGTTCGACCCCAATACAGCGGAGACTATCTTACGAGAATAAAGACCATTGCTCACTTACCGGTAGCCTCCTTGATAAAGTAGCCTTTACCTACTCTTGCCACTTATTTTAACTGGTATATGCAGGTTTCGGGTAGACTCTGAATTTTACCTGTGACTTTCATCAGTAACTTACAATGGTGATTTCCGTGCGAGGGCTGATATTAGAACGCATTAACCGGGCTTGTTGACCCAGCCCTTGAGGCGGGTACGGGTGGAATCCCCTAGTGACCATGGAGGGCTCTGCCGATGCATACGTACTGTTTTGGCCGTAGGGGGGTAGTGGGGTTCTGGGGACAACTGGGGATTTGCGGGCAGCTGGATGTTTGCTGATTGTTAGACATTTCCCTATTTGCTGGACTCATGTGGATCGCTGGATTGCGGTCAGCATTCGCAAGCTGCCAATCTGGCCAAGCTTGAGGTTCTGGGCGGCCGGCCTGGGCTTTTTTCACGGGCGACTGGGCAGGACTGTACATCTGCCGGCTACCTGCAGGCCTGGCTGGCCGTTCGTGAACGCTGATTGTGGTGGATCTTGGCCCGAGACCTTCTTGGGGCAACACCGCAGGAGAGATTGCGACATCTGCTTAAGTTGTGGATGGGGCGCTCTTTCCATTTGCCTGATTAGGCATCCTCTAAGTGTGATATCCATGGGATAGCAGCGAGGTGGACGTTATGCCGATGGCTGAGGATCCATCTCAAGATAGTCTGGTTTCCTAAGTGTCGGATATTAGGCTTTTGCGGCTACCTGATTTGGTGTAATGGGAGCAATAGATTGGAAGATTTAGGATTTCAGGACGTGGCTATCCCAGGCGCAAGGAGTGGTTCTATATTAGCATCGAGGTTAAGGGCCAGCCTCACAGCAACCACACTTACCGTCAAATAGCATGGGTTTGAGTTGCGTCGGCCCGCCCCACGAAGCCAGGGCTTTTGGACGGAAGCCAGGTTGGTATAATACAGTTTAGTGCTAGGGGGTGAGCGTATAAGGTGAACTCGGGAGGAGAAATTTTTAATTTTTTTAAAAAAAGAATGGAAGAGAAAGGAAAGCAGATCCAAGAAGGGGATTTCATGGGAGGAAAACTTTCAAGCCCTGCGCGCCCTGCGAATGCATACGCGTACTGCTCCCTACAAGTGCGGCGATTTCCAACTGCTAGAATTATGATATGTCCGAGAACACGTTTGGTAGAGGTTCAGCGAACAGCTCTTATTGGATCCGGAGCGTGAGAGAAAGATCCGTTAATTAGAGGAAAAGAAGAGAAAGAAGGAAAGGGAGATACTGGATGGGAAAGCAAACATAAGGCAATGATTGGAATGGAGGAAAGCATATGCACTACATACGTATGCATCCCTACACCATGGAGCGCAAAATAATAGCCACATTCCTAACTCTCCGGGATGGTGAAGCACCCCGATATGGGGTGCTCATGTTAAATGAGTTTACGAGCGATAGATAACTAAAGTGGTGTGCCACTAAGAGAAGCACGATTCAGTCGCATAATATAAAGGACGGCGTGGGAGGGGCATGAAGGACTGAGGATAACTATCGGAGTTTGCTACGTATGGGACGCCCGGGTCAACGGTACATGCGTTTCTTCGGCTGCCACCAAAGCCATATTACTCTCGAAAGTTTCGGAAAGGTGCTTTTATATCCTTTAACGTACGCCAAACCAGGTTCACAAACCGCGCGAAGTTTTAATAGCGTGATCCCTGTCACAGAAACTAGTCCTATTCCAATGACAGGAAAATGCCCACAATCCCCAGCGCAATATTTTCCATCGCTCTTCTCTCTCGCCGCTTAGTGCAATATTGGAAAAGAGGGACAGTAAGAGGGCGGAAAAAAGAGTCCCCCTTGGCATAAAGCTGGATAGTGCCACACCAGACCCAGGATAGCCAGATGTGAGCATAAAAAAAGCGGTCCCAGTAAGAGACTATTCCAATGTGCACACTGAAAAAAATAGTTACTGTTGTTGATCTGGGCTGGGATTCCGGGGGGGCAGGGAGGATGGGGCCGGAGGGACTAGGAAATGAAGAAGGATTTTTACTTCCCGAGGGGAGGGAGCCTTAATATCTAGCAGTTATATCCACAGCGGTAGACACAATGCCTCGGAGTTAGGTGAGGGGTGAAGTTCCTGGTTGTGGGGTACGGAAGGGGGAACCGGGATAGCGGAGTTTCACCCTTTGCAATGTGGGGAGCAGTCCCTTTGACTGTTTCTGCTCCTGGCTCTTTGATCTATGATCGTGGAGAAGGGGAAGAGAGAGCGGTACTTAGGTGTGCCCTTAAGTCTCACAAACACTACCACGGTCTGTCCGGGCTGCATCTGTGACACGAATTATACAGCCGAATGAGCTAGTCGCACTAATATTCGGGGGAGAGGAACAGTCATTCAGACTTTTTGTCCAATGGGGATGGGGGAGCAAGCGCGGCTCTCTGAGTAGTTGAGAGGACCCTCGAGGCAGCCAGCGGAAGTTCGACAGACTTACTCTCCATCCCCCTTAAGTTACCATACAAGATTAAAGTCTGGCATTTTGAGCTAGTCTTGCCAAAGCAGAGCGCATGATATCTTGATAAACTTGTCTCGTTTTCCCACAGTTCTGCCTACGATTAACTAATACCGAAAATAGATAAGAACCGGAAAAATAAAACAATTCCCTACGCTACAGGGATACCTCAATAGGTTTGAAAGGAGGGAATTCTCCTATTCTGGTTGATACACTAATGCGCTTCCGGCTCCCGTTCCCCCCAACCTTCTAGTTTCAAGACACTAACCTTACTGCACATGATATAGCACTAGTATTATATCCCACAAACTATCCAAAATGAACCTTTGCCAAATATGAAGAATTCCCGGCTACCAATTCTAGTAGGAGTAGTAGATTTGCGCCGGTAGTGAGCTCCGCCCAGCATGTGATTAGTGCCAACCACGGCTATATTAAACATCTCCAGAACTATCTCCGGAAACCCCCTGCGGATGACTGCCTGGGACGAACATACGGGACTACACGTGGCCCAAATTGAGGAGCCTTCTGGGTTCCCCCAGATGGCGAGCTATGAGAAGTGCGTAGTGGCGGCCCTGGATCTTCTCATGTAGGCCATGGCCGGTGCACGACTAGGGTCTACCCTTTCTATCTCCGCCGCATGCAGCCCTTCTAACAATATCCTTTCAGCTTCAGCCTTTTCGAGCTTCTTCTGAGCCCTTGCTTTCTCTTCTATAAGGATCTGGTTAATTTCAACATCTTTTGCCTTTATAGCTTCCGGGGATTGCTTTCCTAGAGATTCAAGCTCCTGCCTAAACCCTTTCTGTCGGGCAGCTAATCCCTCACCAAGGAATTTCCCCGCATCGCTCTCAAGTAGAGTCATATGTTGCCTGACAATCTGATCCCGGATATGGAGGGGTTTCCGTGTGTTTAACATCAACTTTTGTATAAGCTCTAATCCGGATTCTCTGGTGTCGTGGAATCTCTGAAGAGTGGCGCCCTTGCCAACAAGCCCCCCGATCAGCGATCTCTTGCAGGACCTCGGTATCGCTTCTCTCCGTATCATCGAATCCAGGAGTGTCAACTAGTGTAATTTCCGCTCCTGCATACTCGAAAGAGTAGGATTGGACCCCGGTGGTGCCTCCATGTAGTCAACATTGAGTCTGATTACAGAAGGGGAGTACCTTAAAGAATAAAGACCAGCGCTCACTTTGACCACCGGGTTGCCAGTGACCCCCCTGATGAAGTAACTTAGCTTTTACCTGCGCCTATTACTTATCTTAGCCAAGTAATGTAGGTTTTTAATATGCTTTTGTTTTACCCTTAACTCCCATTACGGCTATGGCGATTCCTCTATCCAAGTTGTTAAGTCCTGATAGTCTTCTAGATGTTGGCCGCTGGTCGGATGCTGGGGGCCGGGTGACCTGCGGGCCGGCATCCGACTGGGGTTTCTCTTTCTTCCCGAAGCACGTTCGTATAAATTTTGAATGGGGTGCTCACTCCCTTTCTCCTGTAGGGTACCCTCCAGGCCGCTTATTCAGAGTGTTGGAGAATCGTGGACCGTCTGTCGACGAATGAGAGTTTATCTCAAGATAACCCGGCTGTTCAAGTGTGGGATATGGAAATTTTGCGAGCTATGATCTGTTTTGGCGCAATGGGGGGAGCGGGTTGGAAGTTTTAGGGTGTGGTTGTAGTGGGAACAAGGAAGCGGCCCTACGGTATTCTACCAGCACCGAGGTTAGGCACCAGCGTCACAGCGACCACACCTACTGTCTGATAGGATGGCTTCGAGCCGGGTTGGCTTGGTTTGGATGGAAGCCAGGTTGATACAGTCCAATACTCGCAGCAGGCAAGAAGTACTGCGTTCGGCGTCAGTCACAGATGGGTACGGGCAAATATTGCAGCTTTCCGCCAAAGCTCCCAGAGTCCCTTTTCCCAGAGCTTGATTGCGCGATACCGGTACCGGAGCATCCGCAAGGGACGTACTGAGAATTTCGCTTTGAAGACTTAGCTATACTGTGAATTCTTGCGTGAAGTGGCTTGCCAAGGGTAAATCAACAGAGCTCTGGAAAAAAAAAGGATGATATTCGCGACCTTCGTCTGGCGGATACCGCGTGGGCTAGGGCGATTTGATGGGGTAGTTTTAGCAGTCACAAGGTGTTTTTCGCCGACTGTGAATCGCACACTCGTAGATAGCTTGGTGTGCAGAATTTTTGCATGGAAGGCGTCTATCATGTTTTCTAAGTTAGACAAGTAAAGTGCCGTGCAGGCTAGGTTCTACTAGCGCAAATTTAAGACAAGTTGAAAGGACAGTCATGTATCATACCAATGAAGTGCTACAAAACACCCCGCTTTTCTTCAGCACATGGATTTCGGCACTCAACTAAACCCACCGCCGATCATCCACAATACCCTACCTACGAAGAGAATATGTCGCAGTCTTTCAGTCATAACATCAATTCTTTGAATAACTATACGACGGTTAACGTGACGAATAACTTTCCAGTTGACGATGACCGTTCTAATATCCTAGTCTGGCTGTCGCCACTAGATCCCAAGTCTCGCCATGAGGACATCCAGGGCCGCCGCGTCGAAAATATAGGGGAATGGCTCTTACAAACCAAGGGATTTAGGAGCTGGCACGCTGGTAATGGGAGAGGCGAATCCGACGGCAAAGTGTTGTTTTGCCATGGAGACCCGGGGGTTGGCAAGACGTATATGGGTGAGAAGGACGAGCCGAGTGGAATAGAAGAAAGACGGCAAGCACTAATCATCAGCCTCGGGGTTAGTTCATTGGTGATAGATAGCTTGTGCGGCCAGGCTGGGGGACAAAATATCGCTGTTGCATGCTTCTACTTTGACTTCGCCGCCCAAGAGCAGTCATCAACGAGTATGCTGGGCGCCCTGCTCAAACAGCTTCTGGTCGGGCTAGGAGAGGTACCGCGGGAAATAGCGCAGGCCTATGAGGAGCAGAAAAAGTTCATTGGTGGCGACATGCCGATATTGTGAAAATGCTACGGGCTACCTCCTCTCAAAAGCCCACGTTTATATGCATTGATGCTCTAGACGAATGTGTGCCAGAACATCTTGCCAAGCTTCTCGATTCACTGAACCAGATTCTCCAAAAGGCTCCAGGCACCAGAATATTCGTGACTGGAAGACCGCATATCCGACAGGAGATCGAAAAGAGTGACGAGTCTATTCATCAATACCAAGAGAGATGATATTATTAGATATCTTCATGCTCGGCTGGCAGGGGACACAACTCCAGATGCGATGGACGGTAGTCTTGAGGCAGGCATCCTGAAGAAAATTCCAGAAGATGTTTCTGAAATGTATGTAGAGGCTACAGCACAGGGAAAACTACCTCAAGCATCCACTGATAGATACATACCTAGGTTCCTGCTTGTCTCACTAAATATCGATGCAGTCCTACAAGAAACAACTGTCTATCGCAGGCGACAGAAGCTCAGTGCAATAACAGATGGCTTAGGGTTGAGGGATGCTTATGGTGCAACGATGGACCGGATAAAGGGGCAGGATGGGGAGAAAGCGAGGCTGGGCATGCTTTGATGTGGATATCTCACGCGGAGCGGCCCTTAAGAGCCGATGAACTGTGCCATGCTCTAGCTGTCGAAATAGGGTCTCCAAATTTCCGTATCGACAATATTCCCTCAATTAGCACAGTGCTAGCCTCTTGTCAAGGGCTAGTTGTGGTCGAAAAGGAGGCTTCCACGGTTCGGTTAATTCACTTTACTCTTCAAGAGTACCTCCGGGTTTATCCCGGGCTTCCCGGTGCAGCTCACTCGACAATCGCTGAAACCTGCTTAAGTTATCTGAATTCGCAGTACGTTAAGGCCCTTTCGATCAGTCTTTCCCCTGGGGTCCAAGATACACACTTTCTCCAATATTCTTCTATCTATTGGGGAGTGCACGCAAACAGGGACCTTTCGGATTGTGCGAAGCAGCTTGCACTAAGGCTCTTTGACGGCCACAGTCACCACATATCCACTAAAATTCTTTTGAAAATACAGGGGATGTATTGGTATGCTGTTGATTTCGATAAACCTTCCATGTTTAATGGTCTACATTGTGCATCTTTCTTCGGCATTGTTGAGATTGTAGCTTGTTTGGTAAAGATGGAAGACTGCGATATTAACCAAATGGACTTTATGGGCAATACACCACTCCATTGGGCTGCCTGGAATGGGCACGAAGGAGTAGTGAGAATACTACTCGGACTGGACGGCGTTAGTCCCGACAAACCGGATGGTTGTGGCCGAATTCCGCTCCATCATGCTTCTAGGAAAGGGTACGAGGGAGTGGTGAAAATGCTGCTCGGATGGCACGGCGTCAACTTTGACAAACCTGATAACAATGGCCAAACACCCCTCTTGTGGGCGGCTGCGAATGGGTGCGAGGGAGTGGTAAAAATACTGCTCGGATGCGACGACGTCAAACCCGACAAATCAGATAATGCCGGCCGAACGCCACTCTGGTATGCTGCTGCGATTGGGTACTAAGGGGTAGTGAAAATACTACTCGGAAGGGACGACGTCAACTCCGACAAACCAGACAGCAATGGTAGAACACCACTTTGGGGTGTTGCTATGACTGGGCGCGAGGGAGTGGTGAAAATACTACTCGGACGAGGCAACGTCAACCCCGACAAGCCAGACAACAATGGCCGAACACCACTCTCGATTGCTGCTTCCCTAGGGCGCGAGGGGGTGGTGGAAATGCTACTCGGACGAGACGACGTTAACCCCGATAGACCAGATAACCAAGGCCGGACACCACTCTGGGGCGCTGCTTGGAAAGGCCTAGAGGGAGTGGTGGAAATGCTACTCGGACGAGATGGGGTCAACCCCAACAAACCTGATAACCAAGGCCGAACACCACTCTGGCTTGCTGTTTCCGAGGGGCGCGAGAGAGTGGTGAAAATGCTACTCGGACGAGACGACGTTAGCCCCGACAGACCAGATAACCAAGGCCAAGCACCGCTCTGGCTTGCTGCTTCCGAGGGGCCCGAGGGAGTAGTAGAAATACTACTCGGACAGGACGAAATCAACCCCGACCAACCAGATAACGAGGGCCAAACACCACTCCACATTGCTGCTTTCTATGGGCACGAGGGAGTGGTGAAAACACTGCTCGGGCGAGACGACGTCGACTCCGACAAACCAGATATTGTGGGCCGAACACCACTTCGGGCCGCCGCCTCCGAGGGGCACGATGGAGTGGTGGATATGCTACTCGGACGAGACGACGTCAACCCGATAGGCCAAGCGCCAACGGCCGGACACCATTCTGGTGGGCTGCTCGGCGAGGACACGAGGGAGTGGTGAAAATACTACTTGCCCGGGACGACGTCAGCCCCAACAAACCAGATAAATACGGCCAAATGCCGCTATTTAGGGCTGTTGAAAATAGGCACCAGGGAGTGATAGCGCTTCTCCAGAATCCTTGGCCCCCAACCTTCCATAAGAACGAGGAGCTATTGCCCCCTCACCGCCTTCAAATATTAATGGCCTGTGTGCCATCCCCGCATGGACCGCCACAGTTCCACAACATGCCCATCACCGTCATTGCCTCCCACCTCCCAACTCCGCCCAACCTCCTCCCATAGTTCGAGTCCCCACCTTGAGCTAATTCCTGTTTTCCCCCTCCTCCCGTAATAAGCCTACGACAGAACCCCAGCTTAAATAATTCTCTTTTTGTGAAAGGAGCCACCCGTCCAAGCATCCCCCGATTTTCTCATGTGGTCTAGTCAGGATTTATCGATATCCGCTCACAGTCCAGAGTTCGGGGGATATTTCTATTGTATTAAAATGTCAGCACTACTCCAAATCTCCGTCTTATTTACTCTCTTTTCCTTGTTTTCTGGTCGTATATTCTCTTTGTAGATCGATTGTTTCTTTAAATTTTTACAATTCCCTCTTTTCCCCTCCCCCGCCCCCCATCTGAAGTATAGACACGAGGGTTATTTAGATATAGATAGAGAAAAGATATAAGGTTCAGGTATATCTGACTGCCCTTAAGAAGTCACGGGAAGTTAGGTGTTAATCATGGTATGGCTGTGATTTGTTTCTGTTAGCTCTTTAGCTATACGATAATGTTGAGGTACGGCTACCCACTTAGGTCATGTCTAGGGGTTAGCTTAGTGACTGCCTGCTGTGTGTGGGCTAGGTCTATCACTGGTTGTGCGGGAGTGGGCTTGGCATAGGTGTTTTCCTTTAAGTAGTTTCTTTCTTGTACGACTAGTCTATAACGAACATCTCACCTCATACAACGTACCACACACACATCCCAACAGTTTCCTCCAAGGATATAGCCCAGCGAAAGCCATGTTTATATACTATCCCCCCCGCTAGCCTGAAGCTGAATCCGGAAGACCACCCACACATCCGACTCTCACCCACTTAGGAGCAACTAATTTTTCCAGAGGCCCCTTAACCCCGAAATAAAAACCCCATCACACGACCTCCACATAACCTTGAAGAAAAGACTCCCAATGGAAACCAACCAAATACATGATCTTATATATATATCACCCACATCACTTACTATTCCGGAGAGTTTTCAGGGGGGAATCTGGATTAGATCCAGAAAAAGGACTCTCGCCTACAAGCGAGGAGCCAATTTGCACTTAAAGACCTGAATTGGGGCTTCTCACCTCCTTCCTCTCTGCCTCTCGAGTATGAAAACACGCAACTTCCACCCCCCTTCAGATCTCCATCGAGATCCGAAGTTGTTTTTTTATATGTGTTGGCATAGCTAGCGGTGTTCCTATATCCATCGTGCTATATCTTATAACTTAGTACACTATATAAACTTAGGGGTTGATACCAAAGTTGTTGTTGATGTGTGTGTTCGCCGGGACCAGAAAAGAAGCTTGATTTTCTAAGGAAGCGGAGAGCGTGCTATTTATGCTCTGCAACAAGAACACATATCCACTTCAAGAAAACAAAGG
>Ga0307509_10010710_pt1 | contig 11190 bp, 7 predicted proteins | sample 10_EM_MG_FD_202245 | JGI IMG/M metagenome (GOLD analysis project Ga0307509, IMG submission 202245) | Populus trichocarpa ectomycorrhiza microbial communities from riparian zone in the Pacific Northwest, United States - 10_EM | ecosystem: Host-associated > Plants > Roots > Unclassified | place... | reverse complement strand
TTAACGATATTAAGTTTAACCGTTTTGATTCTTCGTGAATTAATTACTCTATCTTTATCTTCTACTTTGAGTTTTGGTGCGGTCGCAACCTTAGAGTTCACCTCTCTATAGGGTGCCCCCGTTACAATGGTAGTCCAGAGGTGAATGGTAGTCCACAAGTAAATGGTGGTTGGGAGCGGAATGGTGGTTTGGAGCGGAATGCTGGTTTGGAGCGGAATGGTGGTTTGGAGGGAAATGGTGGTTGAGAGGGGAATGATGGTCCAGAGGGGAAAGGCAAGGGCGGTCGAATTTAAACTGCATACTTTAAGAGTTGCAACCCCAAGTGTTTAGCTTCATGTCGGCCACCCCAGTATTTTGTATATTGATAGCTTTGCTTTTTTTTCACTATAATTAATATTTTTGTTACTTGGCGTTAATGGTGAGCCTAGCGACATAGACTAGACTTTGTATTAGTTAACTCCACTGGGGGGGGGATTTTCATTGGTAATGAGGATTTGTTTTTATAGGTTATATATCTCGAGAAGTGTAGGGTGTGCTGATACAATCACCGGGTTAAGCACGACGTGTTTATGGGGCAACAGAATAGTGATTACAGAACACAGGGAACCCAGAGGAGCTCAGAGCCAAGGCTACGCGAAACTGGTGAAAAGAGGGTGGACGGAATGCGGACCAGGGAAGAGCTAGTCTGTGGTTAGACAACTACAGAAGAGACATTTGAGAGCAGAGGAAGAAGCAGGACAATCAGGATCGTACTGATGCCAATCGAGAGGCAGACCACAGGTAAACAGGATAGACAGGAGATCAGGAGCAAAAGCCAGAGGCGACATGGAACACACAAAGAAGGGTAAGAGAAACACGTAGAGCGAAAGCAAAAAGATCAGGTTAGCTGGTGGTGGGGAAGAAAGGAACAGGAGGTGAGTGAAATCAAAAACGTGTAGACTGGTAGCCTGGGGGGCAAGCGTGATAGACCTGGAGGGCTCTGGGCTGAGGGAGGCTGAGGTGCAGGAGTAGAAGGGGTATTGTAATGGGGGACCCTATAGAGAGGTGAACTCTAAGGTTGCAACCGCACCAAACCCTCAAAGTAGAAGATAAACATGAGGTAGAATCATTCAAAAGAATCAAACTGTAAAACTAAATATCATTAAGCTGAAAGCTTCACGCAATATGTTCTCTCAAGGAAAGTTGGTTATCAAAGTAGAATGCCAAACGCTTCAACTTACGTAGATATCAGATTTAAGCCTTTGACAATCACCACTACTCGAACGTTGTGTGAGCACCCTGACAAGGTCAGGGGTGTCCCAGGACTACCTTCCATCAGGAATAATCCTCCCAGAAGTATCGGACCTACTCCGGTACGCTTAAGTCGGTCAATAGGGTATGAGTTTCTGCAATGCATCTCCAATACAACAGCATGAGGAAAAACTCTTCCTATTGAAGTCACACCAGTGGCTAACTGTTATGACAACAACTGCAGTCAATCCCTCGGTGGTGGACAGACTGGCCCAGAGGTAGTTTCATTTATACAAGCTATGCAGGATATCATTTAATCTACACGACTACTCAATATGATAATCAGACCTGGAAGCTCCCCGGGCGAGATGTAAGCGATGGTCGGCTCAGAGGGAGCTACCCATAGCCAACCTCTCAGGACATACTCTACTGTGATAAGACTCATGCCTCTAGAGTCCACTGACAATCCATAGTAATGCCACAAATCAAGAGGATAAGGTTTCGGCTAGCTACAAAGGTAATTGTCCGGAAAGCACCCTGGTCTCTTGGCACTACCTAAGTATCTCTAGGAAGACAACCCTTCTCCCCATAGGCAAAGGTTGACTCCTAGTTGCCGGAGGGAACATTTATTTGCAACCCCATATTTGGCAGTCACCCATACCCCCCTTATATATCCTGTGAACCACATTCCGTCAGACCGACAGTGACGAGATATACCGTCTTACAGCAGCTGCTCCAATGACCTCTTTTTACTAGCAAACGAGCAACTATGCAGCCGTCTGCCTATGACACCCATCCCAACCTTTGGGCCAGAGGGGGGTGTTAGCTAAACCCCTTCAAGTTCAAGAGCATGTTCGGGCCACCATTACTCAAGCATCAGACATCTCCCTGCCGATGTGTTTAGGCTTATAAACATCCAAGAGCCCTTAGAATGCAAGGCCATTGACCCCCAAGTTCCATGATGACTTTGCTGGAGAAAGTAGGGTAACTTGAATACCTCAGTAGGGTAACTGGGATCCATGGGCAAAATGGGCAAATCTCTAATGTAGGGTAACTTTGCCCTCTTATGCCTTTAACCGCTTCGAAACTCCTCCTGTTGACACGTAATCTTCTCTCGAAGACCCATGTAATATTCCCATAATTCACATGTCTTTATGTGAACTTACTCCAGAACACTTACCCTGCCTTTTAGAGTACCCAAGGGTACTTTACTGTTCCCTGGGCCTTGCCCTAGGTTAACCACCTATTTGTATACCAAGTATACGAGACCATACCACCTCTGGTTACCACTTGATATACCATTTGGGATAATGTGGTAGTCATTGTAGCTACCTATTGTAGGGATGTTACAGGTATGTGAAAAAGGTTCAAGGGAGAATAGAAGAGTCAAAGCAAGAATCCGGGAGAGTCAGGACAAGGTAAGAGTGGACCGGTCACATCTTGAACAAGCAAAGTGTGGACCAGGACGGCAGACCCTGGCTCCGAGTAAATCGGTGGGACCTCAGTGCTAGGTGCTAGACCAGGACCTTCACACCAGGGCCAGGGGGTGCCAGGTGACCTCAGGGCCAGCAAAAACATTTTGCTGATGATGCAGTGGTAAGCGGACTCTATATTGACAAAAAAGAACTATATCAAATAAACTGATGTGTGGGAGAACTGTCAGAAATATTAATACAGCCACTAGACAAAAGTGTTTGTGATGGCGCAATATAAGACATTGTCCGTGTGCCCTTCCTAATTGCACAATACTACCCCCCCCCCGATCCCCAGGTAAAGAAACGAAGATAAAACATTGGATGAAATTAAACATTAAATTTAAAAGATAAATATTAAATAGAAATCCACCAAAGACTCCCTAGTACCTTGGATACCATCCTTTCGCCTCGATAACTGCTGCAACACAGGAGGGCATCGATCGCCAAAGTTTTTCAAAGAATGAGTCCGGGATCGTTGCCCAGACTAGGGGGAGGACTTCTGCAAGCCTTTGTCGGACCTTGTCTGGACCACCTTTAGTATCAATAATGTCAGGATACTGTTTGTGAAGGCGGCACTTTAATTCTACCCAAGCGTGCTCGATAGGATTAAGATCGGGCGACAAAGGTGGGTGATCTTCCAGATCAATTCCATTCTCTTCAAACCACTTCCGTGTGTCCAGTGCAGTATGCACTCGGGCATTGTCCTGCTGGAATAGCGGATCTCCTACTCCTTGTACAATCTCTCACATTACCGGAGGCAGGTGCTCATCCAATAGGCTAATGTAAACCCAACGGTCTACTTTACCTTCCAGAATGGGCACCAGAGGACCCCGGTTACCGCGCCAAAAGCATCCCCACACCATTAGCCCCACCTCATTGGCTCTGGCTCGGGGCTTAATGCAGTCAGTGTGCCACTTCTCCTGTTGGGTGCGAAAAGCCCACTCCTGCTAGGGGTTGGCTAATTTGCGGACTATACACTCGCCGCTGTAGAGGATGCCTTCGAAGTCTTCAGCTGTCCAATTCTGGCGGGCAATGGCCCACTCTAACCTCTTCTTCGCATGCCCAGCTGTCAATCGGGGGCAGGTTTGGGCAACCCATTTTTTCACATTGGCTTCCCAGAGAACTCGGTCAATAGGGCGGATTGACACATGCAGGGCGTAACGGTTCCGGAGGTCTACTCGCGTCATGCTCCTGTCCTTCTGAGCCCCATGCGCAATTACCCGCTTCTCTCTCCGACTGAGAATAACTGGTCGACCAGAACGGTGTGCATATTGCACATGGCCTCGGTCGCAGGCACGGGCAAGAAAATTCCGTACTGTGGACCAGGGATGGCCAACCAGACTTGCGACAATGGAAATGGTTGCAAAAATATGAAAAAAGGCAATTATCATCCCCTTCTCCACATCACTCATCTCCCGGCGAGACATCTTTGGCTTGTGACACGAAACTGACTTTGTTTTGGCCGGCATGGTTGTGTGCTACACTCCTTACTTTCTACGCGATTTCTTTTCATAACATTGCTGACTAAGTATCACCAAGACTTTTGTCTAGTGGCTGTAGTGTTGCGATTCAGAAGTCAAGTGAGATGAAAGCAATTTTCCCGGATAAATGGTGTTCGCACTTTGTCAGTAAGTTAGAAATTGTTAGTGCAACTTAGTTGATATAAGAGTAACATTTAGCCCTTGACTACACACATGCGGCATATAAATATCGAGGTACATCCCGCGCTATTTAAACATCATCAAGCACTAGAGTAGAGATCTTATTAATATAAGAAGTTTACACAAGAAAATCTTTTATCATTCTGCCTACCTTTACTTGCACAATATCATTCAAGTCTTCCTAGAGAATCTCCATCTATGATAATGATCATAGGCATTATTTATCTTGAAAGTTATTGAGATTGGCTCACACCTGACATTCTTGATAATCATGGGATCATGCATCTCTCACTGGTCGAGTCTACTAAAAACCAGAAAGAAGAGCACTCGGGGACAAAGGTTAGTCAATAGGGCTATTGGTTCTTCAGGTCAAGTGGTGTTTGCACTTTTTTGATAAGATAGGATTTACCATATAGATACTTAGTTAGTATGAGAGCTCAATGTAGCCTCTGAACACTCAGATGCGGTATATAAATATTGAAGTACCTCTCACTCTTTAACAAAAATCATCAACCACCTGAGAAGAGATTTTATCAATATAATAAGTTTTACACTAGAAAGATCTTTTATCATTCTATCTACTTTTATCCAAGTATATTATACTTGAGTCTTCCAAGACAATCTCTATCTACGATAAAGATTATTGGCCTTACTTATCTCATAAAGTCTCCGAGATAGACTACAGCCTAACAGGTACTAAACATCACACTACTCAACTTCAAATATCAATTGTCTCCATTACCTCAGTTGGGATGTATCTTTTGAATCCCCCAAAGTTGCTGCTACTCAAATTGAGCCGGCATTTGGCAATCACTCATCCCTTAACTTCAATGCTCTTTCCCATATGATTTGAACAATCTCCAGCTTTTACTTGTGCTAGGGTGTGAGCAAAAGTACACCAAACATGCCCCATCTCCATTACAATACCAGTTGTTGAAATTATTACTTATTACATAACTCACAATTTGGGTTTTCTACTAATTACATACTGCCACATGATACAGTAATAGACTTCATGTCTTCCAAAAATGATCATCATAAACCTCAAGCTTGAGGCCAGGGTATTGAGAGAGAGGATTAAAAAGATGGAGAAGCAGAAGAAGGTGATAGAGGGGAAGTTGTTGGCAAGGTCTACACCTGAGGCAGTTTTGCCAGAGTCAAATGTGAGAGGTACAGTTACATCCTTTGCGACCAGTATCAACAATGTCTTGTTGATGGCATTGATCACACTAAAAGTCTTGCAACGGAGTCTCCATATGTGGATGATAGTGGCGGTGTTAGGCATACCAGAAGGCTTAGCCTTCCATTAGTGAATTAAGACCGATAGTTACCCTACCTTAGGATTCTGAGTTCAAAAGGACAAGCCAACACCCCCCTCCCGCACGAGCGTTGGGACGGCACTACATCGGCAGACGCCGCCGTAGTTGCGTCCCCTCACCAAAAGACATGGTCATTGGAACCCTCCTCGTAAACCCTGTATACGTCGCGGCCGTCCGTCCGACCGGATCCCGTTCGCAGGATATATGAGGGAAGACCTTTGGCCAGCTTATGCAAGTGGTTCGAGCCAAGTCGGTCGGTGTCGCATAATGTTACTGAGCACTAAAGACAAGAGTCACGAAGGTGGTCATTAAGTAACGGGACGTTTTTACGGACAATGGTTAGGCAACACATTCTATACTCCACGCTCTTGCGATGAAAGTCGCAGAAGTGAATGGTATTGTCGGATGAGGTAGTCTGAGCAATCAGGCATGCCCACACTCACACACGTCAATAGTATCTTACAGATACTGACGGAACCATACGATAACGATATGACAATGGAGGAATAATGGCTATTGGAGCGATTATCGTGACAAGTCTATCTTATGCCTTGCAGATGTCGGTTGCAGAATATGTCTGCAATGCTGAGAGGTTCGATAACAAAGCTGGCCCCTTTGTTGGTTCGATCATGGAGGCCATTCTGCGTATGCAAATGGTAAACAAGACTCCATGCCGACGAAGATGGATCGTGACCAATGGACTGATGTGTGGGAGCACCGTCAGGTAAATTCATGGTGTTGCGATTCGGAAGTCCAAGTGAGATAACAGAATTGTCAGGGTCAAATGGTGTTCGCACTTTTAGAACAAAAGCTGGAGTTTGTTAGCAGGTACTTAGTTCGTATGAGAACTAGATGTAGCCCGCGACCACCCAGACGCGGCATATAAATATCGAGGCGCCTCCCTAGCTATTTGAACATTATCAAGCAACGGAGAAGAGATCTTATCAATATAAGTTTTTACGCTAGAAAAATCTTTATCGCTTTACCAACTTCTATTTTGAATCATTGAGCCTTCCTAGACAATCTCCGTCTACGATTAAGATTATCGGCCTGAGTTATCTCGCAAGACTTTGAGATAGGCTCCCGCCTAACAGGCGGCTACAGGGAAGAAGAGGAAAATTGAGAAAGAGGTGGGAGGGACACCAGACTCTAGATAAGTTGAGGTTTATTTGCGCCAGTTATTGTTAAAGTTGGTAGTATATGGTGAGAGAAGAGGATTGTAGGAACTCTTAAGATAATAAGGGAAGCGGGCTTTGAGGTATATGGGAAGGGGAAATGGTTGGTCGGTGAGGAGGTGAGAGAGAGAGAAGGAAGACGCAGAGGCGAAGGGCGTCCACTGTGCTGATTAAGGTGATGGTTAGAGAGAGATTTATTGGGCTGTGCTATAAAGGCCTTTGGGTTAGTGGGGCTTAGTGTTAGGTCATGAGGTTTGTAGCAGTGCCGATGAGGAAGAAGGAGGCTAGACAGGTTAGAGTAGTTGATAGGATGGATGAGAGGTGTATGGCAGTTGAGGCTGGTATGGCTAGGTGGAGATGGGTTGAGGGGAGGGTCTCGTGAAGCTGAATGGAGTGACAGGTTAGCTGCCTTAGCAGAAACAGTAGCTGAGATGTTTAGGATGAATATTAAGGTAATAGGGGAAGGGATGAGACAGTAACTGGCTGATATGTCAGAGAGGTTGGTTGGTATGAGGAGAGTAGTTCTATTCTGTAGTCCTCAGAGGAGTAGGGAATTTAGGTAGTTGAGATTTAGGGTTTGAGATGTTGTGTTCAAGAATATGAGGAAGAGATTTTGGCATGACTAGTAAGAGATTTAGGGCTGTAGACATTTGTTTTAGGATTTGGCCTTGCTTTATTGTAGCTTAGTGCCTGAAATGGAAAAAGTTTATAAAAAAAATAAGAAAAAAGTACTATAAACTTTGTTTCATCCACACAAATATTTGTGTATATAACCATAAAGACAGCCAATCTTGGAATGATTTGTGAGGGGGAAAAAAGTCTGGCGAACTCTTGGCATGAAACAATTCACCATACTTGGCTGATGGTTAGCTGACCAGCCTACAAGCCAATCAGAGCAGCTTCACTATATTTACTCCTAACCACTTGTACAAGGAGTCAATATTGAGTATTACTTTGAACTTCAAGTATGTTATTGTACCAGTATTGCAGCCTAGTACACTTTCAGGTTTTACAAAATACATAAAACTCAGGTTGCAGGTATGATATTGTGCATACAAGTACCAGCAGATACGAAAACACTTTCCCGCCCCTTAAGTTTTGAGAGTACAGGTACACTCGTGTCTAATAAGTTTCAGTACCCCTAGGCGCAATCACACAACCACAACAAAATGAAAACTTGAAAATTGGAAAAAGATCACAACAACTCAATTACGGAATAGATAGTAGAAGAAATACAATAGAATATTTTAACTATTTTACCATTTTGTATGGCTTCCATCTGCATCCAGTACAGCCAGAAGTCTCTCAGGCATCCATTTAATCCACCCATCAATAGTCTCTTGGGGAATAAGCTTCCACTCCTCCTTAGCTGCATGAAATAATTCAGCAGCACTATGAGGCCTTCTCTCCAATCTGGGGAATCGCTTTTTAAGTGCCTTTTTATGAAGGGACTAAGCATTCTCAATAGGATTCAGATCTGAGGAGTTGGGTGGCCAAGACAGTCTTTGATATCCACAATCCTTCTGCAATTCTTTGTTTTCCAACCCATTCTGACATGATGTATTATCAGCAGCCATATGAATAGTTCCTGGGGATCTATTTATCCCTTCTATGAAGGAGATGAGGTATGGCTGTGTAACGGGTGCACCCTGTAGACAGGTGAACTCTAGTGTTGCGACCGCACAAAACACTCAAAGTAGAAGATAAGGATGAGATAAAATAATTCAAAAGAATCAACAGTAAAACTTAGTATAGTTAAGGTGAAAGCTTCACTCAATAAGTTCTCTCGAGAAAGGTTGGTTATCGAAGTAGAATGCCAAACGCTTAAACTTAAGTAGATATCAGATTTAAGCCTTTGACATTCACCACTACTCCGACCTTGTGCGAGTACCCTGTCCTGCTCAGGGCTGTCCAGGGTCTACCCTCCATCAGGAATTGTCCTGCCGGAAGTACCGGACCAACTCGGGTAGACTTAACTCCGTCAATAGGATATGCGTTTCTGCAATGCATCTCCAATACAACAGCAGGTGGAAAAACTCTTCCTATCGAGGTCATGCCAGTGGCTAACTATTATGACAACAACCGGAGTCAATCCCTAGGTGGTGGACTCACTGGCCCAGTGGTAGTTTTCGTCTATACAAGCTATGCAGTCCATCATTTAATCTACGCGACTATCTAATATGATAAATTGACATGCAACCTCCCCCGGTGAGATGTAGCCGATGGTTGGCCAAGTGGGCGCTACCCATAGCCATCCTCTCGGGACATACTCTACCATGATAAGACTCATACCTCTAGAGTCCAATAACACCCCATAGTAATGCTAGAAATCAAGGGGAGAAGGTCCCAGCTGGTTACTGAGGTATTTGTCCCGAAAGCTCCCTGGCCTCCTTGGACTACCTAAGTACCACTAGGAAGACTACCCTACTACCTGTAGGCTAAGATAGACTCCTAGGTGCCGGAGAGACCATGTATGGGCGACCTCCATTTTGGCGGTTACCCATAATCCCCGTATATATCCTGCGAACGACATTCAGTTGGACGGACGGCGACGACATATATGGTATTACGGCAGCCACTCCAATGACCTCGTTTTACTAGCAAACGAGCAACTATGCAGCCGTCTGCCTATGACACGCTGTCCCAACGCTGGGGCACAGAGGGGGGTGTTAGCAAAACCCGCCCACGTTCAATAACATGTTCAGAGCACCTTTACTCAGGTGTGGGGCCTCCTCGCGCAGATGCGTGTGCGCCCAAGAACATCTAAGAGCCCATAGAATGTTGAGGCAATCGACCTCTAAGTTCTAGGATGACTTTGCCGGTAAAGGTAGGGTAACTTGGACTCCTCAGTAGGGTAACTGGGCTCCATGGGCATAATGACCAAATTCACAAGGTAGGGTAACGTTGTCCTCTTATGCCATTAACCGCTCCGGAAGTCCTCCAGTCGACCACAAAGGTCGTCTCAGAGGTCCGTGTAACATTCCCATCATTCTCTTGACCTTATGCGAATGTTCTCCTGAAAGGTTACCCTGCCTAGTAGAGTGCCCAAGGCTACTCACCCATTCCCTAGACTTAGCCCTAGATTAACCAGCCATTTGTATACGAGACCACATCACCTCTGATTACCACTCGGTATACCATTTGGGCTAAGGTGGTAGTTATTCTAGCTACCTATCGTGGGGTCGTTACAGGCTGGTGGATTTCAGTAGCACACTGATGTGTATTCAGACCAAGCCTGTCTGATTTACTAGTCCTTTCCTCCTCCCTCTTCTTTCTCACAAGAATTAACTCAGTCTTCCTTCCATGCATAATTGCAGCATAGACTCCAATATTAGTCCTTCCTGACTTAATGCTTGGCTTCAAGTTTTTTTCCTCCAGCTCCTCACCCACTTTAAGTCTGACCTTTCTCCCTACAGGATTTGGATCATACTCAATAGTGGCTTCATCAACAAAAACTACCCACTTCCAAGCTCTTGTCCAATTCCTCCTCTGCCTAGCAAACTCCTTCCACTTCTCCTTTTGTCCTTTCCTCCAAAAATGCTTTTTTCTTGGTATTTTGAGCTTAAAACCAGCTTCCCCAGAGATCTTATTGATAGTCTCTTTTCCAAGACCAACATTAGCCTTTTGGGTAATATCCCTTAGTGCTAAATGAGGCTCAGCATCAATAATATCAAGTATGATCTTCCTTTGTCATCAGTTATCTTTGTTGGTCTGCCAGCTCTGGGAGCATCATGGGTGTTGCCATTGTGATTTTCAGCCTTTTTTATCACTGCCGAAACAGTTGACTTGAAGAGCTTCATAAGCTTGGAAATTTTATTATACCCCATATCTGTATGTTTATACAGGGCATATATTTCTCGATTTCTGTCTTCTCTGGCACGGCGGGCATGTGGTGAGGCCATGGTTGTGCGGGGTTGTTGAGGTGATCGTGATTTGGACTGTTGCCATGCCGGGGTACGGAAACTTATTAGACGCGAGTGTACAGACTGCTTTGGCCAGACTCGCAACACATTATCCACGCTGCCGCTACTTTATCCTTCCACTCCCCTCTCACAACACTAGCGTAGTAGTTTCCTTATAATAAACAATCATTTTACAGATTCTGGGCTGTACTAGAACGTGGATAAAAGTATTTTACATTTTGTGGTGCATTAGGGCACAAAGTGAAAAGACTAGTCTGGAATGGTCTCACCCAACCGGACCACATCAGCAAAAAAAGGATTTACGTCCGGCGGACGCAACTTGCGTCCGGACGGGTTGCGTCCGCCCTATGCATCCTGTGCGCCCTGACTGTCCGCCGGACTTTTTTTCTCATCCCATGCGCCCAACA
>Ga0307509_10010709_pt1 | contig 11191 bp, 18 predicted proteins | sample 10_EM_MG_FD_202245 | JGI IMG/M metagenome (GOLD analysis project Ga0307509, IMG submission 202245) | Populus trichocarpa ectomycorrhiza microbial communities from riparian zone in the Pacific Northwest, United States - 10_EM | ecosystem: Host-associated > Plants > Roots > Unclassified | place... | reverse complement strand
AGCCAGCTTGAATCACCATGACGACACACGGAGCCCACTTGGCTTCCTAGCTCCCGTCCTTCTATCTACTGCCAAAAGGGGACTGCAGTAGATTCGCTGGAAGGTGCGTCCAGAATTCCTAACCTTATTTGAGGCCTAAACGGTCGCATAGAGCCTGAATCCCGACCGCGGACACGGTGAATGGGGCTGAGGTGTGGGGAGAAAAGAGAGATGTCTGGGAGGTGCGCGGTGACTGACGGGCGGCGGGCTCCGGGCGGCGCAATTGAAGCCATCGACTGTCACAGTCGTCAGTCCGCAGGAATTCGTGTCGGCGAACGAGGTTCTTAGACTTCAAAGTAAATCATGTACGTTTCTCGCGGGTGGATTGGACGACGGCGTCCCTCAATTGTGTGTCATTCCTGATGACGCCGATACCACTGACTACGAGCGCGACTGGCAGGTTCGGGGCAGAATTTTGCCAACCGCCCCCCGCCAGAAACTTCACCTCCGTCTGCCACTTCTTTGGTTCACTTCGTCGGCCTCTGCCATCGAACGAACTTGATCGAATCCACTATCATTTCGTGTATTCGTGAAACCGATCACTCCTTACCCCTCAACCAAAATTATTTATCCACCCTTCGCCGGAGATCCCATGCAAATTCCACTTCAAGCTTCAACCACAATCCATATTATGAAGGGATCTGCGCACAAATGTTTTATGCGTCCCCACAACCTCTACTATGGATCGCTGCGGGCAATATGCTCACCGAATGAACGGTGACTCTACACCGAAGGCCGAGTCGTTTGCGTCGCGATGAAGGGTGTGTATTGAACAACACCGAAAGCACCCAGAAGGTATAATTAGTAATGAATCTAATTGGCTGACGCAGGATAACGTTACCCTTCCTTTACGCTCCGTTACTGATGGCCTTCTGGGGATGCCAGGTCACGCTTCAGGACAGGTTCGCAATTAATTCAACGGGTACATGGCTTTTTGCCCGAGGTGTATGTAAAATCCGTATATCCGGGAACCAACTCCTCGATCTCTCCCCCTACTCCCCCCACACACCCCTCCAAGAGAAATCACTTTGTTTCTTGTCCTTGGGCATGATGGGGAAGGAAAAACGCTGTGGGTTACCATCTCACCCCTCCACTCACCCCACCCGACTAACTTCCACGTGCTACCAGCTCTGGGTTCCCCAGCTCCCCCTGCTGAAGTGCAGCTCACCCAGCTCAGCGATGGGAAGCTCACCGCCAGGGAGATGCACCCCGACATCGACGAGGCGGCGTTGATGAGGAAGATTGATATGAGGGTGATCCCCATGCTCTGCATGGTGTACCTCTTTGCTTTCTTAGACCGGGTCAACATTGCAAACGCGGCCGTCTATGGGATGAGTCATGATCTCGGACTGACCGGCAACCAGTACAATATTGCTCTCACCATTTTGTAAGTGATCGACGTTCTCCATACTCGGCCGTAATTCACCGTGAGCATAAAGTTTCGCACCCTACATCCTGTTTGAGGTTCCTGGCAATCTGTTGCTCAAGCACTTCCGCCCCCGCGTCTGGAGTGAGTTTAACCCATCTTCGTTGTTTCTCCGACCGCGTGGAGCGCTAACAGGCTCTTTCCCCAGCTCCCTCATGCATGTTCGTTTTCGGGTGCATCACCATCGCTCAGGGTCTCGTGAAGAACTACGGGGGGCTTCTCGCTGCTCGTTTCTTCTTGGGAGTAGTCGAAGCAGGTATCTTTCCTGGATGCATCTATCTCATTTCGATGTATGTCTTCTACATCCTGTGTCAGGGGTACAACCACCCTGAACTTCGCATTTAGGTGGTACAAGCGTGAGGTGGCGCAGAAACGTTTCACTGCATTCATCACTTCTACGAGTCTTGCCGGTGCTTTCGGCGGCCTTTTCGCCTACGCCATCTCCAAGTTGAACGGTGCGGCCGGATTGGCCAGCTGGCGATGGGTGTTCGTCATCGGTGCGCCCCTCTTTCAGGCCGCACATCGAACTCGTTCCGTGATTTTAGAGGGTCTCATGACCATTGTATTCGCTGCTGTCGCGTCCTTCTTCATCGCCGACTTCCCTGAGGAAGCCAAGTGGCTGTCCGATGACGAGAGGGCATTTGTCAACGCCAGGCTCGCCGAGGAGTTCGGCGACTCTCAGCTTGACGCTAAGCAGACCTGGAGGGACGTTCTTGGAGTCCTCAAGGATTTCAAGATCATCCTCAGCGGTTTCACGTACTTTGGACTCCTCGTTCCTGGATATAGCTACGCATTCTTTGCCCCTACCATCCTCCAGTCCTTCGGCTACACCCCCGTCATGACTCAGCTTTACTCCGTCCCTCCCATGGCTGCTGCCTTTGTGTTGAATATTGTCGTCGCCATTTTCTCCGATTATTACAAGAGGAGGTACATCTTCGTTCTCCCGGCGCTGCTCGTCTCCGCCATCGGGATAATCGTCCTCTTGAACGTCCACGAAGGTGTGAGGGTGAGATACGGAGCCCTGGTCTTGGTCGCTGTTGGCGCGTCCGCCGCTGCTCCCATTATCGTTTGTTGGTTCGGTGCCAATCGTGAGTCAACGTCGATACCTTTCGATTCCGTCATTTGATATCCCATTTTAATAGTCGGTGGACACTTGAGACGCAGCGTTGGTACCGCTTTCCAAATTGGCTTCGGTACCTGCGCCGTGCCCATCGCCACCTTCAGCGTCGTGGCTAGCGATGCCCCCAAGTACACCAGGGCCTACTCCCTCTCCCTTGGATTCATCTGTTTCACCGCAATCTGCTGCACCCTCTACCTTTTGGCCCTCATCTACGAGAACCGCAAGCGTGCAATGGGTCGAAGCGAGCACTCTGGGAAGAGCCGAGAGGAGAAAGAGAAGCCGGGGGACTTGAACCCAGATTATCGCTACATGTTGTAAATCTATCCGTCATGCGTCTTCGTGATGACACGCCTGGCCGGGCTCCGCCTCGACACAGCTTGAGTCTGCAGTCGGTATCCCCAATTCAGTACTTACCTCGACGAAGTAGAGAAAATTGAACAATACCCATCCAATGCGAGGTCAAAGTTTGCAAGTTTCGCTTGACAGGAAGCGCCTCTTCCATCTCGAAAGGCTCAACCGTTATGATCTCAGCGGGCTCCAGCTTTGGTGAGACGGTAGTTCTCGGCGTGGTAGCATGATTCCTCCCATTAGTCGCTACGCTTCTTCTCATTTCGTTTGCATGGGCCTGTTGCATAAACGAAACCACGGAAACACATCGTGAGAGCGGGAGGGAGGATCGCTGGCTGACGTGATGTCGTGCGGATTTGGGGAACACGGTCGGCATTGCCCGCTGCGTAAACTGAACGGGTGAGCTCAGGAGAACGTCGAAGATGGGCGTAAAGCCCGGGGTGAAACAACGTACGTATACCACTGTATTGCGCATCCACGCAAGAGCCCAAGCCAACACCTGAACGCTGCGTTCAACCTCAGAAATAAACGCAAAGATGCTCCTCCATCTAAACCAGGAGTGGTGAATAACGAAAGACGGGCGCCTTGCCCTTTGGACAGAAACCACGATGTCGAATCCGTACTATCTCCCACCAGAACTCCTCGATCATACAATCGACCTTCTACACGACAACCCGGAAGCACTCAAGGAATGTTGCCTCGTCTCCAAATCGTGGATCCCGCGCACCGGAAAGCACCTTTTCGCCGATACCGTGTTCCGCACACAGAATAAACTGCAATCGTGGTTGGAGACATTCCCCGATCCTTTCAACTCCCCTGCGCACCATGCCCGTACCCTCACCTACTCTCAGCTAGTTGAATGTTCGGAGGCGGGTGGCTGTATTACAAGTTTCTCTCGCGTCGTATACTTCGACGTAATCGGTGATGGATTTCCTGGCCATTCGATGGGCTCCTTCGTCCCATTCCACGGATTTTCACCCAGCCTCAAATATCTCCGCATGGATTTTGCCATCTTTTCCCCATCGCAGATTTTCAACCTCACCATTTCATTCCCTCTTCTTGAGGACCTCACCGTGGTCAGCCACTCCGATGTATCAACCGATGTTGGCGACAGCCTGCCCCGGTGAGCCGTCGATTCCTGTCCAGCCCTCGAACCCACCCACGTTTGCTGGGTGTCTTGATCTCTTCATGAGGGGTGGGATGGGACCCATTGCCCGCCGGTTGTTGTCCTCACCGGGTGGTATCCACTTCCGGAAGCTTACCCTAACGTGGTTTCAAGACTCGGAGGCCCAGTTGATAAGAGGATTGGTGGGGGAGTGTTCTGGTACCCTTGAATCTCTCAAAATTACTCGCTCTACGCACGGTACATCCACTCAGCACCTGTGTCCACTCAGTCGACTTACTGCCATTCCTAGTTGAGTTGGAGTCAGATCCGATCGACCCCCCGAAAGCATGGAAACTCGTAGATGTGACACTTCAGTCTAGAAACCGCTCGAGCGTCCATTGGCTCTCCACAGCCCTCCGAACCATCACAAGCGACCGCCGGAATCTCCGGGAGGTCTTGCTCTACGCCCCATGCCTGGGTTGTGGTCCCACTTCCACCTTTGACCAGGCCAACACCGCTGACATTACGCGTGCAATTGGAGAAGCTGCCTATAGGCAGTGGTTGGAGTTTGACCGTCTTCTTGCTCGGCTCTGGGAGTCAAACTCAATTCACCTAAAACTCTTCTGCCACAAGCGTCAGGATGGAACAGACTGTCTTTGCGCGAACAGTTTATTGCCTGAAGTAACAAGGAGAGTAATGACCAACCTGGTGAAATGGATCTGGTAGACGGTGAATCCGTGTAGATGTTTTCAAATAGTTTGTACTGGTTTGAACTTTTGTGACCGGTCCCCGTCGCACCAGTAACCAACTCGGCAAGTTGTTTGCTATACGTTTACGAACCATCCTCCAACCAGCGTGATCAACGCCATGTACTTGAGAGCTTTGGCGCAATCAACCAAATACCCGATGGAGACTTCTCTCGACCTCCCAAAAGCGACAACACTCGAAAGCGCCGTTCGAATCCCTTGCAGTCGCGTGGGTCATCACGGCGCTCCAAAACATTACATCCGGACATCGAGATCTCCGGCAGATTTCAGTCCACCCCCCTACAGTTTCAACCGCATCAACGCTGGCACAAACGCCGAATAGCTCGATGGGGAAGTGACCTCCGGGCAGTTGTTTGGCCTTGACCACCTTCTCGCCCACTTCTGTGAGCCGCGTTCGATTCGCCCGAGGGAGGGATGATAGTTGACCTGGCCGAATGATATGAGTCTCAGCAGACAATGTAGACACCATTCGCTGTATGCTAATCCTCCTTCACAGGCAGGACGGTTCGAAAAGGTCGCCTCATATACGAAGCGAGATCGGCCTCCTGCTGCTCGAGCGTTCAATGGCCTACGGTACTCACTGTTCTAGTCTGTCGAACATCCTCTTGCTCGCCCCACCAGAAAAGCTCTCATTGACACGCTTCCACAAAACTTGTCCGCAAGCTCCTGGGGGCAGTTTGCGACCACCAGGTTCTCAAAACCAAGGCTTGCTCCTCGTGCGTATTGTGTACGGTAGTATACGGTAATGAGGCGGTCGGTGACGTCATGGGAGAAGGGGGTAAAAAAAGGAGCGAAGGATAAGGATAGGAGCTTCACCTCCTTGAACAAAACCGCGATGTCGAATCCCTCCCTCCCACAAGAAACCCTCGACTATATCGTCGACCTCTTACACGGCGAACCAGAGGCACTCAAGGCGTGTTGCCTTGTCTCTAAATCGTGGGTTTCGCGTACCCGAAAGCACCTTTTCGTCAGGGTCCTCTTCCGTTCTGCCGATGACCTCGAGGCGTGGAGGGCAACTTTCCCAGACCCCGCGAACTCCCCTGCGTCTTACAGTCTGGCCCTGTCTGTCTGCTCTCCAGCTGTCCCGGGGGCGGACACCGAAGCAGGTGGTCTAATCCGGTCCTTTTCTCACATCGAAAGCTTGCACGTGGCCGCCGAGATCAACCTCGACAACGCAGAGGTCTCCCTCGCTCCATTCCGCGGAATCTCACCTACCCTCAAGTCGCTCCGCGTGTATTCTTTCTTCCTGTGTCCCCAGGTTTTTGACCTCGTCCGGTCCTTTCCCCTCCTCGAGGATCTAGCCCTAACGGGCATGAACAATTCGTTGGACGATGACGGTGGCCCGCATGAGCCGCAGACTATCATTCCTTCGACCTCGCCGCCACTTACTGGGTGTCTCGATCTCATTACACCTTCGATGGGGTACGCCGTGCGTCGGCTGGTGGACATACCGAACGGTATTCACTTTCGAAAACTCATGTTATCGTGGTTTCTGGAGGAAGATTTTCGCTGGATAATGGAGTTGATCCTGAGGTGTGCCGACACTCTCGAATCTCTCGATATCGGGTGTTCCCTACAAGGTATGTGTTCTGGTTCTGCATTAGGACTAAAACTAACCTTCGCCCTTAGCTGACTCTAGCCCGGCTTCTATCGACCTCTCAAAGGCAACAAAACTCGGAGAGGTAGTTTTTCGGCCCGGATCACTTTCCGTGGCGTGGATCACCCGGGTGCTCCAAACCATTCCGTCCAAACATCTGGATATCCGAAGCATATCAATTCGCGTCCCCAGAGACCTCACCCCCGTCAATGCCGCCAGCGACGTTGGACTGGCTGTTGGGGATGGGATCTCTGACGAGTGGTTTAACCTCGACCGCCTTTTCGTCAAACTTTGGGAGTCGCACAAGATTCGCCCAAGGATGGTATACGCGATGTTGGAGGAAAAGGATAAACAGGTGAAACATCGCATTGAGTGTTTACTGCCGGAGATAACGAAGAGGGGGATAATTGATCCCGTCGAACAATCTGGCCCCCCTCGGGTTTCGTAGGCACTTTTCGCTGTACGTTCTGCCGTTCTTCTCCAAACCCATGGCTGTCTTCCTACACAAGTCGCGTCTCCACAATCTTTTGCAGTTGGTCTGTATCGTGGAAGCAGACGAGACGGCCTCCTCTCCTCCGGTCGCCAATTGGTCCTCTTTATACATGACATGATTCAATCTCAACGTTGGCGATCGCCTGTTGGTAGAGCCTATCCCCATCCCCCGCGTACAGAACGTCAAACGCACCACGCCGACCGAGAACCCGAGCGAACGAGATCAAGTGGTATCGGTGGGTTTGGGTAGGTGGGGTGTGAGTTCTCGAGGAACAGGCTGGACACAACCGCCGTGGTCGCAGAATCCGGAAGAGGAACACGCATCACATCGTGATCTCCCTCGCGATAGAGCCTGACCTGGTCCGCCCATCGTCGGTTTCATTCCACCACCCATGGATCAAGCAGTAGACGCTTCATTCTCACCACTACGCTTCCACGTACCAGAGAGGGAGTTAGGTCGACCACGAACATCCCGTTCGGAGATTCCTAAACCGCGGGCTAGCGGTCCAAGCGTTGAGCTGGGACCTTCAGCGTCAACCGTATGTTACAATCCATGCTTGACTGACGACCTTATTGTCTCCCTCCATCTCCCGATCTCAATGGGTGCAATTTCCAAACCTTATTGATGTCATGGTCAAAGCCCGAAATCTCAAAGTCCAAGTCAGGAATCAACTTGAGTACGACAGCGTCCGCCATATCCGCTCGCGGACGGGGTCAGTGCGTAGGTACGAAGCCGAGAAGGTAACCATGACATAAAGCGCACGTGCGCACGAATGATGCGAGATACGAAATTAAAAAAACGCGATCGACGCGACCATGTGTGAACGATGAAGGAAAGGAGAGGAAAGGATAGTGGTAATGTGGGTCTGCGTGCAACATGGGCACGAGCGACAATAGTAAGAGAACAAAGGCTGGGGGGGGAGAGAACGATGTCATAATCGCGAATCGCGAATAGAAGAACAATAAGTAACGGTCTCCCAACCGATCGACATATCGGAGTTGGAAAACAAAGGAAGAGAAGAGAATAAGAAATCTTGGCTTCTGTGGTATTCCGAGGTCCATGTGTTTGTTTCGTCCGCAATATAAGGGGAGCCTCCCAGGGGCCCCAACCCACCACTCACCACCCGCCACACCGAACCATACCGCACTACATCACAACCTACGCCCGCGCTCAGGTCGACGGACCGGGCACGGGGTGTGCCTTGTGCCATTCCTCATTGCGCCTGACCCGGGTCGCCAGGGCCAGGACTGTCGAACAGGCGCAAGGCGATCAGCCAACCGGACCTCTCAGGAGCACGATGATCGTGTACCTCTTTCAAGAATCTTCAACTCGCGGATCCTACCATCCAACCCAACCAACCTCCCCAACTCCTCGAAGTACACACGACGTGCCTCCCTCTCCCTCCTGACCCGTTCGTTCCTAATGGCCCCTATGGTGGGTTCCTGCGGGGTCGGAACCGTCCCCCCACAACGTTGGATGACTGGTGTAACGGGCGACCAGGTAAGCGTCAAAAGTCTGCCTGCTTGGAACCGCTAACCTACTGGTACGGAGAGTCGTTGGCTCATCCCCCTTCCAAGGGATGTCTAATTCCCTGCAGATTTGGGCGAAACACTGAGTCTTCTCCTTGGTACTTGCGCGGCGGTCAAAGCCTCCCCCTGAACTGGAGACAGCCAGACTGTTTGACTGTTGCCAAGGCCATTACTATAGAGCACGATCTGTGGCGGGGTAAAAAAAATCACTTACCTCCTCCTGGATTTCGTTCTCTATTATTTCGGGCTTGGTGGTAACCAAGCTTGTCATTGATGTTTCGGCCTGTTGGCCAACGGACTGGTGGTAATTGTCCCCGCCACCAGGGAATGTGCCTCCAAACTGTTGTTGACTTTCGTGACCCCCAGCAACCCCGTCAGGAATTCCGAAAGTCGAGGGAACCCTTCCGACTCCGCGAAACGTTGGGATCTGACACGGGCGGGAAAATCAGCAAATGATTCGCACTCAAACACCACCAAATCACCACGCTCACCGGATCACCCCATCCGCCGTCCCTAAAAACCATGGATTTGGGGGGAGCCATCAGCGGTAGCTACAACACCCACGATCGGTATTCAGTGCTCCGATATCCATCGAGAGTCATCAACAGCGTACCGTATATAAATCACCCAGAGTTGGGGCTGGGGTTTCCTGGCTGGAGTTTGGGTTCCATTGGTACTGCTCTTCGGGGTACCCTAGTAACAGGTTGATTAGTGGATGGCTACACTTGAGGGTCAGGTGCGTACCCGGCACGTTGAACACCTCTAAACCCGGAGGACCGTTCTGGATCGGTGTCTGGTCCACACCGTTAAGAACAGAGGAATCGTAAAACCCGGGTGTATGGTCCACAGTTGACAAAGACAGAAGGTGGTCGAGTTTTCGGTTTACCTCCCAGAGCTCGCGCTTGACCTCGATCAAGTGGCTCTCATACCGGATTAGCCGTCCGATGATCTCGTTGCCGAAGTGCGAAAGCTCAAGGGACTGGTGTGCAGCCATAGCAGAGAATCCAACCGAACCTAGGGTGGACTGGAGAGAGGGAGATGGATCCCCTTGCGTTTATATATTGGAGGGTGGTGGGGGAACGTCTTCTCCACTACAACGTGCACGTCGCGAGACACGACCAAAAAGTCAACCCAGCGTAGAAGGCAACGTCGACGGACGGACGGACGCGCAGAAACCACGCATCGCCATGAGGGCGTTCCGCATTTTGTAAAATTCGAGACAAAAAGCCCGTCCGGGGTCGGGGGAGCTGGGTACCCTACGTAAAGGGGGCCGTGCTGTGGTGTCGTGGTAAAACGGGAAGGGCCTCAGTAGCATAGCGTGATGTCGTGTGGTAGAACAGAGGGAAAGTATGCTTGACATGGACGTCCGGATACACGCGTTTCGTAACCCTGCCCTTATGCTCGGGAAGTTCGGTCAATATTGATAGATCGTCCATGGGTGAGTGTAAAAGGCGGTGTTACGAGAGAGAAAACAATAAGGGAGGGAGGGGAGAGGCGTGGAGAGGATAGCAACCGCTGGAATATATCATGCTTGGGCCCTCGAGCGCCGACTGCGCTACGCCACGACGTACCCGTACATACAGCCTCCACAGCCACGCTGTCGGACGGCCAACCCATTGTCCCGGAGAGGAGTAGTGTTGCAGGATCGTCATCCCATTCTACCGCGGAGGGGTGTCGGGAAAGGAATCGAACTGAAGACGGGGCAAGGTTCAGTTTGAGTGAGGGCGTGTCGACACAGTATCTAAGAGACAAGTTCCGGGCGAAGCCGCAACTCGGTTAGACGCCGTAACACCCTGTGTATGCTCGTCCTCTCCGACATCGGCAAGCTTAGGAGCTTGTGCAGCCTCGCATCCTCAGTCTGAACCCTCGGAACTGTTCCTTTGCGTACGGAAATAAATACTAGTGTTTCTCCACCCCCATGTCGATCTCCACCTCCCGGCTAAAGAGGCGGAGTTCGTAGTGGATCATCTCGATGATGACCCCAGCCACTAGGATATGAATGCATTTTCCGACGGTAAGATTCTCTTGGAGCGAGTCGCAAATTCCCATGGCGAGGTTTGAGGCTACTGACAGCTAAAGCGCTTCAAGCTTTCTTTCTCTCGGTTTGTCCCCGTATCAACCAAGACCGCAAACTCCGAACATCATCGCTCGAGAGGTTGGGCTCGGTGAAGCTGATGCTCGTGTCAGAACCTGTCTCTTAACGGAAGTATCTGACCTACTCCCACTCCTGGCCCCACTCCTTCCGACGGTGCTGTTGCGGATTTTCTCAAGACCATGCAAGCGTACCAGAACGCCTCCGTTGCGTAGTGAGTACCGCCCGTGACTCTCAGGAAACAGGGCGAGGCAAACAAAGCCCAGACCACCACCTACAGGGAACAACTCGGCAACATAGGAGCCTGAAACCCCCCGAGAACTCCAAGACGTTTCGCGATCGCGCTGGCATCCCACCCACCGCTCCAGACCTCACCCCCGACAGATCCAAAGGTCCCCAACGAAGCGGATTACTGAACTTCCATTCGCGTCCAAGTTTCTTCCAGTGATTCGGCGGAGCAAAGCCCTTCCTCTAGCGGTTCCTTCTCTGTTGGAGATGGAGCTTAACTGGAGACCTTGGTCTATCGGAGGTAGCGCGTCTCATTCGGATGATACTGCGGACGCTGCATGTAGATGGTTAGTTCGAGTATGAAGGTTTCATTCGATTGTATGAGGGCAGATATTACCAGGAGTTGGTTGAGGGGGGAGTAGTTCTTTTACGGCGATGATTTGAGGG
>Ga0307509_10010707_pt1 | contig 11191 bp, 20 predicted proteins | sample 10_EM_MG_FD_202245 | JGI IMG/M metagenome (GOLD analysis project Ga0307509, IMG submission 202245) | Populus trichocarpa ectomycorrhiza microbial communities from riparian zone in the Pacific Northwest, United States - 10_EM | ecosystem: Host-associated > Plants > Roots > Unclassified | place... | reverse complement strand
GGGTCTAAAGTTTGTATCGTCAACTCAACGAGAACGTCGGCAATGCTGGACGCTTAATCTTCCGACCCGACCTTGCGCCGCCAGCCTCAGATAGCACACTAAGTTCACGTGGTAAAAACAGACGTTTCGATGTTGTGAAATGGATTTGGAACCGGGTGGGGGATACCGTTGCAGATATGTCAGAACTTTTACCCTCACGTGATGCACAAATGTCCATCCATCAGCATGAACTTCGGCTAAAGGACTCTTTGTAAAGTACAAAACCCTAACAGGCTTCATAATTTCTTTCAACATTGGTTGACCTGAACGCAATGATGAGATCATATGTCGCCGCTGACAGCAGACCCAATGACGAGAGGGACGTACCATACACCTCAGTCCCGGGATCCTCCAGGCTAAGACTGTCCAATGCATTGAGTTCGTTTAGATCGACATGATAAAAATCCGTGATGTCCATGATGGATCACCAAGGGGAAAAGAAAGGCATCGTTCCTCGCAACTCCTGGTACCCCAAAGCCCTGGTTCCACATCCTAACGCCATGCCTCTTTCACTATTCCCTGTGTATTCAAGCGGTTCAAGTAGACCCGGGCGGGAACTGGGCGGCTACAGGTTCCTCACATTTTTGACAGGCCCCTATCAGTCACTCTATGAAAAAAAAAAAGTCATTGATGACAAGGTTTTCCAGAACGGCTGTAGTGTTGCTGTGAGCCAAGCCAAATGTGAGCCGGATCTGAGTCGACTCACATTTTTGACAGCTGAGTCTGAAAATGATTCCCATTTATAGGCAAAATAAATGGCGTTCTCGAAAACCAGAAGTGAGCCAGCTCAGTATTGGCTCAGTATCGCTCGGATCGGCTCAGTTCGCGGCAACACTAGATTGAGGTCCATGTCATCCGGCGTTGGGTTTGGGCCTGTTGCTATGGGCGACGATGAGCCCAGACCGAGCGCGAAGAGCTTTTATAAGCCTTGCCATCGTGGGGCTTTCCTCTTGTGTGGGGGTACTGAATCTGGATCGCTATTTTGTTTCACGCAGGAATGAGTTTACGGAGCTGAAAGCTGCTGTGCTGGAGCACATCAGATGTTCATATACACCCGAAAAAGTCGTGGCCGAGATTCAATTACCACCGACCGCGCTCACCAGAAGAGTCATCCCAAACTTCAAACATCCCCACCATCCGAAGGTGGTCTTTGGACGCCGAGTATGGCCCAAACGAACTAGTACCTGCCTGACTGGCTCAGGCAAGTTACCCAGCATTTTGCGTCACTTAATCTTACACGTTCCACCAGCTTGAGTACGAGAACCGCAGGGGGGATGCCGCCACCGTCCACCGGATTTTGAAGTCATCTGGGGCTGCTGAGTGGGGTTCCCTTGGGGGCTATTTCACCACGGCGGACTCCAAGATCCCCATCGGCCCGGACAAGGCGACAAAGGCCCTCGAGGAGACTGACAGTGGGTGCCTCTATACATCCAACACATCTGTCATATGCCACCTCCCATCTTCCCGGTCACAACTCCTCCATGTTTCGGCCGATGTCCGCTACACTTCCATCACGGACCTCAGTGATGACCCGAATGTGTACAAGGAGGTCTACGACACGTTCCTCAAATCGAAGGTGACGAAGCGGAAGAGGCCCCACCGGCAAGGGCCAGGAACCCATGAGTTGGATATGAGGCGAAAATCGTGGACCCCAACTTCAATCTCAATGAATTCTTACTCATTTCCTTGGCAACATTTGCACTCGGTAGCGAAGCGTGCGGGTTTAACATCACCGTCCACCACATCGTGACAGATGAGGCCCTACAAAAAGTCCCCCGACCTGGGATGAGGCGAACAGATGGAACTGAGGGAGACTGACGGTGGGTGACGTTTTCGGACGATCGCCGTCGTTCTCTGCTTTCTGGGTGCGCTCGTGGACGCGTCCTCGAACCCGTGTTTGTATTTTGTTACAATAGCTTAGACTACCGCTACTGTCCATTTACTTCAGTACATAAAGCCCACCCAGCTTTCAGAGGCTCTGCAATGAGTATCCGACCAACAGGTGAGGTTGACATCACAATTGCTTGGTGGACCGCGGACCCTGTCACCACCTCACCCACACCTTCCTTTGAGATCCGACGGCCGAGTGGGTTAGGCCAGCGGTCCGATTCGTTCTGTTCGGATGACTCCCTGGGGAATATTCGCCACGCGGTCGTGGTTGGCGTCGGTCACAAGAGACCTGGCCATTACCGACACCCATCTGCCAGCGAACCAAATCTCCTCCACCTTTCGGCAACTCAGCAAGACACACAGCTGGTCCCGCGCCAGCTTACAGGCTCCGTGTTCGAGAGCCAAACCATGTTCACATGCGAGACTCAGTCGGATTCTGTGTCGTTGTTGTCCACCTCCTCGTACGTTCACAGCTTGATGACGAGACCGTCCTCGACCGGAAGATGTGGATCCGACGGACAAGCCCAAGTTGTCTCGTTCCCTGTGACCTTGGTCCGTTCAGTAACCAACGTACGTTCATACTATTCATCAGATACCCCATCCTGAGCACGACCTCCTACGACAGAATGGGGGGATGGTGCGGTGGGGTTGTGGGTGGACTTGGTTCCATGCCTTCACACCGGCGTTCGGGTTGGTAGTGATCTGAGCAGTGTAAAACTGAAGGGAGTCCATGTACCCTACGTAAATAGGACTTTAGTAGGACGCGCGGCCTGGATGTGCCCATTGCACATGTCCGGTCTGTCTCCGCCGCTCACTGTCCTACCTGCCCCATCGCTCGTGATGGTCTGGTGCTCGTGTTCTGTCCGCTGCAAGGGCGGTCGCAATGTTTCCCAGGCAACTTACAACAGACACAAAAAAGAAATGCGCTTGCAGGAGGAACAACAGCTCGCTGAGGAAATCCGCCATGCCATCCCCAACATCACCATCCCACAACCAGATGTGTTCGATAGTACAGGGAGACGCCGCGCCGACAGTGGGGCCCACGGGGCTCCCCGCAAGAAGGCTCGGATGGGGGGCAGGGAGGGAGATAATGCAAGGACACGTTTGGTAGGGGTGTCAATGAAAATTTCCCAACTGAGATTAACATCACAACAAGCAGTTTGTTCCAGATGGTGAGAGACATGTCACAGATACACAAATTGATAATGGGGCCCAACAAGGTCAGATTCCTGTATCTGTGGGTCTGATGCATTGATCACTAATATGGGTGCATATAGGTGGGACAAGTAGTCATCCAACCCATGGCACAACACCCCCCCTTGATGATATTTCCCTCAGTGACCCTCTCTCCAACCACTCCTCTCCCAACCCTGATGAACCTCCTGTCAATCCACCCCCTGGAATTCCACTGCCACAAGACCTACCCTCCCCTGAGTCAGATCCCAACCCCAGCAGTGAGGATGAGGAACCCGATGGTCCCAACACCTCTACACAAGGCATAGGGACAGGAAATCCTGACCTTCTTGATGCCCAAGAACTCACTGCACACCTTGGTGATCTCAAGGACACCCTTGCAGCAATCAACGAGATTAAGGGTGCCTCACTTGATACTCAGTTTGAGGTGGATGACCTTGCCCATCTCAGGAACCCAACTGAGGAGGAACTTGATATCAATGATTGATACTTCCGCCTGTCCCTGGACATGTATCTTATCCTCACAAATGTGTCACAAGAAACCTACCGTCAGCTTGTAGAAGCTTTTATCAGATGTCATCCAGAGGCAAAAGATAAACTCCTTTCCTACGATCAGATCAGACGCCGTGTCAAGAACCTCACTGGGATCATTCCAATCTATGATGATATGTGTGTCAACTCATGCATGGCATTCACTGGCCCATACAAAGATCTTGACACCTGCCTCAAGTGCCCAGAGCCTCACTATGATCCGATCCTTCTCCAATCCAGTGGTGGCAAAATAAAGAAACCCCAAAAATCTGCAACAACAATCCCCATTGGTCCACAAATCCAAGCACTGTGGAGCCATCGGCTTAGTGCAGAGAAGATGAGCTATCGGAAGCAAGTTACAGACACCCTCCTTGGTCAAACCGAGTCACCTACTGTCCTCAATGACTATACTGAGGGTGAAGACTACCTCATGCATGTTGCCCCTCGACTTGGATCACATGACACTGTCTTGATGTTCTCTGCAGATGGTGCACAGTTGTATAGAAACAAGAAATCAGATTGCTGGATATACATCTGGATCATTTATGACCTTGCCCCTGGTGACCACTACAAGAAGCGGTATGTTCTACCAGGAGGCTTTGTCCCAGGACCTAACCCACCCAAGAACTTTGACTCATTCTTCTTCTCTGGCATCTACCACCTCTCTGCTCTTCAGCGTGAGGGCCTTGTTGTCTGGGATGCACGAGATCAACAACTTCATCGTGATGATCCATTCCTCCTCTTTGTTACAGCAGATGCTGTTGGGATTGCAGATGTCAGTGGTTCAGCTGGTCACCATGCAAGGTGTGGTTGTCGGTTGATGTGTGAGCTTCCTGGCCGACATAAGCCAAATACTGGCCATTACTACCCTGCATTGCTCAAACCTAGTGACTACAACCACCCTGGATCCAACCACCCTGATATTGACATCAACACCATCAGCAGTCCAGATGATGAAAAGTATCAAGCCAATCTCCAGCATCTCCTCTCATCCAGAAATCCTGACCAGCATGCACAGCACCGTCGTGAAACAGGGATTTCAAAACCATGCATTTTTCAAGGACTAGACCGAATCCTCCCATTGCCAAAGTGTTTCCCTGGAGATTTAATGCACCAGCCTGTGATTAATCTCTGTGACCTACTGATCTCACTCTGGCGAGGTCAGATGAAAGTCTATGGTAGAGACAAGAAGGACAACTGGGATTGGGCAGTCTTCATGGATAGTGGATGTTGGAAGGAACATGGGAAAGAGGTTGCATCCGCATCACCATTTTTTCCAAGCTCATTTGGTCGCCCCCCCCGAAACCCTGCTGAGAAGCTTTCAAGCGGTTACAAAGCATGGGAGCTGCTTCTGTACATCTATGGCCTTGGGCCTGGTGTCTTCTATGGTGTGCTCCCTGAGAAGTATTATAAACACTTCTGCAAGCTTGTTTTTGGCATCCGGACGGTCTACCAACGCTCGGTTTCTATCGCCAGCCTTGAAAAAGCTGATTTTGCCCTTCGCAAGTTTGTCATACAATTTGAAGTGCTCTACTATCAGCGAAAGATTGACCGTCTGCATTTTGTCCGCCAATCTCTTCACTCTGTACTCCACCTTGCTTCTGAAAGCCTACGTTGTGGACCTCTCTCTGGCTGTGCTCAATGGTGTATGGAGACTGCAGTTGGGTCATTTGGCAGGGAGGTTCGTTCACACAGCAACACATTTGTAAACATTGCAAATCATGGAATCATTCGTGCCCAAATCAATGCAATGAAGGCAAAGATCCCTGATCTTGAACCAGAGCCATCACTACCTTATGGGGCATTTCCATTTGGGGATGGTTATGCTCTCCTTTGGGCTAAGGACTCCATAAGGCGCCCTGTGTCAAACCATGAGGCAGTGGCAATTCGTGCTTCTGGTATCCCAGACAATTCAAACCAACCTACTGGCCCTCTTGAAGTCCTTAGGTGGGCAAGGCTTCTTCTACCCAATGGGCAGGTTGCTCAATCTGCCTGGAAGGAGAAAGCTAGGGGGGAGAAGGTTGTGCGCTGTGCAAGGAATGTTAAGGTATGTGTCTATCTGATCAGCAGTTGGTTTTCTTTCCAATGGCATCCCCTACAGGTCATTTATGAGGATAAGGAACAGTTTGGGGAGGTGCATTTCTTCTACCGCATCAGCATTGGGATAGATCAATGGCGGCCTGTTGCACTCATCTCACTCTACTCTCCTCCTGACCCTGACTTGTTAAAAATCTCCTCAGACACATTGCTTGTGTGTAAGTATCAAGGAGATGATTCCCTCATCCTTGTTGAAGCACAGGCCATCAAGTCTGTTATTGCAATGGTCCCCTTTATGGAAAAGCCTGAGGATGGTAGCCCAAGGTACCATGATGGTCGCTTTTTTGTTGTTGAAATGCCTGGTCAAAGTTTAGCAGAGTTGGGAATGGTGGAGGGGCTTGAAGTGTCTTAGAATTGACAGAGCCATAATGTAACCCTCTTATGTCCTCAAATGGATATTGATGATTCTGAAATTATTACACAACCTGAATGGGTCACTGAGATGGCTAACCATTTGACTCAGCTACAGAACCCATATCATCATCTCTATTCCACCCCCTGCCACGGCAGCTACACGGGCCCGAAAAGACCCTCATTCACACAGTAAAGGGGAAATCTATTGCATTCTAGAGAGGGCCTTGACACAGAACTATATTTTACAACATGGGACAAGGAAAAGGATAAAGTTAATTGTTGAGGTCACCCATCTAACCTAAGCTTCAGCGAGATACTGATAATGGGAACAATGCCAATCTTGACATGGGGGTCCTTTCCAAGGGTGTCAATTACACCGCAGTATGCACCCAGGAATTGACGGGCAGCCCCCTCGGTACACAAACAATTATCGAAACGCAGGATGACCTTGTCGGTCTTGTAGTGGACAGTGAGTGAGAGTTCGTATTTCTCCCCGCCATTGGGGAGCAGAACAACAACGGCGGTGATATCGGAGCCACCGAGGTGGTTTGCGATGGGCATGCTGAGACCACCAGGAGCGAAAAGGTGTTTTACATAGGAAGGATCGTGGGGAGAGGTCATGGTATGAGAAATGATGTCCTCGAGGGTGACATCGTCGTTAGAGAGATCGGTGGCCAAATCGGATCGGAACGCCTCCAAGTATTCGGCGAAGGTCGTCTCGTCCTGGATCGTCGTGCGGACAGGGAGCACGCTGGTGAAGAAACCGACAGCCTCCCCGAGCTGAGCCACGGAACGCTGAGTGACTTCGGTACCAATGACGAAGGAGCTCTGTGTAGAGTGCTTGTAGAGGAGCAGGTTATATGGGGCGAAGAAGGCGGCAAGCGAGGTGGCAGAAGCCGTGGCAACGTAGTCATTGTACCTCTTGAGAGCGGAGGAGTCAATCTGGTCCTTGATCTGGCCAATGGGGCCCTTCTCGACCTCCGAAGGCGCGGCGAGGGTCAGAACGAGTGGCTGTACACCATCCAACTTCTTGCTCCAGTACTTCAGCTGCTCGTCACGAAGTTCGGCTCGGCGGTCTGCGGTGCAGATCAACCGGTCACTGTAATCTGAATAATGGAGTTGGGCTGGTGGAAGACTACCGGGGCCATCGGTGTAGAGCTGAAGGAGGTCACGGAGGAAGATGCCCAACAAGGCCTCATCGACATCTGTCACCATGTGGTGGGCGGTGATGCTGAACGCGTATGCTTCACTACCGAGCGCAAATATGACCAAGGAAATGAGTGGGTCGCTGAAGCTGGGGTCCGCAGCTTTCGTCGTATCCAAATCCTGGGTCCTCTCTTGCCGGCAGGACCTCTTCCACCTCGTCACCTTCGATTTGAGGAATGTGGACAGGCGGCTCAAGGCGTTCCCGAGGCCGGAGGGCCACCACATCAGGGAGTTACATGCACGGGTCAGAGGGTGTGATTGATCGACTTTCGGGACGGCCTTGTACGACAAGGACATGTCGTAGGCCACCTTGTACGTGTTTGGTTCACCACTGAGGTCGACGATGGAAGTGTTGTGGACGTTGATCGAGGGGTGGATGGTTTGCAAGAGCTTGCCCTTCTCCTCGTCCCAGTGGAACGTCGTCCTGAAGGATCCGTGACGGTTGACAGTCTCCTCGAAGGCCCTTGTCATCCTATCCGGATCGATGGGAGTCTTGGAGTCCACCGTGATGAAATAACCCCCATGGGTACCCATCCCAACAGCCCCGCGCTTGTCGTGCTCGAGCTGGGGGAATGTGTAAGATTGAGTGACGAAAAATATCGGGCAGCTTACTGCCAACGGGGGAGAGAGCCTTGCGACCACGACGAGATGTGAGGTATATGTGATGTGCGCCGTGGGTGAACATCCAAACGGTGATTCCAACACCTAGTTCGCTGCATCCACCAACCAAGAGGTATGTCTTGCGGGGATCGAACAATTGAGCGGCTGGATCGACCCGAATGTGCTCTGGACGAGTGGTCTTGACGACAATGACCTCCGCGGCAGTGATCTCCTTCAGGGGGCGGACGAGGTGGGAGAACGAGACGGGGACAGGTGAAAGCTTGAATGGCTTGGTGGCGTGGGCTTTGACGACGGCACTGAGGAACGTGGCTAACTTGGCGGGGTGCTTCTTGGCCAAGGATGGGATGTCGACGATCCTCGCAGCGGGGGCGTCGGTGGGAAGCTTGACAGGCTTATTGGTCTCCTTGTTGTGAACGTAGAGACCAAATGAGGAGACGATATCGCCGGCAACAGCCTGATCAGCGCGGCCAGTGGAGTTGTAAATGAGGTCGAATCCTTCGGCACCGGAAGCCTCGAGCCACCTCTTCGCAGATGAAAGAACAGCGGAGGCAGAGGTATTCACAGCAATCAACCTCGTATCAATACCGAACTTGGTGGCCAACGTTTGAACCTCAGACTTGGACGCGACGGTGAAGAACGCTGATACTCCTAAACCCTTGACAATTTGAACCGCGGCACGTCCGACACCTGTGAGCCAAGGGTTAATGAAAATGTTTCCAAGATAGGGGGGAGAGACGCACGAGAGAGGGCGTCGTGAACCAGGGCGATCGAGTCCTTTTCGATCCTTCCAACCTCGACCAACCCAACCCAGGCAGGGAGGACAGCGGCGGGCAAGCAAGCCGCATCCACAACAGACACCGAATGTGGAAGGTAGGCGATGGCCCTCTTATCTGTGACAACAGTGTCCCCGAGCCTCTGGCAGGAATAACCGAGGACCTTCCTTCCATCAACCCTTCCGACAAAGGCAGTGAAGGGAGTCTGGTACTCGAGTTCGGTAAGACCGAACGCTTCAACGGCGATCTCGACCTCGTTGGGTCCGGGGAGAAGGGGGAAGGCAGCAGCCACGGATCGCTGATCGTGGGAGTTCTTGGCGTACCCAATGTGACGTATGTCGAAATCCCTGGTAGTTGGAGATCCCTGGACAGCACGGCGAACTAAAACCTTGCCAGCTGCAGTAACCTTGAGGTGGTGCTCCAAGATCTTGCGGTTGTGGCGGATGGTGTGAATCAAGCCTTCACGCTCGTTGACGGAGAGGGAAATGTCCTCGAAGAGAACAGAGCGAACGGTGAACTGAACCTCCTCAGCAATGAGACCGGCAGCAACACCCAAAGCGCCAATACCATTGGCATCGTCGTTTCTAATAATCCACATCTCTCCCCCGGCAGGCATTTGCTTGACCTTCTCGACGAGCTCGCCCTCGTTTCCGTGGAGGAAATGGTGGAACACAACGGTGTTGGTGAGTTCCTCGGGAGTGGCGGAAGGAGGGGTGAAGTTCCTAGCAATGACGACGCTCTGGCCAGCAGGGAAGTGCTGGACGAAGATCTGACGGGCGGAGATGGCCTTGAGTTTGGTAGCGAACTCCTGTACGCTGCGCGTAAAAATGCTTCCTCCAGACGGGTTGCCAGCTAAGAAGTGTATCAGTGGGGATACGGAGTACCAGTGGAAGGTACTGACAGTGAACGAGGAACATGGCAACGCCAGACGGGGCGAGGAGTCTGGGGAACAAGTCAAGATTTGCGGGTATCTCAGCGACGTCAAGGCTCGCGAGAATCACATCGACGCTGTGGAGGAGATGAGCACTCAATCCAAACACATATGTCAAATACAATACCTGGCGGCGCGGATGGAGACTCCTTGATCAGCGAAGGTCGAGGTATTGATGATCGTCGATCGACCGTGAGGGTAATTGAGGGATTGACCTTAGCGTCTGCGGCCTCTGCAGTGGTCCCAGCAGCATAGTAATCGACAGCGAACCGGTACGTGGCGAGAAGGCTTGACAACTTGGCATCGACAGCACGAACGGTCGAGTCAGTGGGGTCGAGATCAAGAACTCGAGACACGAAGCGATTAGTTTGGGAATTAGCGTTGATGAAGAGGCTCTCGAGGACATGGGCGAGGTAGTTGTGACCGGTGTGGATACCAGCCGGAGGGAGCGTGCAATTGAGGGTGACAAAGGCCTTGGGTTGCTAGGTGGTGATCAGACGCTGTTGCATGGACTGGTCGGTGATGGGGACCGGACCGGGCTCGGGAGTAAGGGCGATCTCGAACTCGTCAATGGTGAAGAAGACTTGTCCGGTGGAATCGGCAACGATAAAGTCACAGACAAACGGCCCTTTCGCTCCCCAAACCTTGGGCTTGCATAAGACGTAGACTCCCTTCTTCAAGTGCTCCTCCATCGATTCAGAGTCGGAGGGAGCCCAACGTGCGAGCCTCTTCGTGGAGATGGGAAGAAGAGTTCCGTTGAAATCGAAGGTCTTCTTGTTCATGTTCATGAACATACAGAAACAGACCTGGGTGATGGAGTCGAGGACGCCGGGGTGGATGCAGTACCCCTTTCCGTAGATGTCGGGAGTGCCCTCGGGGATGTCGAATCGAGCGATGTAGGCTTTGTCGGCCCAGCATCCGGGGTATGGAATAACGTGAAGCTCCTTGGCGTAGTTACGGAAGTCGCCCTGGTAATCGTAGTTGGATGGGAGGGTCTTGTAGAACTCGTCGCCGGTCATGCTGACAAGTGAAGAAGCCATAAGAGATAGAATATCGAGAGTAGGGACGTTCTCCGGGTCGTAATCTGGGTTCTCGCGTTTGAAATGACCGCTGGCGTAGACGGTCTCGATGACCACCTTGCCATCTGCGTAGTTACTGTCGGTGGAACCGCGGAACTCCCAGTGGTCACCGTTGATGATAACTCCAGCGTGGCCGGGGGTGGACCCATGGCCATTGAGGACGAAGGGTTTGAGGACCTTCATATTCTCGACCACAAAAGCGCCGTTCTCAAGGATCGCCTCGGTATAACTGTAAGGAATATCAGAGATCGCTTCCGGTGCAAGTAAGCAAACGACTTACCCAGCTCCAGGATACAATACAGCACCCATGATAACGTGACCAGTAAGGTCGGGGTGCGTGTCGACATTGCAGTCGTCCTTATGCTATTAGTAAAACTAATCAGGAGTTTCCCTTGACCGAGAGGAAAAGTAGCTCTTACCGTAGAGTAAAACTATTATTCCTTTTCCCCTTGGCCCAGGGGGGGTTTTACCCTTCC